>Ga0214480_100718_pt1 | contig 16189 bp, 13 predicted proteins | sample M1_20Mar14CPVII9_3_FD_165042 | JGI IMG/M metagenome (GOLD analysis project Ga0214480, IMG submission 165042) | Marine eukaryotic communities from Monterey Bay, California, United States - M1_20Mar14CPVII9sort6BwellE17 | ecosystem: Environmental > Aquatic > Marine > Unclassified | place: USA... | reverse complement strand
GCGGCAGCTAACTTTTTCGCGTTCTTCCTCTCTGCTCTTAATTCCTTCTTACTCTTTGGTCTGGTATTTGCATCAACCATGACTGTAGATATTTCACTCATATTGCTTGTCTATAATGCCTTTTAACCTGCGAGGGAAGAGAAAGACGAGATATGAAATGTTAAGCATATGATATGAACAAAAAAGTTCCACAAAACATGATGAGACAGGCCCTCAGCTGAACTATGCTTGAATAATATTTGGATCTTTCAGTAAGCCTGTTAAGCTCATCAGACGAAAGATGGTATGGTATAATTTTCTATCATAGGGCACTGCCATCATACAATAAATAATACATCAAAAGAGATGTTACACACATCATATGCACAGAAAACTCTCGGATATGCCTGATGTAGGAAAATATCGTCTCTCAGTAAGCCTGTTAAGCTCATCGGTCGAAAGATGGTGTTAAAAAGGTTATCTGCTCATGGGGTTTTCTGTACTATGATGTGTATACCAATGGTAATCAACTCTTATATATGATGTGTTTTGTCTTGTGATGTGCGATTCAACACTGGCTACCTTTGCAATAAAAACTTACCAAACAACTAAGTACTTTCTTCACACTTATAGCTGCGCATAAATTGAGATAATAGACCTTATTGCTTATCAATACACCACCTTATTACACGCAGCCGGCAACATACATAAAGGTTTTATTTTGTGGTCGTCTGGTCGTCTGGATAGGATGAGAGATAGGAGATGGTAGAAAGTTGAGCTTCACACTGCGAATACCATCACTTTTCCTTATTCAAATTATCTAGTGCCACACCTATTATTAGCAAGCCCATACGCTTGTTATCAATATATCGTCTCCTTTCGTATGTATAACTAATCTATTATTCAGTGGCTAACCGTCGGTAGTAATATCAATACACAGAGTATTAATTAGCTAAAATTAACTTGAACCAAAAGAATCTTCTATTGTCTTACGTCATACAACTATACCATGTCGTCTGATATTGATATGGGTGATGCGGATACAACCGATAAACAATCTGCAAAAGAACAGTTATCAACAACAATAATACCCCAACCTCCACCGCCGATGTTAGATGATGATAACGCATCAGTTAACAGTTCTGCCTCATCTAAATCAGAAGAAAGACGTAGACGACGAGCAAGTTGGCGTCGTGAACATGAGAATCAATTAAAGGTTGATGGTACATTTCCACGTCGTAATTCGACGGGTAATTTAGGATTACCAGGTTCATCTGATACTGATCGTAAGGCGGTATCAGAACGAGTTATACGACATTTAGGTACGAAAAGTACAGCTAAACCAAGTACTCTGCCTCCCCGACAGAGTGATGATGTACGTGTTAGGAGTAACTTATTACGTACATTGGGAATACAAAAGGGTGGTGGTACAAATGTCTTATCTCCAATGATGACACAGGGTAAGGGATCATCTGGTGGACAAACAAGTGGTGGAGGAGGACGAGGTCATCGAAGAATACAAAGTGCAGGTGGAGAGGTATTAGGAGGAACTGAATTAGTAACAGGAGGAAATACAGCAACGAGTAGATCACTATTATCCAATGTTAGATTAAAAGAAGAGCTCAAATATGATAGTGATGAAGATGTTGAACCACCAGGAGGTTATGCAAGTTCATATAATCGATTCTTTGGTAGTAGAGATACAAAGGTGGTAGAGAAGCAACAACCGCCGAAACAACCAACAAATATACCTAGAAGAAGACGAATACTATTTTCTGATAATGTTGATGTGGTGCCCATACCTATGCGATCAGAGTATTCCAACCGTATAAAAGATCGAATGTATAGTGGTCGTGTTGAATTATCTGAGAATGCTCAAAGAAATGTGGTTGAATATGAAGCTGAGGGATGGGATGCTACGACAGTTTTAGATGATGAGAATCAGTTTTACAAATGTCCGTTAACTGGAGAGTTGATCCATCCTGTACACTTGGCTTATTTTAATAAAGGGAGTGAGATGAAGGACTGAGACTTGATTGAGTTGGATTGAACATAGAGATATCGTTATGTAAGTATTAAAATGTATACATTGTTGCTACAACACAATTATCTTTAACTAGGTATCAATTTATATACACACTTAGCCTTGCAAGAAGTGTAGACCAAAGAGTGAGAGCCGACAATCTAAAGAGTTTTCATATATCGACAATTAATGAAAACTGTTATGAGAACAAACAAATAAAGAATCAAACACAAGATGGATAATAAGAACAATATGATGGCGGTGTCTCTGATTGATGCTCATATAATAAACATTTAGCATTCGATCCATGTTGATAAGTTATAGTACTTTGAAATGCTGTCACTATCCTCATCACTTAGCCGCCATACGATATCAAAACTTGTGCATCAATTGCATCGACGTGAATTCTCAGCAACAACAAGGTTAGGATATCAACGAGTTGCCTTTGTGGGTTTGGGAAATATGGGTTTACAAATGGCACTCAATATTGCAAAGCATAAAGATGATGGCACGCATCTATCGGTGTATGATTTGCATGAGTCTAATGTATCTAATTTCTTTCAAAAGATAAAAAAGTTGGATGATACGACAACTTTGACAACAGCTGCAATTGATTTGACATCTATTGGCGAATCAAGTCCAGATATTGTAATATCTAGCTTACCTACATGTGAAGCAAGTGAAGTAGTAGTCGGTAGTATTGTTCAAAGTCTTCCTAAATCGGACGACAAAGGTTGCACATTCATAGATACTTCTACCATCAGTCCAAACATATCAAAGAAGTTACATCAGTTAGTTAAATCTGTATCTCCTTTGCATGATTATGTAGATGCTCCTGTATCAGGCGGTGTGAAGGGAGCTACCGATGGTTCTCTTACATTTATGGTAGGATGTTCGTCTGACAAAACACTTGAAAGAATACTACCCATATTGAATAACATGGGAAAGAAAGTGATACCCTGCGGAGGACCTGGCTCTGGATCGGCTGTCAAACTATGTAACAATCAGGCTCTAGCTGCTCATATGCTTGGTACATGTGAGGCAATGAACCTCGGAGAAGCATTGGGAGTTGATCCAGCCGTCCTAGCTGACGTTATGAATGTCAGTACAGCAAAGTGTTGGTCTAGTGAAGTGAACAATCCACATCCTGAAGCTGCAAAGAATATCGGAAGCGGTGCAAGTGCTAATGACTATGAAGGCGGATTCGGTACATCTCTAATGCTCAAGGATCTAAATCTATCAGTAAGTGCAGGAGAAGAAGAGGGACTATGCTTGCCTGTAGCTGGCATGTCGAGAGATCTTTATAGGATGGCTTGTCTGCATGGATATGGAGCTAAAGATTTTGGTGTGCTACTGCAATTTTTGAAAGGAAGGAAGTGAAACTACAATGATGTCATTATCTTACGGTGTAATAAGAGACTGTAAATTTAGGTAGAAGTATGTTTGGTGTTTATATTATCTTCAATTTGCTGTACTTTGTTGATGAAATGTAACAAATAGGTATAATCGAACCAATCGAACCAATCTACCAACCTATCACACTCCCCATATGCTTATGTAGGCAGCCCCAAACATTTGCGCTTTTAGGGACCCAATGCGCATTACCCAATACATGTAACAAAGTTATCGGGTACGATTCTTTTCATACTCGCGCATTTTTGAAGCTTTATCCATCTGGATCGGGAGTCGAACTTTATCTCTTGTTTCATTCTTAGTCTCATCAAGGTACAACTGATACCCACACATTGCCTCCTCATATTGAGCTTTGGTAGCATGACCCCTCGTGAAGCCTACCTCTACATTATCACATGAACCCTTGTGTCCAATTGATGCACCAATCACCCAATGTTTTATTGCTCTATCGATATTGCCAATCTTAAACTCCTCAAGTCCAATGTGAAACCTTGCATATTCACAACCCTTCACTGCGCCCTGCTGAAAATGGTAAATACTCTTCTTTGAATCTTTGGGAAGATAATTACCATCAGAATAAAGCTACCAATTTTGTTATGAGCTTCGATTGAACCAAGTTGAACCGCACGTAAAAATAATTCCAAAGCCTTCTGTATGTCTTGTTGAGTATCATCGTCTCCATACATGTAAGAAGCTCCCATTGTAAAGACGGCATCAGCATCACCAGCCTCCATTCGTTTGTTGTATCTTTTGATATTGTCTTGTCTCTTGTATAACGTTGGAAGCCTACAAAATGGACAAGTAAGGTTTGGTAGATATCTTTGCTGTTCGGTATCACTCCATTCCGCCACTTTCATTTGCACATACCAGCGACACGCAACCACTGCATACTGTCATACCACAGCAATTCTTATAAACTGTTTCTTCTGCAATTGGAAGTTGATGCATACAAATTGGGCAATCTTTACGGGGCGGAGGCTGTTTGAATAAAGCCTCGTCCATCAATTCAGCCGCGCGTTGTTTACATTGGTGCTTATGTTTTTTTCGATGTAATTTCTGACAATCTTGATCGCAATACTTTACAGATTTACAGCCACTGCATGTTTTGAGACAATCACTCTCCTTTCCACAAGCAGCACACCGATCTAATACCTCAGTCATGATGTCCAGCACACGTCAAAGAAGAGTTGGTATTGCTGGATCTAATACCTCGTAGCTGAATGCTACAATTATATGAGCATAATGTAAGAACATATGAATTAGACAAGGTTATTCTTGCAACGGGGATACCGCACACCCATTTACTCGATCACCGCAAATTTCATCAAATTAGTGTTGGCATAGTAGAGTGAGGTAGAGTGATAGTTATTGACAATAGTAGAGCTGTATCCATTGCAATCCAACAAGGGAGGTTGATATATATTTCTATTTATTGTGGTGGTATACTTTTTTGTGGTCTCCGCATACGACAACAAACACACAATGGCGGACGATAATGAAAAACCCAAGGTCGATAAAAAAATTGAAAAGGAAAAGGTAACTCAGCCTCTAACAACCACACCTGCAAAGGGTAATACTGATATACCCATAAAGAGTGGAGATAATAGTGATAATACGCCGCAAAATGGTAATTCAACCACCGCCGCTGTACAAGATGACGAGAAGAAGAAGGATACCAACAAGGTCTCAACCACAACCACAAAAATTGAAGGAAATAATGGTAATACCGAACCAACTAACAATAATACATCCACCACCACCGCGGGGGATAAGAATGATGAAACCAGTATGAAGGAGAAACTATTAAAAAAGAAATTATCCCAAAAGAAAATACGTCGGACAAAGAGTCAAGATGATAGTACTAAATCAAATTCAAGTAAACATGAGAATGGGGATAAAAAGAAAAAGGGTGGAGAGGGAGGAGATCAGAAGAAGGATAATGATAGACGGGGTAGGAAACGTCGGAGTAGTGAAGATCAACACCGTAGGGGTGGTGGTAAAGGTGGTGGGCATGGTCATCACAATGGAAGGGGCGGAAGAGATGGTTATAGGGGAGGACCTCCGCAGAGAGATTGGCCACCACAAAGAGAATTTGGTGGTCGTGGTGATCCTTATTATGGCAGGGGCGGACCAGGCCCTAGGGATTATCGAGGTGGTGGTGATATGTATGGAAGGGGACCGCCTGGAGGAGGTTGGGGAAATGATAGAGGGAGATATGATGATCGCAGAGGACCACCACCGGGCAGGGATTATGATTATGATCAGCGTTTTGGTGGTGGAAGAAGAGATGAACGAGAAAGAGATATTTATGGTCGTGGCTACAATAATGGACCCCCTCCTCCACCTATGCAGCAGCAAGAAAAAAGTCGTAGTGGGTCCATTTCAAGCAAAGGTTCTCGAAGCTATTCCCGTTCACGATCTCGTAGCTATTCTTCAAGGTCTAGATCTGGATCGAGGAGTTACTCATCTCATTCGTCAAGGGGAAGCTCCCGATCACATTCACGTAGTTATTCTCGATCCCCATCAAGGGATTCTGGAATAAAAAAGAAGCGTAGTAGTGGAAGTCATAGTCGGGGAAGTAGGGATCGGTCTAGCTCTCCCGCTGCAGAGGTTGACGAGACTACCAAAGATCAACGTACAATCTTTGTGTCTCAACTAGTCATGAGGGCTGATGAACGTGATATTAGCAGATACTTCAAACGCAAGGTTGGTACAAAAGTTCGGGATGTTATCCTACTTCGAGATAAGCGTACTGGAAGGCATAAGGGATGTGCATATGTTGAGCTTTCATCGGAGAAGGATGTTGACCGTGCCCTCAAGGCAACAGGAAAGATTCCAGAGTTTCAACGTTTCCCCATCATGATCAAACGTTCCGAGGCCGAGAAGAATTTACCTGGTTCATCAACATCTACTGCGGTATTTACTCCACCCGGTGCATCATCATCGACGAATCACGGTGGTCAGCCAGTACAACTAAATGAGGATGGTAAACGCATTGAAGCTAAACAGGTTTATGTTGGTCATATTGATCGATGTGTTACTCAGGCACAGTTATACGCTCTCTTCTCCCAATTTGGACAGCTTGACAAGGTTATTCTTCAGATGGATATGTCAACCATGATTTCCAAAGGATTTGGATTCTTGACTTATCGTGATCCTAAAGATGCCAATTTGGCTATTCAAACTATGAGTGGACAGATGCTCGCCGGTAAACCATTGTGAGTGTATTGTTCAATCAATATATGATTAGAACTTATATTTTGTTGCTGTTTTTTTTTTTGATGGGTACTTGAATATTTGACTGGTTAAAGGATTGGCCGTCAACTGTTTCTTAAAACCTAACGTTTCTCTCTGTCGAATATCAAATATTCTAATAGACAGAGAGAGGAACAAGAATGTTATTGAATTCGGTGGTTGTTATTCTTACCCCATGTGAATGGTACACATATAAATGGAGATAGGGAAGCGGGACAAAGGCAAATACTTAAGTGTTTCAGTTTACTTTGTCTGTCACTCTGATCAAACCTTGTATCTTTAAGACTTAACCTTATGCAGGCGAATACACCGAAGATCTGGCTTGGTCCATTGTTTTATGTTCGGAGACGGTGTTGGTCCATGTCGGAGGTTCACGAGTTCCCATCTTTCTCAGCAACATTACTTTTTCTCAGATTTTCTCACCAATACAATCTTTGCTTGCCTTCTTACTTATAGGAAAACTGGGTGGGCTATTACACAATCATCTGCTGCCGGTGTTATTCAGGTCGAGACGGATGATTTCCCTGATGATGCTAATGCCAAAATTGAAAAGGTGAACGAGGCTATGAAGACCCTAACAGGTACTACTCTAACCAATATGATTGGCAGCGTGAATCCCGCTGCGAAAGAAGCTCTCAAGGCCGCTGGCCCCGCTGGTAAACTCGGCATAATGCCAAAATCTCAACTAGCAAGTGTGGCAGATGCAACACTGGACGAGGCTTTAGGTGTAGCCCCTTCAGCAAGTGGTAGTTCAAGTGCCCTCCCTGTTGCAACTCCGGCATCCGCCGTTGATGATGCCAAGGTGGTGGGTAGGTCTGAAAAACCAAGTCAGCACATTCTAGTTCATAACATGTACGATAAGGATGAAGAGACGGAGCAGAATTGGCAAAATGATATCAAAGAGGACTTCGAAGAAGAGGTTGCTCAATTTGGTAAGATCACAAATGTCGTAGTCATGTACAAAGAAGTGGGTGGTAAAATCTATGCATCGTTTGATACTGTCGAGGGTGCTACTAACTGTGCCAAAAGCTTGGCTGGTCGTTGGTTTGATAAACGTCAGCTTCGTGTCGAGTTTGTCGATTCTATTCCAGTCTCGGCATAGAAGAATCGTCTGATATTTTCATTGGCAGTTCGGTACAAGGAATACAAACAAATAATAGGGGGGTAAACTGAATATATATCATATCACTATGACTCTCTATCTGCCAGTTTTAGTTATTGGTCACAATCACTAATCAGCTCAACTTTTGAAGGATGTTTGTCTTAGTGTTAAGTTTAATCTTTCATCGGTCAGCCAGATCATTGCAGTCTTAGCCTCTTCCAACATATGGCATATGACTTGCCATTACAGTCATGTTTAATACATTGGCGCTTAATGGTAAAGCTGCCATTGAGAAGACAGTATTGGCAGCCTCTTCTATCGAAAAGGTGGGCTCGGGCATCACAGTTCCATTTGCTTGAGGCATTCCAGAACTCATTGAGTATGCTGAACCACCGACAGCTTTTGTCATATCACTGCTTACATTTCCAAAATCGATCTGTCCACATGTGATGTTGAACTTTCTGCCATCTAAAGCTATGCTCTTTGTTAGGCCAAGAACGGCATGTTTAGATGCAGTGTAAGGGGCACTTCCCGGGCGAGGGCTATATGCCGATATCGACCCATTGTTGACGATTCTACCTCCTTGTGGCTCTTGTTTTGACATGATCTTCATACAGTGTTTAGCCATTCTCCAGCAACCAGTAACATTTGTATCAATAACCTTTTGAAAGTCGTCAGACTCAATATCCTCACAGCTTTGAGGTGCAATGTTAATGCCGGCATTATTGAATAGTAGATCTATTCTGCCAAAACGTTTATTAGCAGCACTCATGAGGTTTTCTACATCCTTCTCTTTTGTTATATCACAGGGTACAGGCAGAACATCAACATCGGAGTGGAGTGATTCTATATGTTCTTTTGTTGCTTGTAATGTATCAGCTCTTCTGCCTGCAAGTATAATTCCAACTCGAAGAGGCTTTCCTTTGCTATCATTTCCATGTCCATCAACACCACCCCATTTACCTTGGCATAATCTAATTGCAACTTGTTTGCCAATACCCGAGCCACCACCTGTGATTAATGCTACTACACGGTCAACATTCGGCTGAATGGTAGATACTGCTTCATTCTTCTCGTCTTCTAAATCAACTCCGTCTGCTAATGCATTCTTAAAGTCTTCACAATATTCACGAATCATATCATCTATACTAGGTGTGGGTGGAGCTCCTAATGCTAAAGCTCGCGCAGAATTGACCTTTGTTGGAAATGAGCCGACGATACTACTAAGCCGTTCGTCCTCTTCATACATAACTTTACCAAGCTTTGATATCGAATCGGAAGAGACTACTCGTTTCATTCCTTCCTCCAGCTGAGCCATGGATACACTACGAGTGGGTAAGAATACTGTTCTATCAAAACCAAGGAACTTATCAACGTCTTCTGGCATTGCATTATGGACAGCCAGCATACCTCCAATAGCGGCTCTGTATCCAGTCACTGCATGAAATACATTGCTGCCGACTGGCACAACTGTATCTTTACCCGATAATGGCTCACGAACTACAGATGAAAAGCATGATGTAGTAGCTGCATTAGGAGATCCGGCACGAACAATAACACTTGGCAATCTAACTCCCCTTCCATCTAAGAAACCTCTTCTTGAATAATCTGCCAATAATAATTCAGCACAAGCTTTCGTCATACCATATGTCGTATGTGGAGCCGCTCGTGTGGCATCACTGATTGTGTCATTCTTCTGGACCCAATCGGCTTCATGTCCAGCACCAAGAGTAGCGCCAGCAGAGGAGAACATGAATGTAGGACGAGAAGCTGATGCCTCTTGCCATGCACGTGTAGCTTCTAGCATATTCATTGTTCCGTGTAAGTTAACTTTTATTGCGAGGTCTGGAAGATGCGCGTTATCATGTTTATGAAGCGAAAGAGAGGAGATAGTAGCTTTTTTGTTAGTGTACAGTGGTTTGTAAAGACAATCAAACGAAGGCAAAGAAAGTTCAAACGAAGTAGCCAAATCACCGAGACTTTATATTGAACACTTGCATTCACATAATAAAGAAGTACAAACGCGGACATTCCTGGAGGTGCACCGCTCATTACAGCTCCCAGATGAAACACTGATAGTGCATTACTATCATTTTTTGGTGGTACACCAATGATTGATTTGCAATATGACATATCAGATACGTCACCGACTTTTATTTGCAAATCAATGCCATTCGACTTTGCTAATTCATGTAAATCAAATAGATACTCATTTGGTTCACATATATCTGCAAGTATTAGTTCTGTAACTTGTTGCATAGATGTTTCAGAGCGTAATTGTTTTGTTGTTAATATTTCCTTGGCTAGGACTTGACCAAGGAAGCCCCCTCCTCCAGTAATTACAACCTTCATCTTTGTTGAATATTTATCAAATTATAATCAAGCTAATGACGTATGATAAAAGTGTCAAGCAATGACGTATGTGTTGTATGTTATGTATGTTTTCAAATATGTGTTATTTGTATGTTATTATGTTATGTTTTCCAAACCAATTAGAACCGCAACAATATTAGATACTTAAGATGCCGAATAGTATTTGTTGGTGCGGAGGAGAAGGAGTGAGTAGTAGTCTGCTATTAGATGATGCAAAGGGAGGAGAGTCCTAGTAGATGTGAGGGAGCTAGAGTGGAGAGTAAAAAAGATACTTGGCGACCTAACGGTATCCATTATTCCTACCTCTCTCTTTTTAAGGTGGTTAGTTCCTACATATAATATCGAGTATTATGAGCAAAGTATACAACAAAGTATGTATCGTTACTGGTGGTGGAGGAGGTATAGGTAAAAGCTTCTGTGAAGAGCTTGCAGTCTCCGGAGCTAGGGGTATTTACGTTGTCGACATTGATAAACAATCTGCAAAAGAAGTTGCAAATAATATCACTTCATTGGCAACACATCCTCAGTTTCGTGTTGGATATGATGATTGCAATGTTGGCAAAGAAGCAGACATAACACGAGTAATACAATCGGCATGGCAGATGTTTGGTAGTATTGATATTTGCTTCAGTAACGCTGGGATCTTTACAATTGGCGGCATCAGTGAAGAGGAAGTATCAAATGATGATTGGCAAAAGATATGGGAGATTAATTGTATGAGTCACATATATGCTGCTCGACTTCTCTTTCCTCTTTGGAAAGAAAACAATATACATGGAACATTTGTTATAACGGCTAGTGCTGCTGGTCTTCTTATGCAAGTTGGTTGTCTACCATATCATGTTACAAAACACGCAGCAGTATCCATCGCTGATTGGTTAGCAGTACATCACCATGAGGATGGAGTATCCATACATTGTGTATGTCCACAAGGTGTCAAAACTAACATGCTGACAACTTCAGTAGCAAACGAAAGTGATCTTGACTCAATACCTGCTGGCCTCGATGGAATTGTCACCCCAGAAAAGGTTGCAAAGGATACAATACAAGGAATAGAAGAAGGAAAATTTATGATACTACCGCATCCAAAAGTACATAAGTACTTTCAAATGAAGGCTACTGATTATGATAGATGGTTAAAAGGAATGAGACGATCAAAGAAACATTTAGAATTAATGCTATCAACTCCTAAGAAATCAAAGTTATAAATGCAATATATTAAACAGTATTACATTGTATAGCTCTCGATAAACTTTGCTACAAGAAACCATCCGAATTGTAATAGTAGCAAATCACATGCCTTTAGCTCTGATTCTTGTTCTCGTTGTTCAAAGCTAATCCAATTAGGGACATCACTGAGATCTTGTAGTGTACCATCAGTCACAACAATATTAACAAACACTTTTAAGTGAACATTCGCTCGTCTAGTCTGATCTATATTCATGAGAGTCTCGTGTAAATCAACCGCACACAGAGTGAATCTCCCGGGCTCAACTCTTGTTTCAACATCTTTATGATCAATCACCTCAGAATCATGGCACCAAGCAACAATGTTATATCGAATACCTATCTCTTGATCATTCCCCAGTCTTGTTGATATGAAGAATTTGTTGGGTTCGTCTACATCATCGGTCATTACTCTTTCTACACGGACCTGATAGCCTTCTGTGTCATCTAGCTCGAGTATGTTTGGCACTGCAACCGTGGTATTGTGTTGAGGAGCATTGCCATTGAATTGGAAGTTGTGAATACTGAATTGAAATGTCATATAATTATCTTCTTTTGTACGATATCGTTGGTCGTCTGTGGTAGGTATCTTCTCATTTGTATGTGAAACTCCCTTCCTTGTTCTAAGTATGCTTTGCAAAAGTATGAGCTCATTGGGTGTATTTATACTCGAGTCGTGCTTTTAATCTTGCAAGGAAAATTGTAAATATCGTGTTGACCCCTTTTGCCTTTACTTGCCTTATCAGGTTACATGAGTACTGCAAAAGTTGAGAAATCTTTTGGCATAGTCAGCCGGTGCTACACAACTGATTGCGGTCTTATCATATCCAGCCAAACCTTTCAAATCACGTTCTAATCTCTTCTTGACAGTCCATGGCTGTAAAAAGTCTATAACACCAAGAAAGTACATGACATGTTTACCTCTTCGAGTTCCAGGCAAAGCAGATAAAGCACCACCATCGACTGTTGTCATTCCAGCACCAAAGTAAGGCATGGGAAAGTTCATCCAATTGAAAAGGTTTGTACTGCGTTTACCTTGAGATAATTCCATATCTGCAACTCCAACTAAAAGACTGTAATCCAAGACATTGCATCGATTGAGTAAATCAACATCCCTCTCTAGCTGTGCCATGAGACGAGACTTGCTTCGCTTTCCTATGCATATCCCATGATTAGATGATTTGTGCCTTCTTCTTTTCTTTTGAGATGTATCTCTACCCCACTTTGCTTCATCTAGCTCATCCTCAACTTCTTTCATCAGATCCAAGTCTTTTAAAACAGCATTAGCACCTTTGGATTGTCGTTCTTCTAATGAACACTTTCGACCAACCGTCGAGCCCTTGAGATCGAATCTTTCAGTTATAAACGCTGATGCCGCAGGTGGAAAGACAGAGTGCATAACTAGATATACTCGTTCATCATCTGCCAATTCTGTTGTGGCTTGTGTTTGTTGATTAGATGGAGAATACAATCCTCCATCCCATCGATCATCATCGGTACTCTTGGTCTCTTCATCTGATAAGAACTGAACTGAATACATACCAAATATTCGTGTTAATAATGAATTCCGTCCATTAACATTGTCAGACATGAACTTGTGATACTCTGGTAACATTTCCAAGAATGCATTAGCCTCTTCCTGCTTAATAGTCTTTACCATGAATGCTCCGTCGGCAGTAAAGAAGAAGAATGTTCCCACTCGAGCAGCTCCTTTGGAGTTGGATTGGAAGGATATGTAGGGTAATGTTTGTATAGTACCTCGTCGTATTCTCTTATTCTTTTGTTGTGGTCTTTCTTTGATTATTGCTCTTAGGATATTAGACATTGAATCATCATTTCCCAATATTATTGGTCTATCATCTCTATCATTATCTATAGACATGGCGCCGTTCATTGCATTGAGAATCGACTTAGCATACTCCTTCTCCTTTACTCTAAGACATTTATTTCTAAGATCTCTAAATGTTTTGGGAGCAAATGCTTTGACTCGTATCGATTTAGTTGATGTTGAATCACTCAGTATATCACATGATGGTATATCTGCTATACCAGATATAAATGAGTTGCAATCCAATACTGATGAATCATATTCCCTTCCACTACTTGTTTTTCTAGACCATGAAGATTTATTTAACTGTCCCTCTTTCTTCTGTTCATTAAGGTAAGAAGAGAATAACTTATGCCATGTTGGTATTGCCTCTATTGGTGCTGACAATTCTCGTATAAACCATGTAGTCATTTTGCTTATTGGATTACTGTTATTGTTGCTGGATTTGTTGTCTTTGGAAGTTGTTGCTTTACTCTTCTTTTGAAAGCCACCTCGAACAAGTCTTCTGGGGGGGGAAAAGCCCCTTCTTCTTCCAACAATATCACGAGTAGTACTCGGTATAAGTAACCCTGCAGCGGCTAAATCATCTACATCATTATCATTACTACCAACTCTATCGTTATTTATATTCTCTTCCTCTTCATTTCGTATGATATTAGAGAAGATACCATTATCATCTGAGTTTGAGATATCATCATTATCAAATATCAAACCCAATATGACTGCTCTACGGAATGCTTCGGTATGTTCCCATAGTGGTGATGCTTCTATTATTGTTGTATCTTGATCATCTTCTATATTGGCAGTGTCTTTTATTATATCATTATCGTCTAACTCCTGCTGCTTCTTCACCACCTCACTTTGTTCAGTATGTTGAACTATCGACGGACCAAGTATAGGCGGTCCATCCATTAAACCTAACGATCCATGATTATTTAAACGATATTCTAATCGTGATGCCGCACGTAATGTTGATATTGTTACTAATATTAATGATATTGATGATATTATATTATCAATTGTTATTGTTGGTATCATAATTTTGAGGTTATGATAATCTTGTATCTTATGTTAGAAAGTTGTAATTATGCTTCAAAAGTTCAGCCCGGTAAATGTATCAATAAGAAGATCTTCTGCCATCTATAGGTTAATATTGTAAGTATAAATGGAATCTAATAGAGCCATACTATTATGAGATTGCTGACTGTGAAATAAATAGGAAGACGGAAGAATAATAATACGGGGATTAGTACGAGTTATGATCTATCTATTCCACGTCACAACCTGGAGCAGATAAATCACGGTAAGTAGTAAGTATCCTGAGTATTTGTTTCAGAGAGAAGGGGTGAGTTGGTAATAGATTCATCATTCGATGTGCCTATTGCATCGTTCACTGGTTCTACACGGTTATTAGTAAGTTGAGAAACATCAGAAGTATCTACTGGAGTAACTGGGATGACTCGTTTACGCCAATAAGTACTTGGGTCTGATGGGTCCGATGGGATAACACTCACTCGCTGTCTATGTTGTCGACGTTTGTATATGGATTTGGAGGTGATATCTTGTATTTTATTGTCTGCTGCGATGATGTGTTTAACTATAGCTAATGTGAAACCTAATCCGAGTTGTTGTAGTGCCCAAGATTGAGGGTTTTGATCCATATATGATTCTCCATACCAAGTGTTTGGGTTAGAATTCATCCAACATTTGTTAGCTGATTTGATGATACCGAAGGGGACTCGTCGGGAGCAAGCTAATTCATTCATCTTCCTTGCATTTGGCTTATCGTCGTCGTATACTAATGGCTTGGGTGGTAATTTATCTCCGATAATTACACTTCTGGATACTGGGCCGAGATTGCCCCATCGATCCACAGATTGAGGTATGAATCCTCTATTTGTGTCAAGGAGTTTTCCCATAAATTGATCTCCAGTTAATGTAACACCTGTAGACTTGTCAGAGTCGGCACCGTTCCTCTCAAACTTCTTCCTTTCTCCCTTCTCAAGAAGCGAAATACTATTATTATATGGGCAAGCATTCTCTTGAAGGTCGTCGGGTGTAGAAGGTGAGATGACAGTGACGTCGAATCCAACTTCTGTTAGTGGAGTAGAGCGTGATAACTCTGTTGATTTGATGTGGTTGATCTCAAAGGACCAGTCGAATGGGCGTTTGTAGGGTACATCTTTGACTTTATTTTTGTCTTCAGTGTGTACATTATCGGCAGATGTACAATATTTGGCTGTGGGACAAATCCGTCTCATGACTCTTGCAGTTGTGTCCCTCATCATATTACTGCAACGATTCTTTTTCCATTCTCCGCATTTGAAGTAATGATCGCCGTCGACATCTACTAACTCACCACAGTAACATAAAGGGCGTGATGCTTCCGGGTAAATTGGAAGACGTAACTTGGATTTGAGGGCGATGTCAAATTCCATGTTGCTCATTCTATTCTTGATATTAGATCTTGGCATGGCTACTAAGGGGAGACTAGATTGTTTGTTGAGAAGGCCTGGAATGGCATGGTGTACATTGTCAGGGGCGTTATCCTCGAGATGGTCAAGGTAGAGGCAACTTGAATGATGTCGGAGGATGTCTCTAGCCCGCCCAAGGGATGGATGTACGATAGAAGAAGATATTTCTACACTTCCACTTGTAAGTATCCTAGCTCATTTTTTATCTCATTCAAAATTCAAATATCACCTCTCAATCAGATGAGCTAATAAAACGACAGAATATAGCCGCTAATCCATATCGTATACCGTCAGTATTGAACTGATCAACGCTCTTTCGAGTACTGGAGTCCATATAATTACAGCGTTTATATTTAACGAGTGAAGGAAGGATACTCTTGACACAATATTGATTGGTATCCTTATTGTTTGTTGATCAAGATGGCAAGAATCTGTTTTTTTAGGTGCGCGCACCTCTCAGGTGCTCGGTATCTTTTTGTGGTATCCAAAGTATATTAAGGTGCATCACCAATCAC
>Ga0214480_100717_pt1 | contig 16193 bp, 10 predicted proteins | sample M1_20Mar14CPVII9_3_FD_165042 | JGI IMG/M metagenome (GOLD analysis project Ga0214480, IMG submission 165042) | Marine eukaryotic communities from Monterey Bay, California, United States - M1_20Mar14CPVII9sort6BwellE17 | ecosystem: Environmental > Aquatic > Marine > Unclassified | place: USA... | reverse complement strand
GAGGAAGGATGGTAGGATGATGTCAGCACAACGTGTTACAAGCAGTGCTAACCGAGTCAACACTACCACCAATAATACCTCACTGATGGACTTTTCATTCTTCAACAATAATCCATCTCCCAATTCAGTTACCGAACAAGCTTCATTTGTTAATGATGATGACGAGGAGGAGGATGAAGATGAAAGTATTGAATATGATTGCGTCGAAATCAAATTAAAGAATGCAATACGATTGAAGAAGGCAAGAAGTATTGGTTTGGATAAAAATGTGTTGTCATTAGCGAATTATTCAAGTATGGGTGAACAGTACATTGTTAAGGAGTTGGTCAAGATGGCATTATCGAAACAATCATCAGTTTCTGACGATGACAACATTGAAGAAGAAGATGAAGATCTCATTGATAAGATTCGTACCTACGCTTTAGAAGTAGATGCCAATTTCGATGAAGCAGTGCAACAGTATGCAACTGAACTATGTAGTGATAACAATCACACTACTGATGTACCACAAGCAATAAAACAATCTCAAGTTCTTTCTCAATGGGTAACAGATCCAACTGTCAAGTGTACAATAGTATTACAAATGTTACGAAGAGCAAGAGTCAGTGAAGATTGTCCTCCCGACTTATCAAAACTTGCTCACGATGCAATTAGTATTGCCGTGAACGAGGAGATGAAGAGTAAACTTGTAGAGGATTTGAAATTATTAGTAATTGATACATTGGTTAGAAAGTATTGTGGCAACGGTGCACAAGATTACTTCAAGGTGGTGAGTTTTTATTAGCTTGTGTTCTGTATTTCTCTTTGTGAGTTTGTATCTAAGCTTTCACTTCCTTTCTCTACCAAACAACAACATTACCTAACGAACAGGTTGAACCATCTCATTGCATCAAGCTTGTTCAGCATGTTATTCGACACATTGATGTGCCAACCGTACTCGAAGATGTTCTCGTCCTAACTGAAGCTTTCACTCATGTATCGAAGATTGACACATGTGTCTCTCTTCTTCAGCGTACAATGGTTGCTATTCCACCAAATGGATCTTTATCTACTACTTATCGTGCTGAACAATGCGCCTCGTTCATGATAGAGATCTACTTCAACGATGCCATACTGGCAGAAAGGGTCGGTGAACGTTTGGTTGCATTCTGTACTGGTATACTTGAAGATTGCAAGAAGATGATATTGCAAGACAACGTTCCAGAAGAAGCAAAGGATCAGGCTAAAGTTGCAAGCTCAACAAGCTGTTCAATCCTAGCCGTGATGCAAGATCAAGTCATTCAAGGCGAACGTCATAGTAACATTCCAAAGCTGCTGAAAGAGTTTCAGATCATATCGAAGATGCAATCAGGTTGTGACATATACCTTACAATAGAAGAGCTAAGGAATCCTGCTTCATGTGCGTCAGTTGTATCTGACTTGTTGCAGCCAAGTGTCGATCTTCTTCGAGCAAGATCAAACAGTTTGAATATGGAAGAAGATTGTTCGGTACACAATGAGCTTATACCTCTTGTCGCCACCGCCAGACAATGGTGTGATATATTATGTGGTACTCGTTCACAACAAACATCAAAAATTTGGTCACGTGCCATATCCAATGTTGCTTCCGAGGTGGCCAAGAGATCTACCAATCACGGATCTCTCCTACTTCTTGCAGTGTCTGGTCTTCTTGACGAGAGGAATGAGCGTTCGTCTTTCCATGCAATCATGTCGGTTGCTTTGACTCTTTGTGCCAAAGCATTTTCTGAAGTGAAGTTCATTTCTCAAGAAGAGACAGACTTCTCGATGGCTTTCCTTGGTATGAGGTTTATGTCACAAGCCTCCCAACTTCTCAATGAGCACATCCTACTTTACAGTCCATCATCCATGCTTTCGGCATCTCTTTCACTCAACAGCTTGATTGGATTGGTTTGTGATGTATCAGTTCGATCAGATATGGGCATTGGCACCAAGCTTGAGAACTATATTCAAATGCTAAAGACGACAAGTCGTAAGACTCGTCAGCACTTCAGCGTAACCCACACGAACAAGACTATAGTCAACAATATGCTTGCTGATAAAAGGTTGCCACCAGCTCCTAATCTTCATCCGACATGGTACATTGGGGATGGACTTCTTTTGCCACCGCTTGATGCCTTATCCCTCAGTATGGCATACTGCAAGAAGATGCTGGAAATTGAATCGACGAGGAGTCCTAAATCTCATCAGCCTTTGATGGAAAAGAATGATATTATGCGTTCACTTGAGTCAAGAGGTGCACATTCAACATCTCTTCGCGTTCTTATGCTCTCGACAGCAACATCAATGTCCCAGAGCTCTAACCCAACAATGTTTGCCAACGCTGAGAACATGTTGAAGAACAATGTCAGTGTCCTAGCTGAACGTAGTCTTGGAGGTAATGAGTCAGGCCTTACTTCGGGTAACATTGATGCCCTCATGTCAGTTGCATGTTTACTTCATCTACCCAAGGAAATGGCATTCAAGGTAAGTTATAAATGTGTGCTTGTTTGTGTCATCTCCATGTATGCTCACTCCATCCAATCCTTATGTTTTCAATAGATTTACCAAGCAGCTTTACCCTCTGCTATTGGCAAACGAGACTTCCCTCGTACCCTTACATTGGCTAGTGTTGGTACATATTGCGGCGTTGGTACCTTTCCATCGGGTGAGAAGTTTCCATGGAGCAAGCAGCAGCGGTTCATTGAACAGTGTGATGAGCTATCATGCAATGCCACCTGGTGGAGTATTCTATCTGAACATCGAGTTCCATTTGATCCAAGTGTCTTCTCGCAATCTTCAGCGGAACAGATCCTCAATGGATATTGTAAACAACTAGTGCAACATGCCACGAAGAAACTAGGGTCACGATCTACACTAACCCTTGCTCGGAGGTTCATGAAAGATTACAACTTGAATAAGCACATTCCCACTTCAGCCATGATTGAATACCTACTCTCTTCACCAGTGGTGGATGCAAGTGATCATAAGTCTAAACCTGACATTCGTTGGGACTTGAGTCAGACTGAAACTGCCGTGAAAGAATATCTTGTTCTATTGCCAACCCTGAATCAAAATTTGGTACTTAGACGATGTATTATGAATCTTGAGAAGGATGATGCCTGTTCTAAAGATTATGATCGCCATGCTATGGTACTCAGACTTTACCTTAAATGCCTTGATAAGCTCAGTAGTGTTATGAAGAAGAGTGATGCAAGAGCAAATGCCCACGAGGAGGAGATGGGACGGATTGAGCGGCGACAGGAAGCCATAGCCGTCATCTCTTCCGCCTTTGAAAAGCATGATTCAGAGAAGATGCCAGAATACAATAAGTTGTTTCAACCACTCCCTCCTGACCCATCTAAACTGAGCAAAGATGTAACGAAGTCCAATGTCCTTGGAGCTGATGCAGAAGAGACTGTGGCGTTTGATCCACTGGCACCTCTTGAAGCTGTGCTAGAAGATGAGAATGGCTCCAACTCTATCGTTGCTGCTCTTGCCCCATTATGTAGCTTGCTTCTGCTCCCGTCTGGTTATTTACATGCAAGGTCATTAATTGTAAGGTTTCGTAAGCTCAAGGCTTCAGGAAGTGTATTGCCATCGTTTGATATATCCGTCATACCCGTGATCAAGAAGCTAAAGACTCCACGGGACAAGGCAGACTTCTGTTGGTGGTGCTCTCTACAGTACAATGCTGGGTCTATAGACCAGCTCAAGTGTTTGGATATTGCTCATGAGAATTCTACATTAGCATCAGAGCAAGCTGAGTATTCAAAAGACCCAGAAGAAGAACGGATTGCCTTAGAACGGGTGAAACGTGTTGATGCTGCAAGAGCTGGCTTGTCCGATAAGATATTGGTTGATGAGGTACTCGAACGACATGAATCAACACCCAAGTCTATTAAGAAGCTGTACAAGTCCATCATCGACAAGGTTCAACAACAAGCAGTACTTTCAGAGAACTATTCTCCTGAGCATCTAGTTCAAGCACTCTTATTGGAAGGCTCATTGACAGTTGCAGAAGCCTCACTCAATAATACTGATGGGTTCGCTACTCATCACTTTCGTTTGTTAGCCTTGATGGTTCACGATGCATGCAAGTCTCTCTCGAATCGGTATTCACATGTGAATGTAGGGAGCATATGCAGGTTGCTTACTAGACGTTTTCTTGTTCATGGGGACGATGTATCTGAAAAGATTGAGGACCTTGGAGGTGAGAACGACAATGTTGGTGTAAAGAAGAACGAGTCGGACTTATCGACCGTAAAAGAGGAAGACGATGAACAAACGTCTGAATTTGTTATGGATATGAGTTTAATGAGTTCTGGCAATCAAACTTGGTCGAATGACATTAGACGAGCCAGTGGTGGAATTACATCATCAACTCATACTCATGAGTCTTCAGCTTTGTCACCCTCCTCCCCACGAGAAACATCAGATAACCAGTGCGGTAGAGTATCACTCCGTGTTGCCTTTATGATTTGCTTTTCTGAAGATTACCATTGCCGGCCTGATTCCCCTCCTTCTTCAGAAAAGAAAGGAAGTTTGAAAAGGAGGAGTAATTCGAGTAAGATTAGAGAGGGTGATTTGGCGTTACAACATGCAAGGGAACTACTTGGGATTGCCTTTGCTAGACAGGGAAGTACTGTTGCATCTACCTATGGCTTCCTCTTTGGTGATGAGAGCTCTGCCTATGACACGAGTATCCTTTCAACCGTACCTGAAGATGATACAAAAGAAGATCATTATAGCAAGAGCAAGGCAGTATCATTTGCAATGCGTCACCGTGCTCTACGCGTTGCCACCATACTTTGTCCACAGGATTTAATCAAAAGGGTTATCGTGGAAGAGATGTATGCCAATGACTTCGGTGACGATCACTTGAACAAGTGTGCTTTTGCTTCGTTTGTGGCAAAGGAGATCGAAGCAATGAGTCTTTCTTTACCTCATTCTGGTTTGATTGAGCTCAGTACAATGCACTTTCCATCTTATGCACGTACGCTTTGGAGAAATCATGGCTCGAGTATGTCGTCTCCTCCTTTAAGTGGTCGATTGCACTTGCTACTACTTGAGTTGTGCATCAATCATCAAGAGAATGTTGATTGGGAACTGTTCATGCTCGTTTTCAGTGAGTTGGAGAGGCTTGAACTGCCCCGGTCACTTCTACTTGCATGTGAATGTGCTGTCGAATCAAGAGCTGTTTCGTTAGCAGCCTCTCAGGAGAGGATTGATATGCTACAGGTCGTTGAGAGTGCCACAAAGAAGATTGTGGGTCTTATTGTGAGTGAAGTAGAAACGCAACTTAGTGCAGATATGGATGTGAATCTATTTGACTATGTGTCTACATTGCATAGAATTGTGTCAGTTATCAATACTGACGGTATGCACGAGGATCCAACTTACTTTGTTGATGCATTGGGCAAGTTATCAGAGCGTTGTTTAGAGAAAGGGCAAGAGGAAGCTGCAGATGTATTCACTGATGCCTCCGTTCGAACTACCAGTTATTTGACTGACTCTGAAATATATAGGAAGGCCAAGTCTTTTGCAACCAAGGGAAGGCATGCAGACGAAGAAGATGTCGATGGACAGACTCCCTTCTTGAATTCTGTTTGCAGTGAAGCAATTCAAGCTTTTGAGGGATCTTTTCATTGATATGATAGTGCCATTATGTAACTTATTAATCAACTGATTACTGATTTACTTGTATTTCACTTGGGTATCTTTTTATCTTTAAACCTACCCACAGTCTCAATCTTATACACCCACAAATATTGCATTACCAACTTTCCTTCACTGGTAGTTAGTACTCATCTCTATAACTTATACACCGACAGATACCCACAAACATAAAAGCGTCACTTCTGTGTTGCCCTAAGGTATCATCACAAACTATATCACTCTACCCACAAATCAGCCCAAGATAAACTTTGCACTAACCCCTGGAAAATAATACTTGGCCACCTTCTCAAATCTACTTTGTTGTGATTCACATACTTTAGGCAATACTGGTGCTTCTTTTACAAGCCCCTGAGAATGAAGACTCTTCAAACGAAGATAGTCCAATATCTTCCCAAAACAGTATGGCCCGTGTTCGATGAGGGTTGCTACATCTTGACTAGCCTGATTCATCAACTTAATCTCTTTCAGAAGAAGACACAATGTACCAGCTCTCTCTATGCCAATCATTTTCAACCCTTCCATGCTCAAAGCAAGTAATTCATTGCCGGTGATCCCATTCTCAACAAAGATATCTGCAACTTCATCTGAGATATCGTCAATCTTCTTTGCCCAGGCACCAACTTCATCAGGCGTCCACTCCTTTACACGACATGAAGTATTCTGCTGAGTCCACTTAGAATCGTCGAATTGTTGGGCTAATACAGAATCTTCTGCAATACAAAGAGTAGTACGCCTAGTTACCATCATAGTACCACTCACATTAAGTACAACGACATCCTTGTCATCCCCACTGGCATACTCTTCAATAAAAGTTTGTTCGTCTTCAAAGCTATTTTCAAATTGTTCCATTTCCGCTTCAGCTTGCAATAGGCATGCACGCTTTTCATTAATTGCCTTGTTGATATTCTCGGAGAACATTGTGGTGGGCTTCTTGACCTTGGACATTTTGTTCTTCTGTTTTGTTCCTTTGGCAGCAGTACTTCTTGAACAGTCTCTAACTTGAAACACCTCCATCTCTTTGATCGAGTAGTTGCATCCACTCGATATTGCGGACGACCACGCATAATCTTCATAGCTATTTCCAAAACGTTGACAGACTTTCCCACCTTGCACTCGTAGATCGTGTCCTCCCCCAAAGGTTGGGCCATACGAACTCTCGACACAGACGGCATATGAATCATTTGGATTTCTCAACTTCAATTTTTGGGAAGTAGACGATAAGACGAATAAGAATGCTTTGTTTGCTCTAACGTAACTGCCGTCAGACGTCCAGGATGTATTTGTGTACCCTCCAACAATGTGACCATTAGTTGTCTCGATGATGGTAAGAGTAGGCCCCTTATTGTCACACTTAGAGTGGAAGGTTGCATCAGAGCGGCCATCCCTTGACGATCGGTATAGAAGATTTAACTCTTCATTGGAACCATCTTCCTCAAGCCAGTTATGTAGTAGATCTTTCTTAGCTTCATCTTTGATGATTGTGCTATCAAGATTGATGCCGGTTGTAACGTGATCTATTAACCCAAACAAATCAAGATGCTGTTGAAGAATGTGTTTGTGCTCGTCATCAACATTTGGTAAACGCGGTTGGTTGTCCTCTGATGAAATTGCTAACTCATTGAGATAGTCCACGATAGCCTGGAAACACTCAGGGTTGACATCCAGGACGATTCGGCTACTTCCATCTCGCTGTAGCTTCTTATCCCAGCACCCACTGAACATGGCCTCCATCCTAGTTCCTTTTAGTTGAGTCAGCGTAGAACGTTTGGCAGCAATAATCTTACCCCCAGCATTTACTTCAATTAAATCATCACCCTTGGCATCTGCATTTCCATTGGTCTCAGCAACTTTATGTTTCTTTCGGTTCAGTTCATCTAAGCGCTTAGTCAGTTTGCTTTCTGTATCTTTTATCTCAGCAATTTGAAAAGCATACTCCCGTTCATGATCTGCACGAGCTGCTTCTAGACTTTTGGTGGTACTAATAAGTTTATCCATTGTGATTATGACTAACTACTAAATCTGTTTTATATAATTATTAGTTCAGTTAGTGTGTGATGCGACGTTGAGTTCTACTGAAATTTTCATACAAACATGATGTTTGAGAAACATGACGGGATTCATGACGATAGAATCTTCTTCTTTCTATCTATCAACTACTACAAATACATATAATACCCAACACACAATCTAACCAAGGACACCGACACTAACGAGCAATACTAACTAAACATAACAACATATAATATACCTCTACTATGACAAGATACACCCCGACGTTGAACCGGTAGTATACTCTCCCTTGAAATATTTTCCATACTCTCCTCTTCCATTCTTTGAAACAACTTTACCATTAGTACCATCCAATACAATTAATGCAGGTATACCTCGAACGCTAAACTTTTTTGATAATGTATCTTTAATCTGCAACTTATGCAAGTTTTCAAATGGCACTGATAACCATGGCATGGTTTTTCTATAATTATCATATTCAGATTTGACAGAATCTAATGATATGAATATAACTTCAATTTCTCCAATGGTATTGCTCTCGGCTAGTGAATTTGCAACCACATAGGCCTTGTGTGCCGAGTATGCCTCTGCTAATTGTGGTGTAAATTTGCGACAGGGTGGACACCAGTGTGCTGAGAAGTAAAGCCTTTAATATGAGGAGGTATGATGATATTTTAGTATACATATATTGTATAATGAGTATGTATATCGCAATATACAATACAATGCAATGCAGTATAGTAACCAAACATATGATATAAAAATAACTCACATGATGTGTTGTTTATTTTGCAATACTTCCGCCGTCAGTACCTCTTCGCCCTTGCCATTCAATAGTGTCGGGCCGACCAACTTTTCGAATTCACCGGGGAAGAATTGCAATGCCATGATGTTTAGATTGTAAGGTGGGGATAAACAGCTCATATATCAAAGAAAGTTGATTCTACTATTTTAGCGATTAAACGTCTTTCAGGAGCAGAATAAATGACTGCCTTTCACTTGCTCCTATTACATGTTGTATTGCCTCATTATTATAGCATTGATATAGTAGTGGTATTGCGGTGGTGATATATTATTATTGATCATATTCTTTTCGAGGCGGCTGAGAGGGCGGTGGCGGTATATTGACATAAATTTTGGTATCTTAAGACCAACACATCAACACAACATCATGGAGAAGCTCAGAATTGCAAATGAGCGTCTCAATACAGCTCGTGAAAAGCATGAACTTGAATATCATGCAGAGATTGGTAAACTTAACAACAAGGAGAATGAACTACTTCAACGATTGAGTGATTTAGATAATAAGAAACAGCAAACCGCACAGCTACACGGTGAAGAAAATTTATCACAAGATGATATTGTTGAGATTATGGCAGGTGGGAAGTTAATTACCGCTAGGAGATCTACACTAACTCAATTAAAGGGTACTCGGTTAGAAGCATTATTCTGTGGTCGATGGGATAAAGAATTGCAAAGAGATGGTAATGGCAGAATTTTTCTGGATATCAATTCAGTATGCTTCCAAGCAATTGTGGATTATCTGAATGAATTGACTATATCAAGTCTTGATGATTTGCCTGATCTGCCAAATGTTGATGATGAATATAAACATATCTTACGACATCAGCTTCAGCTATTTGGTTTGATGGATAAGATGCCACCGGATACTAATATTCTGAAAGATTCATACTCGGAATCCATCTTACATGGTTGGTTGAAAGAGGATAATATTGATGGTAACTTCAGGTTGTTATATCGTTTATCAAGAGATGGAAAAGATTCTCAAAGTTTTCATTCTAAATGCAATAACAAGGGACCAACTATTACAATAATTGAAACTACTGACGGCCATATTGTGGGAGGTTATTCTAATGTACCCTGGAGTTCATCGGGTAGTTACACTGCTGCCGAGAAAGCCTTCCTATTTATACTACCAGAGGACGGCACATCATCACCCTGTAAGATGAAGTTGAAGAACGTTAACGACGGAAGGGCAGTTAGAAACCTTCCTGACTGGGGACCTATATTGTAAGTTGGATCCCCTTTCTCCTATCTCTTTGCCATATTAATTCCATGTCTAACTTCTCATTATGTGCAACTTTACTCTTCAACTTTAGTGGAGAAGGCAATCATGACCTATATGTGAGTATTGATAACTCAGTAGTTCACTCCAACTTTGGCAACACATACAGGTATGAAACAGCAGGCAGATTAGAATCAGAACAGGTTGTAGCAGGGGCTGATTGGAAGGCAAAGGCATATGACGTACGAGAGATGGAAGTATTTACCGTGGCGTCTACACATGAAGAGGATCAAACGACTATGGATCACTCTCAAAGTAAGCCTGTCCATCAATTCACTGCCGAGATTAATGAAGCCATCAATTTAAAACGGGAATCTCTTTATCAAGCTGAACTTGAACTAATCCATCTCGAGGAGAGTTTCAACGACGAACAAGCATTCATTTCTTCTTTTGCAATCGGTGCGACTAAAGATGTCGTAGTTTTGAATGTGAGTGGCACTATCATTGCTGTTAAACGCTCTACTCTGAAGGTAGCTGAGGAGTCGGTACTAGCCCAGCAATTTGATAACACGAAATGGACAGAGCAGAGGTCGTCCGCTTCTCGTGTGACGGAGTGGACATCTGAAGAAGTATGTAACTGGGTCAAAGACATTCCTGGAATACAAGATGACGTTGTACAAGTTTTCAGAGAGAACAGCATTACTGGGTATGAGCTCTTAGCTTTGAAGAAAGAGGGTCTGGCAATGATGACCATCACACGACCAGGCACCGTGTGTGTTGTTTTAGATGAAATCAGAAAGCTCGACAAGAAGAGTTATGACAATGCTACCCTGATTGAACATTCACCATACTGTTTCGGCAAGATATTAGATTATCTAAGGATGAAGAATCTACATTCTCTAGGACTTGCAGAAGAAGAACCGGCCTTACCCTCAGTATGCGATGAACAGAGAAGGAGATTCGAAAAGGTCGTAAAATATTATTTCCCAGGGGATAGCTCAAAGTTCATCTTGGGATGATATCTGCTGTGATTGATTGAGATGTCAAAAGAGTTTGATTGTATACTAAAGTATGTCTACCAGGTTTAGACCAATAAGGATAGAATAAAGAATCTTGTTGCAGCTGCTAACTTTATTCTTAATGATACCAACAACCCAATATAGTGCACATATCTTTTTGCTCATAACCTTGATCTACACTACAATCCATACTACAACCCATACTACAATTCATACTACAGCCAACAAAACAGCTCCACCCCCCTTTTTGACTACTATACTACAATGGATCGATCACCCTCAATCGTGCTTCTCCCCTCCCCCCATCTTCTCCCCTCCCCCATCTGATCGACATAGCCAGATCCATACTACAGCCAACATCTCTTGACATGTATATCTAATGTGAATCAAAAGGTTCTTCAAAACTATTGCAACAATCCAATTCTGTCACCCCGGGAACAGTTGCTGGCGAAGGCAACATGATGGCAGCAGTGCAGATGGCAAGCACGGCAATGCTTTTCTCAGTAGAGATTACTCTCTCCTTGATGTGCATATTTTGCCAATGAACTCCAAACCCCTTGGAGAGCGGAGGAGTTTTCTTGAAAGTAGACATTCTTCGAATGGCAGCAGACGATGGAGAAGTTACGAGCTTTTGTAGACACAACATGCTTGGTGTTTGAGTAGATGATGGTAGCTTGATGTTTGAGCTTGATGTTTGAGTGATGATGGTAGAGAGAAGATAAATGACAACGATGAGAGAGACTTGAAGAATGAAGCAGTCAAATTTGCAATAGAAAGAGCACTTACTTCTTCCCCTTTTCTTATAATATAATAGATGCGTCGTTTATATTGACATAGAGAGGTTGGCGTGCTGTTTATTATGAGGTGATATATTGTCGTAAGCACATCACCTTGCATTCGGGTTGATATTTTAGCGATCAAAAAAGATATGAAGGATACCGAGCTTGATTATTTATTTGCAGCTCTATCTAGCAACAATAGCATATGTATCAAAGGTCAAACAGATTTATTGCTTTACATTATAGATCAGGCCATCCTGCTATCATATGAATATATTCTATGTACATGTAGTTGTCATTTGTGCAAACTTTACTCAATAAGAGCCACTTCGGTGTCCTGTCCTACGACTCCAAACTCAACTTCATTCATTTCTTCTTCGGAAGGAGGGGCAAATCCTAGACCAAAGCACTTCTCACGATTCTCCTGGTACAAAGCAGGACTGTTGCAAAACTCCTGATAAAGTCTATTACATTCATTGAGGTTGTGCAGTAAGTTTTGACCGACACATTTCTTCACTTCAATGACGGTTGGAACTAAGCTGATACTAGGTGCCGATGAAATTGTAGGTTCATTGGTCTCTTCATAGGTTGGTAAAGGTGTACGACGACGGTCCCAGAATGGAGAACGAGTGGGTCGACGTGTGGGCTACATAATTATAATGGATAGAGAGAAGGATTCATAATTGTGAGAGGATACCATTATTGATAAAACAAACAAACATAGTCAAAATCAATTTACAATCTTACCCTCCTAGTTGGACGGCGAGTTGGACGACGTGTAGGCTATAATTCAGAATAAATAGAAGTAGAAGGGAAAAGTATACATTAATATGAGAGAGGATATGATATAATATAATCAATTAAGATAGGGATAGTATTTTATACTTACCCTCCTAGTCGGGCGGCGGGTGGGACGACGTGTTGGCCTAGGCGTGTCATCTTTCTTTGTAGGAGACAAAGTCACTGGGGGATCAGTAGGTGCAGGAGTAGGTGTAGGTTTGGCCGTCTGTTGTATTATTGTGTTGTGTGTATAGAAAATACAGATAGTAAAAGTTTAGTACATATCATATGAACACAAAGTAAATCTCTCTTTACACGTTAAACAATACGCACCTTAGCTCCTGGGGTTGGACTAGGAGTTGTCGGAGTTTCCACAGGTGCTGGTGTTGTCGGAGTTTCCACAGGTGCTGGTGTTGCGGGAGGAAGAGTTGTTGGAGTTGACATGGCATGTTCACCATCAAACTCGGTATCACCAACAAAGATACGCTCGAGATGACGCTTCTTCTTGCCTGAGTTGTTGATATTGATAGGTCGAGTTGCAAGCTTTGGACGAGTACGACGACGAGTTGGTTCCTATGTAGTATAGTATGGAAGATTAGGTAATAGTAAAGAAGTATAGACGATAAGATACAATACATCGATGATGTCGATATGTCTCATAGCAAGCAAACACAAAATTAGAACATATCTTAAACTTAAAACTCACCTCCTCCGAGAATACAGCGGGGAGTACCAATACTGCGGCCGAGAATAATTGCAATAATTTCATTTTAGATAGGATAATAATAGATTAATTAGTTGCCGATATGATTTATGAGCGTACTACTACGGCATTCCACCATCGTGGGTGGGTGAGTTGTTGCTCTCAAACACACTTCTTTATGTCGCTCGAGAATCTTGGGTATCCTTTACTGGGACAGTACATGTATGCCAAAGAAGTTTCGTTTTACTTGATTTAGTAAATTACTAACAGATGGTATTACTACATCTTTCCTAAGTGTTGCAGTGGTATGTGTCACTTAGAGTACCATAGGACGCGTTTTCTCGTTCGATCGCTTTTTATTCATCTCCCCCCACATAGGTATTTATTACAACTTCCTCTTTGATCGGCAACAATGATAATGTTTCCCTCCTACCTATATCTATTTGCTATCTTGGCCTTTGACAATAGCTGTTCAGCGCTGAATAGTTGCATTTCATCATATTGCAACAGTAGTAGTAGAAGAAGTATAACCCCACGGTCATTAGTCATCCTATCAGTAGGAAGAGAACGACGAGTAACATCACCTTCAAACACATCATCTCAACAACAGCAACTAATCGACAAGGAAGAAGCCGCCCGAATAAAACGTACAGGACAAGCAAAGCTTCGACTAGAAAAATCTGTTCGAAGAGAGAATAGAATATCAATACTAGAAAGTAGTTTAGATGTATTATCATCATCCGAAAGAGCCGAGCTTAATGGGTTACTAAAGGTTAGAGATAACTTTGAAGAACAATATAGTACAACTTCATTTACACCGGAACATGTTGAGTTTAAACGATTGCATAATGAGGTATTTGTTGCATTAGCTCGGTATTGTCATCAAGATAGACAAGAGCGTGGGTATATAGATGATGCAACAATTGAGAAGCTTAATGTGTTTTATCTTGATGGACCGGATTGTGGTAGTACTAACATATTGATTGATTCAGCAGGCTTTGATCCGTCTCAATGCTATGTGGCAAATAGACATGAATCAACATGCAAGATATTGAAAGATGTGCTTCCAGAAGATAACGTCATATGCGCAACAGCTTCCGAATCATTATCACCATCTGATAATTCTCATTCCTTTTCAGATATAGACTTTGCATCTTATTATTTTGATGGATGTGGGGGCTATGTACCTCATATCATTCAAATGATGAGTTCGGCATTAATACGGTTAGATGATGACAAACAACAACCCAGCCGGACAACAGCTGTAGGATTCAGTTTAATGGGAGGTAACAAAGACATTGTAGAAAAAGAATTGGCAGTATGCCGAGCATTATCTATTATTGCTAATACACGAGGCATGCGAACACGGAGTGTATTAGATGATCCAACAAGGTATGGTATACCAAATGAGATCTGCAAAACTGAAGGTGGTACGTTCACAAGTTGGATGTTGTTAGAGGCAGAAGAGAGTAGATGACTCAACATTATGACTTATTATACAACTTCTTCACTTCATACATAAATTCAGCATCTCCATTGTTATCGAGTAACTTTTGCAACTGCTCCACTTCTGTCTTTGTAAATGCTAGATCCTTAGAAAATGTGTTTGTTCTCTTCATTTCAATATCTGGCCATCCCGTCAATGATAACAATTCCTGTTTGAACCTATCATGCTCACCCACTGATACAAGATCAAAATGATCGTGAAGTAGCCGAAGAGCTCTTTGAACTTTACTATCCTTATCAATTCCATCTGAGTTACGATCAATAAAGTTGTATAAAAAGTAATCGAGCTGAGTCGACCATTGCCCCATTTCCGATGTACTTTCTAAATGCTTTGTCCATACCTCTCTTGAACTATCATACCTTTTAATATGCTTATGTAGACTCATCGTATGGGAGAGTGGATCACGAAACATTGTAGCTGCTATGAATGCACATCCTTGGCTCTCTACTGTATCTCTCCATCTCGAGAGATATTGTTCTGTAGTATTCAGATGTAAACTTGAATGATGACAATGTGCTATTTTCCACTCATCTTGCTTGATGTTTTTGACAAACCCATTCATACCATCATGATGCTTATTACCATTGATAAAAGTTGTTTGCATTTCCTTGTGTGCTGAACCATCTTTAGCCCTCCCCCAGTGCTCAAACAACTTAGGATTGATATTTACTGTTGATTCTTCAGATTGATCTCAGTATATTTACTTAACCATTGCTTAATTGTAGCACCCCCGGTCGATGGAAGATGATAAAAGAATACCAATCCACACTTGTATGGAAGTTTTGATTTGTCTATACGATGTGCTCGTGGTATCATTTGATTATTATTTTGGGTTGCTGTCGTCGAGATTATATTGTGTCGATCGTCGTATTGTGAGGGAGAAAACTCACCAGCAACAACAGTAGTAGACATCCCAGCTCGATAGGAATGCCTGCAAAGAATATATAAGATGAGGATTTGCAATACACAGAGGCGATAACGCTTAGATCGTTGCCACGATACTTGTGCTTGATTCATTTTTTTCTTCTCTATCATAATCGTGGGTATAGGTATCCTATATCGCCTTGCTTTATTATATTATGGACAACTCAAACCTTGTTCTGTATGTGCAGCGTGATCGTCTATGGTACCAACCTTCTGCCATATGATATTGGGGTTACCAATGAGCGAGGCTTTACTCAATTGCTACGATATATTATGCAATATGCTCATTCAACGGCAAAAGTATCTTCGAAAAAAATAATATCATAGAAAGCAGATATGCGTTAGATAGTAGAAGAAGAGCGTGCACACGCTCTACAATGGTATAGCAGTGTTAGTAGTATATTGAAAGCAGGATATATAATCTACACATGATATATGTTGGCATAGAGGACGGCGTTTTATTGCAATAGAATATCTACTTATAAAAAAATATGAGGATAGGATACCCACATCGCGGCTTTGCACGAACATGTAGCACAACAACACATAAAAATGGTAGCATCTATCCAACTCATGATATGTTATTGACTAAAGCATTGCAACTTGATACAAACAATCTTAATCGTCGTATGACAGTAGGAGATAGTGATAATAATGTCAAGGATACTAGAGATGATATCGAGTTGGGATATGAGCAAACCGAGGATCGTGATAGAGACGAGTCTCCTCTTGAAGAAGATCAACGCATTAAAGCCGACACTAATACGGC
>Ga0214480_100715_pt1 | contig 16218 bp, 9 predicted proteins | sample M1_20Mar14CPVII9_3_FD_165042 | JGI IMG/M metagenome (GOLD analysis project Ga0214480, IMG submission 165042) | Marine eukaryotic communities from Monterey Bay, California, United States - M1_20Mar14CPVII9sort6BwellE17 | ecosystem: Environmental > Aquatic > Marine > Unclassified | place: USA... | reverse complement strand
AATCATGAAAGGACGTTAGAGTTTGTTTACCATCACCATCCGTTGATGATATAACCACATTATGGCTCGTTTTTTTCAAGTGCAGAGCTTTCTCACGTTCACAAATGTAATCATTCCTATATAGCTCCATAAGCTCGGCACCTGAAGTCGAAGTATCCTTGTGATCCTCATCGTGGCTATGTACGTCGTGCAATAGCAACCATAAGTTCTTGACAGTGGTAGCCACATCCTCACTACCGGGATCGATATTCATTCGAATATCTAAAGCTTCTTCGAAGCTATTCATGGCCATATATCGATTGTCTTCACCCATATTGCTCAACACTTCACCGATGAGATTGAGAGTATCGCCCACTTTCGCGTGTTCTTTCCCATATACCTTCTGTTGCAATGCTAGACTCTTATTGAGAATATAAAGAGCCTCAGTTAGATGACCTTCTTGTATATGTTTATCAGCTCGTTTTTGTAGCTTTGCAATAACTGCCTTGGCCTCTTTCTGTTTGCAGCATACTTGCTCATCCATACTGTCTTCTTCTTCTAGAGTAAGTTGCATTATGCTATTCTGCAAACCTCCATGATGATCGGATATCGAATCCGATATAACAACATCATCGTCATCGTCATCAAGATTGGGGAGAGGAGGAGGGCTAAACGGCTTTAGAATACGATTGAGGGCTCGACGAGCTGGAGATGGAGGAGAGTTTGTCGACGAAGGGGAGATGTCTGGGTTCCAAGACGCTGAGGTTGGTGAACTCATCGTGATGCTTGCAAGGGATGTGATCATGACTCGCTTTTTATCACCTTTACCAGGACTGTGGGGGGTGGATAGAGTTTCACCGCTACCATAAGGATGAATATTGGCCATGATAATATGATATAACGATGTTGCAACAAAATTATGAACCAATTATCAATCACATAATATATCCATACCACTCCCAGATTGTGCACGATTCCTCTCTTGATCATGCTATTTGATGTCGGCCAGCTGTGTATGGTTCTATGCACTGTTGCCGTCGGATAGTATGCATTAGATTGTCTTGCACCTGATCACAGTTGCTTGTATGATTGCAAGGTCATAGTTAGTGAGTTCCTTTCGCGAAAAAAGTCATCGGTATCCGTCACACAAGAAATTGGTATAATGCTTTTAGTTGCTAGGTTGGTAAACGTTGTTTATACTATAGCCGGGTATTTGTCCAGCTTAAGATTGGGGTTATTATTCTTTTTATTAAACTATCTTGACTTTGAATCTACAATGGCCAGTTTGTTGACCACTGTCCCCACAACATATACTAATTACTATCACAAAACTCACGAGCATTTTGGAACATCTTCAACCATGGTCCAACCTTGTAGCTACTCCATTCCTCTGGCATCCAAGGCCATTGCCATGTTGTGAATACACGCTCTGGATGTGGCATCATAGCAAGATGACGACCATCCTCAGAACATAATGCAGCCATACCATCAGGACTTCCATTTGGATTGAATGGATACTCTTGAGTAACATTGTTGGAATCATCAACATATCGAAGTGGCGCCAGATTGGATGAAATAGCACTATCATGTATCTGTTTGTCTGGAAAGTGGAAGCGACCTTCACCATGAGCAACCCAAACGCCGAGCGATGAACCCTCCATTCCCTTGAACATGACGGCAGGGCTTTCAACAATCTTGACACTTGAAAATCGACTCTCAAATCTTCCACTATCATTCTCAAGTAAACGAGGTTGTCTCTCCTCGGGAAGGCCTTCACCGTTTGGAATCCATCCAAGGAGAGCCATGAGCTGACAGCCATTGCACACACCTAAACTAAATGTATCCTTTCTCTTACGGAATGCCTCAAACTGTTGGAACACATTGTCATTGAATTTGATAACACCAGCCCAACCCTTTCCACTATCAAGAACATCAGCATAGGAAAATCCACCAACAAAGACGATACCACGGAACTCGTCCAATGTTACCTTACCATTTACCAAGTCACTAACTGTGACATCCCAAGATTCAAAGCCAGCTGATAAGAATGCAGATAGCATTTCCCTGTCACCATTACTTCCTTCCTGACGAATGATTGCAACCTTGTGCTTCTTTGCTGAACTTATAATAGCAGCATCGGTGGGTTCTGGAGTGTATGTCAACTTCCATTCAGGTGCCTTACGTAGCTTTAAGCCAGCCTCTTCTTGTGCAACACACTCTGGATTACGTTGACGATGTTCCAAACGGAAACTAGTTTCCTCCCAAAGATCACGAAGCACAGTCATCTTCTCATCGATACATGGAGGAGATGCACCGACAGCAACCTTTATGGAGTCGCCACCAGCAGATGCAGTACCGATCTCAATGAATGATACACCCTTGGCGGCAAATGCCTCCATAACAGACTTGGTATCTTCAACCGACACCTCAAGTACGATTCCTGCCTCTTCGTTGAAAAGTGTATCGATTTCTCCAGCACCGGCACATGTCTCAGGAACAACAACATTGATGGAGCAGTTGCCTGCAAATGCCATTTCCAGTAAAACAGTTGCCAAGCCACCATCTGACCTGTCATGTCCGGCAAGGATTATTCCACTTTGAATCAAGTCTTGTACCACAAGGAAGGTATTCTTCAACACACTGAAATCTTCAATATCAGGACTTTCATTGCCAATTTGATTGTACACCTGAGCAAGCGATGAACCTCCCATACGTGCCTTTCCTCCACCCAGGTCAACAAATAACAAGTTTGTTTTGCCTCCACATTTACTTGGACACTTCAAATCAGGTGTAACAGTCTTAGTCACGTCTGGACAGGTAACATAGCACGTCAATGTCAACTCTCCTGGTGCCTTGACAACCTCGGTACCGCACTGTGCTGCCATTGATAAAGAATCTTTACCACCATCAATTCCAGCTCCCAAAGAAAGTAGCGAATCACGAAGAGCCTCACATGCATCATACATCTTGGCACCCTCACCAGGAAGCTTGGCAGCATACATCCAGTTGCCTGATGCTTTAATATCCTCAATTTTAGATATCTTTGCCCACATGAGGTTGGTCATAGCCTCAGCCACAGTCATTCGAGCCATGGCAGCCGAGTTGACAAGTCCCTTGATGGGCTGTTCACCACATGCCACAGCTGTGCCTGTAATTCCAAAGTGTGTATGTGCCGTGATACCCAAGTTGGCTAGTGGTAGTTGAAGTGGCCCGACACATTGCTGTTGAGCTACCAAACCAGTAACTGATCGATCAACCTTATGTACAAGGAAACGCTTTGATCCTACTGACAATAGACGCAAGACGCGGTCAACAGCAGACTTGACAGTGGTGCCCTCGGGAAGTTTCAATGGCTCCAACTTGTTATCCACATGACTGTCAGTAAAAGTCTTCTGAGGCATCTTACCCAAAACCAATTCCAATGGTAAATCAACAGGTGTACTTCCATCACTCGAATCCTTCACAACAACCTTACCATCGCCAGTAACAGCCCCCAAAATACGAATAGGACAGTTCTCACGCTCGGCAATTTCCTTAAAGAGTGCCTCAGATGATGGACGAATGAGTAGAGCATTGTTCTCTTGATATTCAGCACCCCAAATTTCAAGAACCGACAGTGTATTATCACCAAGGTAAACCTGTGATTGGTATTAGAGAGATTAGTTAAGCCTTAACAACTCAAATTAAGACAAACCACACACAGAAATGCACAAACAACATACCTTGCGAATATCATACTCGGCACCAGCAGGCTCAACAATCTCTTTCAACACATTACCATTACCACCCGCTCCTTGATCATGAACACTAACGATTGGATTATCCTTACCCAAATCACAACACGCACGCATTAGTCTATTCATACGATTCTCCATCTCAGCATCACCACGCTGCACGGCATCAAAGTCCAATGCTGCATTCTCACTCGATTGGACACGTGAGCTAGCGGCACCTCCACCAATACCAATACGATAACAAGGTCCACCCACCTTTACGACCAACATACCACGTTGAGGATCCTCCTTGGTTGTATGGCGTCCATCCAAAGCACCCACACCAGCAGTGAACATGATTGGTTTCACCCACTCGAATCGTTCTCCATTGGGAATACGCATACCAAATGATCGAGTAAAGCCATGAATTACAGGCTCACCAAACTTATTACCATAGTCAGATGCACCATTACTAGCCTCAACTTCAATATCAAGTGGTGAGGCAAGATTTGAGGGATAAACAAAGGAATCATCCTCCCATGGTAATGCATAACCTGGCACATTCAAGTTGCCCACACAATAAGCGCAAACACCCGCAACGGCATATGCACCCTGTCCAGTAGCCATGACATCTCTCAATCGTCCACCGGTACCAGTCTCAGCACCCGGGAATGGTGCCACGGCACTTGGGAAGTTATGTGTCTCAGCCGTCAAAATTGGGTGCAGTGTCTTCTTCACAATACCCATCTTACTAGCACCAGTCACACTATCGGGAGCCAAGTAATCACATTCATATCCACGAATACTACTCGAGTTATCATGGAATGCAATAACTGAATTGTTAGGAACATCCTTGGGTAATGTTGCCTTGACCATTTGGAATAATGTATCGGGCTTTTCGACATTGTCAATAATCATTTTACCAGAAAAGTACCAGTGACGTGAGTGTTCCGAGTTGGATTGACCCATATCAAAGCATTCAACATCAGTGGGATTACGGCCTAACTTTTCCTGTTGTTTCGATGTGATGTGTATTGTTGTTAGAGGTATATAGTATAGTGGGACATAATAAATAGACACATCACATCACATATACATCAATATAATACTAACCTTGAACAAATCAGTATAAAAGTCTAAATCAAAATCATCAAATCCCAATCCTCTCTCCTTATTAATCTTTTCCAATGCCGCCCGTCCTTCCTCCATAATTGGTACAAACACAACAGGTTCAACCTTGGCACCACTTTCAAATGTCGTTAATGGATTAATATATTCCTCTTCTGTCATACGATCATGTAACATTTGTTTAATTGCTGATATAGTGGCGGTAGAGACTGATGAGGAGAAGGTGAATTTGTAACGTTTGGAACGTTCCAATCGAGTAATTTGTGATAGACCGCATGCGGCACAGATGGATGTTGCATTTGATGAGAATGCTGATGTGAATGTCATACGGGGACCAAATTCCACAACTAGTGTACTATCACCATCAGTAGAAGTGAGTGATGATTGTTCCAATTTTAACCCATCCTTTTCAAAAGTTTCACGTAATAACCATTCCAATCGTTCAGTTGATGTTGTATCAAGACTATCATTACTTGTTAGTTGTACATTGAAACAACTTTCAGTATCGATACTTAGTATTTTTGATGCATCATCTTTACAGGATGTTGATTGGGAGAGCTGTTCTTTGATGGATGGTAGGAGAGAGTGTGGTGTTTCGGTACGGCGGTAGTAGTGGATAATCTTCATTGTTTTAAGTATGTAGTATAGGTAGTAGTGTGTGGTTGATGTTTTTTTTTTACTAAGAGCAATGACGATATGATTATGTTTTTGTTTATTGCAATGCAACGACGTTAAAGACTTTGTAGGCGATACCTCGAGAGAAAAGTAGAAAGGAGATGTAATACGAACTTATTAAGAATAGCTTATCTCTATGTTGTTAGCGGAGAGTAGGTGCACCGTTCTCCAACTCAAACCAAATTTGTATGGTTTTGCGATGTGTGGGAGAGGTGTTGGTATCCTAAACTATTGCTATCAATATCTCGCTAATACTTAGAATTAAGCGTGTCAATATCAATTGTTGGTATACAATAAGGCTGTATGCTGTCAACACAGTCACTGGATAAGTTTATATACTTTGATTGGTGGTGGATCTGTAGAAGTATCCCTCACCAGTCCGTAAGGTATCTTTTTTTTTTTATGAGACGAGGTTACTACTGATTTCACTTTGTTTACTCACAATCAATTGGTGTTATATATACGACGGTTGTTTTGTTGTTCATCCAATAATCACTTAGCGGTCTTAATATTCTTGCCCAAGGCCTGAGAATGTCCAGTGAAAATATATTAAGTGAAGATTATTTGGATAACCTTTGCCTTCATGATTCTTCAAATACTTTGCATTTGATAGAGCAAAATCATGCTGAACTGAAAGGTTTGTACATTGGAAATGGCATAAATCTTCCTAACGATGCATCTGATGATCAAGAAAACTTCATCACTTATGGTAGGTTTGTCTCAGAGTCTCCCGACGACTCTGCTAGGTTTGGTGCATGTGTCATGAAAAACACAAATATTACAAATTTGGTTGTTGATATAAATAACACTGGATTGGATACTGCAGACATTGCGGTCTATGAAGGACTGAAACTGAACAAGTCCATTAAGTGGGTAGAGCTGGCAAATAACGGTTACTACAATGTCGGCAATAGTGTTCGACATCCACTTGGTGAGGCAGGGCAACAAATACTGAATGTATACCAAGAAAACAATACATATCTCTCTGGTATTAAAATTACATGTTGTGATATCAATAATGGGGGGGATGAATTGATTGCCAAAACATTGAGTAGATGCGTATACTTGACAAAAGTTACACTTGGTATAATGCAGATGACAGATGTACAGTTATCGCTTATGATTGAAGCACTGAAGGATCATCCAATGCTTCAGACGTTAAAATTGTATGGAAACAGAATCACAAATGCTGGATGCCAAGCAATTGCCAACTTACTTGAAGATCCAACTTGCAATTTGGAGAAGCTCAATTTGTACAACAATGATATTGATAATGATGGTGCCGTTGTTCTTATCAATAGTTTACGGGGAAACAAAATGCTACAAGATTTGTGGCTTCACGGTAATGCTCAAATTGATCATCAAAGCATGGAAGAAGCCTTCTCTCAACTATTATGCAACACATCAAGTATCAATGATACATATTCATCTAATCATTTGCTGGAACAAGTGAGGCTTCAAAGGGAAAGTAGGATATCTTCTCAGCTTGCTTCCCTGTTGATAATGAATTTTGGCAAAAACAAGGATCTTGTTGCAATCAAAAAGATACTAAAGTACCATCCTAAATTTGATATGACAACACTGTTTAATTTAGCAGCAGAAGGAGAAAATAATCTGAAGGCGTTGCCTTTCGTGGTTAGTTGGTTTAGCAGGGCTGTTGTGCACTTTTTATTTGATGCCGAAGATGATAGCTCTGATGAAGATAGTGATGATGATTCAGAGGATGATGATAGTTATGATGATGATTCGAGTCATGACTTCTGGGGAGAGTACAACCTTGATGCAAGAAAGCTATCAGCAGTCTACCAGTTTGCTCAGGCCATGCCATTATTGTTTGTACCTGCTTCCCATACCGAAGAAGTTGGCAAGAAGCGAAAGAGAGTGTAAGTGCACGGAAGAGATATGTCTTGGGTGGGTAACATACTACAATATCCGTCTTGATAGTCTAGCAACTTGCAATAGACGCCTCAGACAAGGTGTAAAATAATAGCCAGTTTTACAATTGCTCTTGTTTATCTTTATGAAACTACTGACCTTTAGCTCATTCCCCAGCAACACCCACCATACTAACCCACCACATATACCACTTTCATTTAGTAATCCTCATCCAATTCGTCCTCAATCTCCTTCGCCTTTTCTTCGTCTGTCTTATCATCACTACGTCCTCTCCTTCCTAATCCTCGACTTGCTTCCAACTGTTTCTTATACGCATCAGGTGTGTACCTCATGGCCCTCAACGCGTCATTATGAGTAGTCAAACAGTATGCCACACGACGATGGAATGCCTCCGACGGCTCAACAGTGGCATACACATCCACTAAATCATGTGACTGAACATACTTCATTTCATGATCAATCGTTGCATCAATAACACCATCACGTACGGCCTTGGCAACAACAAACTCGGCCGATGTTGCACTGGGTAGACCCAACCGATGAGCCACGTCTTCCAATGAGATGCGTGAGTAACTAGTCTTGAGACGACGTAACCCAGCCTTAACAACCGAGTGTGCCAACCGTGAGATTAATGTGTAGGTGCCATCCAAACGTAGTCGCTCGGCATGGGTACTAACAGTAGTATGAAAGACTGCCAAATCACCCCTACGAACTGCCTGTGCAATTTCCAAATACGGCTTCAGCTCAACAACCATACCCTCACCAAAGAATACAGACCGATCAGGAATTTCACCCATTAATAACTGCACAACGACCAACAAACGTTGTACGGCAATACGAAATCCCAACCCAGTATTGGTCGGACTTTTCCGTAACGCTTGACTCAAATTCGAATATGCCTGGGTATATTCCAATCGTAATGCCTGAACCCTACCAGAATAATATAAATAACGAATCAATTGATTATTACTTGCACTTTCAACAGGGAAGGTTGCATTACTTAATAACTTTTGTGCCTGTTCAATTTGATCACCCTCCAATAAATCATGTAACATGATATTTAGTACGGTAGCACTAACATCAGAGTCTTTACGTAAAACTGCCATGGTATGACGACTTGCTAACTCTGAACGTTGATTAGCAATTAATTCCGACCGCACATTGGACGGTAAACTTTCCAATGTTAATGACCTATAACGTAATAATCTTGCCAATAATGGATATAAACCACCCACGCCACTTCCACTAACATTAAATGTAACATCACCACAATCAGTTAAATGTGCATCTAATATTGATAAACTTTTACTACACCATTCATATGCCTCGGTATAATTGTTGGAACGCCATTGGATACGAATAGCTAAAGTTAATAACCATGATTCTATTTCACGACATGATTTTGTTAGGTAGGATGGTGGTGTTTCAACCTTGATGGCATCTTCTTCTTCTTCCTCCATTGCATCATCATCCTTCTTTTTATCACTGGTATCATTATCCTTCTTGTTAAACTCTGTCATAACAGCAGCACGTTCATCAGCGGTAGCTAAATTCATTAACAATTCACGTCCAGTGGCACAATTACTCGATGGATCAAGTGTACGCTCAGCGCAGCATGCAATTTGCGCCAGGGTAGCTTTACCTGCCGTACCTGATACGGAACCTAACCATTTCTTGAGTATTTTAGATTGATTTATTAATGGTGTGGGGGCTGCAGATACAACAGTTGTAGATTTTGATGGTGCATTCTTTGTATTATTAGTTTGACCTCCAAATAAACGCTCAAGACGTCGTGCGGCTGATTCGACTGGTGGATATTTCGGTGGTGGAGGTGTTACTGGTTCTTCCTTCTTTGTCGTTATAGTCGTTGGAGGACTATCGTCCTTTTTATCATCCTTACTAACCATGTTTATCAACGAGGTTTATCGACTGCAAAAGAAGTTTTAGAAGGTCGAGGACTTTTAGTTTTTTCGGGGTCGGAAAGATACTTAGTATCCTTTTGTGAGAGCTTTTCATCATTTGACTTTGTAGGTAGAGTCAGGGGTTCCCCTGGGTAGAGTTGATTGCACTAGTGGCAGTGCTTGTCAATCGGATAGAACACTGAGCTATGAAGGCATGCATTTGGCTGCTGCTTATCTGATGGATTGTGTAATCGACTGCAATACCAGGACGGTATCCTTTTGTAAAGGCGAGCACATGATATGCTCTAGCTTTTTTGGAGATAGAATAGTAGGTAGTATGCTTTATGTGCAGGCAAGACATATACATAGGTAATGAATGTGTATATTACATCTGAAACTGTACACATAAACTCTATAAATGATTCCTCTGACTATATCTTCCTTTATTGTTTCTGGGGCATTTTGTCAATATCGCTAAACACCAATTCTCTTTCCTTGTTCAAAGCATAGAGCTTACCACTCTCGTCACCTGTAGCGATATCATTAAACAGAAGTTGCATTGTACCTTCCACTCCTTCCCGAGGTGTTTGTGCAGACGTCTCTTCTTTCTTTAGTCCTTCGTACTTGGGCATCTTCAATATCAAGTCAGTATAAACCAACCCTGGATCGTAACTCGATACACGTAAGGTTGGATATTGATGTGCAAGTCTAATCATGCATGCATCTCCGAACATCTTGCTGGAAGATGCGTACAGTTTATTAAGTTGGAGAGAGATGATCATAACTTTTGTTAGTGTATGTGGTTTGTAAAGGCAATCAAATCAAGGCAAATCGAGTTCGAACAAAGTTCATATACCGCGGACTTTCCTGAGTCCATACATGTGAAAGTCTGGTGCCGGATCAGAAAACGGCCCTCCTGGAAAACCTATTTCTTCAAATGCCTTGATTCTTTCTTCAATTGTATTGGAGTTTGTATATGCCGAAAGGCATTCATCAATCATTGGAGTAATTGTTTCATCAAATGAAGAGTTTACATCCATAAGTTTTGCTTGATTTGCTTTGCTTGAATATGAATGCATCAAAGGACCTAATCCCGATGTGACTACTACAACTCGTCCATCGTCCTCGACTATTGGGGTGAAAGTGTCTAGTACTCTCTGTACACCTGTTGCGCAAACATCCATCAATTCAGGTAAAGGATATCCCCATAGTATGCCAGCATTTGATACTATTCCAGATAGTTTTCCATCTTGACCCAACTTTTGCTGTACTGTTTCCAATGCAGATTTGACCGATGCATCATCTGTAACGTCCAATTGTACAACGTCAACTCTACTATCACCATCATCAGTAGAACAACATTCATCAATCAGTTTCTGCTTTGCAGCTTCTCCTCGTTTCAAATCTCGACTGCATAAAAAGACATGTGTATTAGAATGTTCTGATAATATTCTTTCACAAGTTGCGTATCCCTGCCCTTTATTAGCTCCACTTATGAGGTAAGATTTCATAGAAGGTGATACAGCTAGGGCAGTTACCACGGTGGATAATGTGGATAAGAATAGAAAGATATTATTGAAGATTATTGTCATGTTGTGTTTGTGTTGTATCTTATTTGCTGTGTTGTATATGTATCGTATATTTCTCGTATATAATTCAGTTCGAACAACTACCATTGAACACTACTAGAATGTGGATATGCCAAAACATTGGCAATACACTCGATCAGAACATCCGTGCCCACGGCGCCAGAGATGAGGTCTTCTATTATGAAATGTCAAATGACCACCACTAATTGATAGTTCATAAACGATAATTGCAATATGAAACCCTGACGATATATAATGCACTATGTTTGTTTATTGTATTGCACTGAATATGCTGTTCTTTATACAAACAAACACACCGTCACGACGACAAATAACTTTATATCTCTTCATGTCTTTCTACTATCGTACTCTCATAAAATTCCTCGAAATTCGAAATCTATGTTATGGAGAGCTAGCCATGGGATCGATGGGGGATGGGATAGAGATTAGCGTTTATTAGTTGATTATTATATTGTCAATATCATTGTAGATGTGGATTAATAACTATAGCGTCTAGGATTGATCAGAGAGAATATTGCAATGGTTACATAAGTAGAAGTTGTCGAGATATATCATAGGTAATACATAATCAAAGTCCGGATTATTTGTCACTGCATAGCGGTATCTTAGTTCAATCGCCATTTTGGCATTTGAGACCTGGGGCCAACTCTCATAAAAATTCCTACATAGTTTAAAATTGCAACAGAGTAATCACATGTACCATCTTTATTTATTGAATTATATATAATGGAATGCTCTACTTTTAACTCTAAATGTACACTTGGTAGTGGGGATTGTACACACAAGTCCCCAACATTTGACACTCTAAGAAATAGCCAAACTGATACATTGCAAAAGGGTGCACCTAACCTCACCGCCGACCATGTGCAGCAGTTCCTTTCTGGTAAAGTTAGTAACTTTGTTGGTCAGAAGTGGAAGGGACGTATAGTTCTACCACTAATACCTGTGACAGATGCATTAATTCATCAACATGGAGGTATTGATAAGGTTCTATCATCTCTTGAACCAACTCCGATAGACATATGTGATTATCTAGGCAATAACACATCTACCCTCTGTCTATACTTTGACCCTAAAGTATACCCACCTCCTGAGAAAGGATCCAAATATGTGCCATCACAATCACTTAAAAAGAAGAAGAAAGGAGATCTAAACTTTAAATATGATTGTAAAGATGATGAAGTATTTATAACGCTAAAGGAATATATTGAACGAGAATCTGTGCAGAGTGATTGCAGTGTAATAATGAATGGCAACAACGGTAGATCTACAAACACAAGGAAATATGTCTGTAGTGATACATATAGGAATAGGAATGAAGGTGCGAAGAAAGAAGATAAAGATAGCGGTGATAATGACTGCATTGGAAATGAGGTGGCAAACTTACATGACCTACCATATAGGTTAACTTATATGATCAAAAATGATAAGAAGGGTAGGAGAGATAATGGTAGAGCAGCTCCCAGGAGAACAGCTACAGCTGATTCAGAACACGTTTGCCCATTCAAGTTTCTCAAGAAATGGGACGAGTATGGATACTTTATTGAGCTTCGTCGTTGCGCAGGATGTCCCATGCACCAATATCACCCACAACCAATTCCAAACTCAACTCCTATGCCTGGCCGGTTGTTGACTGATGCTGAATGTGAAACTGCTAAACATATTGCAAAGTCTACTCTCAATAATGGTGCTTGTCGAAATTACTTCCAATCAACACTTAAGAAACATGTCAGTAGAGCCAAGATCGCTTACATTACATCTAATGGTGATGGTGATAAAGATGAAATGGAACGTATGTTCGACTTTATGGATAAGTCGAATGATATTAGTTATAATATGTGTTGGGATCCATACAAGTGTGATGATGATCCTAGGAAGAAGAAGCTGCCACTGCCACAAGTTGGTGCATCATCTCTAGTATCTACAAGTAAAAACGAAGGCGGTGAAGTTACACATGAAGAGGTGAACGATGATCCCACAATGCACCACATAGCTAGTGAAGTGGAAAAGGCTCGAGCGGACCAAGATATCAAAAAAGAAGAGGATGTCTTTGTGTCAATAGCATGGACAAATAATAATGCTCGGAGAATCTTCAAACTAAATCCTGAGGTTGTTACATGTGATATTACATCCCATTCGAACAAGAACAAATATCTCTTAACACATTCTCTGTCAAAACATCACATGATAAGCAAGTTATATTCTTGTGGGTATGGATTCCTAACCAACGTCGATATTCATTTAGGTGGGTATTTCAACATGCCATACTCAGTTTATTTGACAGGATACATCTATCAAGAATTAAGATGATTATGAAGGATGGCGACCCTCAACAGCATAATGAAATCATGGCTGCAATCAGATCTGTCATGTGCAATGCCATTACTGGTGGATGTGGATATCATATTGTACATAATACTTGGGTGAAGTATATTGGTTCGGCTCGATCAGTGATTAAGGAAAAGAATTGGGCAAAGTGGGAGAAAATCAAACGTATGATCCAAAGCTATGTCTATTGCTTGATGAAGAGAGGAAGTGTGGAAGACGAGGAAGAGTATGCAATTGCAAAGCAGATCTTGTTTGACTTCATACATGGACCTCTTGTTCGTGGAGTATGCGATGATAATGAAGACTTTATCAACAAGATTGTTCACTGGCTTGAGAATCATGTTTTGGTACATGAAGATATGTTTCTTCATTTTCGACGTCGTGGTGTAAGGACTCTTGGGGTTGCTCACAGTAGTGGTCATGAAGGAACGAATTTTGGCATTAAAGCACATTCTGCAAGTATCAAGGCAACAATGGGTATGGACAAGTCGGCTGAAGCACTCAGTCTTCAATCAGCCATCAAGACCGGAGAGCTTGATGAAATGGCGAGGCATGATTATAATGCAAGAAATAAGAAATGGAGTAACCTTCCATCATCTCCTGATACTTGTCGTCATGCTGAGGGTTTGTTGACTGTAGTTATGTTGAGGAGAGACTTGTATGTTGCTCGACGGGTGGGTGAAAGAGAGTTTGAGGTTGAATATATTGGTGATGCTGTATTCTTAAAAGATTACTTGGACTGTGGTATATTTCCATTGTTTTGGAGATGCCGACGTGTTACTGTTACTGATGATGGCAAGTTGGTTTGTTCATGCAAAGCTTTTGAAGAGGACGGCATCCTTTGTCCTCTTGGGAACAAGTGTACCCAATAATTGTTAATTCGATAGCATATCCCCAAGCCTTTACAGCAAAAGTATTGTATGATTTCAACTTCAATGGATTCCTTCTTGGCCACTACTTGATATCCACAAGTTGTTGGCGTACTAACACCCCAATGTGTGACATGGTTTAGAGAATGTGTTGCTCTTTGTTGATGATATGTTGATAAGTACTTGGTTGTTGATAGCATCTTGAGTTCGTCTTTGAAGTAAGTATCCAATTTGTCCAGTGTATCGTTTTGATCTACATGAAGAGATGAGTCATAATCCTGTGTTAGTATTCCTATATCACAGAAGTCTTGTCGGATTGGGTCATCATTTGATAGGGGAAGAAGTTTCGACAAGTGAATGTATTGATAATATGATACCAACGAAATCCGAGATGCCAAGAACATCATAAGATGCAGTACAAACGGCCAGAAGAAGTGAGAGAGTCTCTTTCTGTAATACCAATAACCGCTCTCATTTGGACCTTCAGTTGGACTAGGTTGTGAGCATGATTTTGTTGAACGAGGGCCGACGAAGGATAACTGACCAGAATGGCTAGATCTATTTCTCTTGGTGAACAGTCCACCTACACCCACAGCCTTGTTGATAAGTTGGAGATGCTTTGGCTGTATGGATATGCCATGCAAAGTAGAGTCATGTAATCCGACTGAAAGAGGGACATAGCCTTCACCTTCAAACTTATCTGCATCAACAAACATACAGTGTACAGTTATTGATTCATCTGGGAGAGTATATGATTGTATAGATTCATCATTGGTATTTATTGGAGGACATGCATTGGATGGATAGACTGTTGCATAGTGATGGTATGCATTTGCATCTACAGAGGTGGGTAGTTCAATGGCGTAGCAATCCAATAGTTGATGATTCACTGATTGTCGAGAAACTAAATTGGCATCATAATTCTCTTCTGTAAGTTCTAATTCACATAACTCTTTATACTTTTGTTTTGTAACACCGCTGAATGTAACTAGAGGAGACGACTGATCCCTAACACTTGCAATAGTTGGAGCAAAGAATAGTTTCTTATCACTTTCGCTTATGTTGGTTGCTTGGACTTTGTTTACACTTGATATTAGTACTAATTTCTTCTGAGACTTGTCGACTGCCCGTCTTGGTGAACGTTGCCATGACTTGGCTAATTCTAGCTCTTCTTTATCATCAGGAGTTTTGGCATTGGTAACATTAGTTGCATTGTGTTTAGCAGCTGTTTTTCGACTACCTCTCTTCCTCTTCTTCTTCTTCTTTGGGTGGATGTATAGACTCCGCCGCCCCATAACTTCATCTGTCAGTTTATTCTTCAGTAATGATTGTGTCGTTGATACCTTAGCAGATATAGGTATTACCATTGGTATCATATCAGGACCATCAGGATGACACTGTACTCCTCCATCAGTCTCATTACGAGTACGATGACTGATACTACTACCATCAAATGTAACTCCTCTCACTTGATTGGTAAATTCAAAGAATATATCCTTGGACTGATACTTGACAAGTTTGAAGTGTACTCGTGCATCATTCCATGTCTTGCAATCAAGGAAGGCTGGATATGAGTCGTCGGATGACATGTGGTCGGATGACATTGTGCCTTTCCACTCAAAGATATAGGCTCTACTGTCAACATCTACAGTCTCTAAATAAGACAGGGATGAGACAATACCATACTTCCATTCGTCGTTCGTCTCTGATCTAAGTCTAAACATAATAGATCGACCATTGCAACCATCTTTCATGTATGATAGAGATGAGTTGCTGATGAGTGAGAATGGTCCTTTATAACTAATGGTGAAGCGGCGACGTATAGTCTCCCTCACAAACTTGCCTCTTTTGTTGATACTGGTATATAAGTTACAACTCCCAGTTGAATATGTGGAGAGTGATGTTCGTGTCTTGTCACCATTGTAACCATTTGTAATAGTATAATGTTTGAGATGGGAGCCATGATCATCATGACTACATTCACTACTTAAGGAGCAGACACTTTCATCCTCATAATCGGAAGATGTGTCATAACAAGATGCCTCGGATGATGACCAAACGTCACTAACATAATCTCCACTGTTGCCATTGTGACATGTAGTACTTTGAGAATATTGGT
>Ga0214480_100714_pt1 | contig 16219 bp, 17 predicted proteins | sample M1_20Mar14CPVII9_3_FD_165042 | JGI IMG/M metagenome (GOLD analysis project Ga0214480, IMG submission 165042) | Marine eukaryotic communities from Monterey Bay, California, United States - M1_20Mar14CPVII9sort6BwellE17 | ecosystem: Environmental > Aquatic > Marine > Unclassified | place: USA... | reverse complement strand
CAATGTGCCCATCCCCTCTGATACCGAAATTCGTAAAGAAATGGAACAATTAATGCAAACAGTTAATCTTGAAACCATGTCAACTAAACAATTCATTGCTACACTATCTGAAAAATTCAATGGTGCTAATTTAAGTAGTAAGAAGAAGTATATTAAGGCAACTATTACTGAAATTATTGATAGTATGCAAGATAGTGATGATGAATCTTCTGAGGAGGAAGATTCAAGTAGTGAAGAGGAAGAGGAAGAAATGGAGGTAGTAGTACCAAAGAAACGTAAGCAGGGTGGTGGTGGCTTATCAGCCGTAAAAGAAATTAGTCAAGAATTAGCCGACTTTTTAGGCAGCGGAAGGCAAATGGCACGTACTGATATTGTTAAAGCAATGTGGGCATATATTAAGGATAATGAGTTACAAAATCCGGATGATAGACGTCAGATTCTATTGGATGATAGGATGAAGGCTGTTTTTGGTGTTGATCAGTTCACGGTAAGTTCTATATTATAATTTGTATTTTTTTCTAATGTGTTATATTTTGCTCATGTATGGTATATTGTGATTGACTTTTGGGATTGCAACTCATATCATATTATGTAACACATATCATAGATGTTTTCAATGAACAAGTACATCGGAGCTCACGTTGATCCATACAAGCCTGTAGATTTAACAACTAATACAACTGCACCCCGAAAGAAGCGCAAGTCGAATGAACCCAAGAAGAAGAGGGATCCGGGTACTATGCCTCCATATCGATTGAGTGAGGATTTGACTGCCGTTGTTGGGAAGAGTATATTACCTCGTCCTCAGGTTACACAGGCACTTTGGGTGTATATCAAGGCAAACAATCTTCAGGTGAGATTAGATGTTTGTATTTTAGAGAGGATTATTTGTTGTCAGTATGATATGTTCACCTGATATATCTGCTCTTACACCCCCTTCTATCCTAATGCAGAATCCCGATAACAAAAAGGAAATTATCTGTGATGAAGCATTAAGCCGTGTCTTTGGCGGAGAGTCGAAAGTAACCATGTTCTCAATGCACAAGGTGAGACTATATATGATTATACATTTATGCTCAGATTAGACATTAACTTCTCACATCTATCATGTCCTTTTAGTACATTTCGCCTCATCTATTGGAAAAGTTAGACAAGAGTGCATACGTCCATGAAGAAATTGATGCTAATATACCCGACGAGTTTATTGGAGATGAGGAAGAGTAAACATATATTGTATTTGATGGGGGAATTGGAGATGAGAAATGAATACAGATTGACAAAAGAATTTGGGCTCACTTGAAGCCGTTGTTGTTTATTTGAGAATAGTTTAAAATAGTGGCCTTTCTTGCTAAGAATATAAACCACACCGCCACTATTTTGAGCCTATTGTGTTAGTTAGTCCACACAGAACAAGTTATGACGCCGTTCTCTAAGTTTCTGGGTTTCTTTTGCAGCAAAATCACGTAGTTCCTGACCACCGGCATCTTTATTCTTTATCTTCTTCATGCTAAGCTCGTATTCGTTGAACCACTCGTTCAAACTCTCCGCTGGATAGCCATACTGTGGAGGTAACCAACCATCTACTGATTCACCAGCGTAGGCATCTTCTTGATCACATGAGTGATCAGTTGGACCTTCTTCCTTGTATTGAGGATTAAAGTGGAAGTACTTTGGAGCGGCCTCTGAAAGCGTTTCACTTATCATATCTCTTACCTCGATACTTCGTGCAAGAAGACGTTCTTGGAGAGAAGTAATATCGGTAGTAGTGCTTGTTGTATCAACAGAGATGATATCATCATCATCATCCCTATCAGTAACAGCTACTTGAGACAAGACTTCTTCTGGAGAGTCAGTAGCTTCTTCGTGCACATTTGTGGCTCCTTCTACTTGAGACAAGACGACTTCTTCTAGAGTTTCAGTAGAATTTCCATCTCTACTGCCATTACTACTTGACTTGTCGTCTACCAAGTCTAGGACCTCCCTTATATCAGAAACGATAGTAGCATTTGGTGGTTGCACTTCTAAAGCTCGTAAGCTGCTTCTAACACTAGTAGACGATTGATTCGTAGTGATTAATGATATGACGAATAATCCAATTAACGTAGCAAACACTAGGTATCTTGCTTGAATGGTCTTTTGCTTAGATTGTTTAGACAACCTGTTGAATGGGCTCATCATCTTCTTCTCCATCATCACCATTTTCACTGATTCGTGATATTAGGAAGACACCCAAAGTGAAAGTGAGACGTACTGTTTTGATACGAAAGGTGTTTCTTTGTCAAATTTCTTGTGATGGTAGGTGTATGTTTAACAGAGACAAGAGACATAATTTGACTGTCTCGGTCTCCAAATAAGTAAGACACTAAGAATTTCATTGCGCCTGTCTTAGATATAAAATTAAAGGGGTAAGAAGGCAAAGAAGCAGAGATAGATTAATTATTTGAGGAGGCAATATATCATATCGATTTATAACTGCAAACCACCCTACTAGCTGCTTAAACCAAGACCATATCAATATCAAATTTAGTTTTCAATATCCCATCGCATCAATCAGTAAAGGAAAAGATATCAAGATTACAGAACCAAGTTAGTACTTTCACAACAGTAGATAACAATATAAATATAAACAATAAAAAGATATAATGTCGGACACCGAAGAAGCCAAAGTCCAAGTCAATGCCAACGTACCAATCCCCTCAGATACCGAAATTCGTAAAGAAATGGAACAATTAATGCAAACAGTTAATCTTGAAACCATGTCAACTAAGCAATTCATTGCAACCCTATCTGAAAAGTTTAATGGTGCTGATTTAAGTAGTAAGAAGAAGTATATCAAGGCAACTATTACTGAAATTATTGATAGTATGCAAGATAGTGATGATGAATCCTCTGAAGAAGATAGTTCAAGTGAAGAAGAGGAAGAGGAAGAACAGGTAGTTGTACCAAAGAAACGTAAGCAGGGTGGAGGCGGACTATCAGCCGTGAAGGAAATTAGTCAAGAATTAGCCGACTTTTTAGGCAGTGGACGACAAATGGCACGTACTGACATTGTGAAAGCAATGTGGGCATATATTAAGGATAATGAGTTGCAAAATCCGGATGATAGACGTCAGATTCTATTGGATGATAGGATGAAGGCTGTTTTTGGTGTTGATCAGTTTACGGTGAGTTCTATATTATAGTTTTTATTTTTGTTAATGTGTTATATTTTGTCCATGTGATATATTATTGAGCTTTGGGATTGCAACTAACATCATATTATGTATACACATATCATATTATTATTAGATGTTTTCAATGAACAAGTATATTGGAGCGCATGTTGATCCTTACAAGCCTGTGGATTTAACAACCAATACCACTGTACCCCGAAAGAAACGCAAATCGAATGAACCCAAGAAGAAGAGAGATCCTGGTACTATGCCGCCGTATCGGTTGAGTGAAGATTTGACTGCTGTTGTTGGGAAGAGTATATTACCTCGTCCTCAGGTTACACAGGCACTTTGGGTGTATATCAAGGCAAACAATCTCCAGGTGAGTTTACATGTACCGGATGTTGAAGGAGATAATTTGTTGTGTATATGATATGCTCACCTCACATCTCTGCTCTTATACCCTCTTCTATCATATTACAGAATCCGGAGAATAAGAAAGAGATTATCTGCGATGAAGCATTAAGCCGTGTCTTTGGGGGAGAATCCAAGGTAACCATGTTCTCAATGCACAAGGTGAGAATCTATATGTCTGTTTTAGTAAATTTGTGCTCAGATTGGACATCAACTTCTCACATACACATTCCTATCACATTCCTTTTAGTACATTTCGCCTCATCTATTGGAAAAGTTAGACAAGAGTGCATACGTCCATGAAGAAATTGATGCTAATATACCCGACGAGTTTATTGGAGATGAGGAGGAGTAAACATATTTTGTATTTGATGGGGGGGATTGAGATGAATTGCAGATTGAAGAAGATGGAATTTAGGCTCACTTGAAGCCGTTGTTGTTTATTTGAGAATAGTCTATAACGGGGAAACCAGAGAGCAATGGATGGCCTTTCTCGCTAAGTTATAATAAAAACACTGCCACTATTATTTAGTCTACTCCTTCGTTAGTCCTCACAAAACAATCTGTGTCGCCGTTCTCTAAGTTTCTGGGTTTCTTTAGCTGCAAAATCACGTAACTCTCTTCCCCCGGAATCTTTATTCTTAATCTTCTTCATACTAGCATCATATTCTTTGTACCACTCATTCAGTGACTCAATCGGATAGCCAAACTGGGGAGGCATCCAGCCATCTACTGCTACGCCAGCATATGCATCCTCTTTGTCACATGAGTGATCAGTCGCTGAGCCTTCTTCCTCATATTGAGGGTTGAAGTGGAAGTACTTCGGACTTGGTATATGTTCCGCGGCCTCCAAAAGAGTTTTACTTATCATATTCCTCACCTCTATACTTCGGAAAAGAAGACGTTTTTGAAGAGACAATGTGTTATCGGTAGTACCTTTTGTATCAACAGAGATGGTTTCATCATCGTCGTCATCATTATCATCCCTGTCGGCGATAGTAACTTGAGACAAGACTTCTTCTGGAGAGTCAGTAGCTTCTTCGTGCACATTTGTGGCTCCTGCAACCTCTGGCAATTCAGAAACTAATTCATCACTACTGCCACTACCTGACTTGTCGTCTACCAAGTCTAGGACTTCCCTTATATCAGAAACGATAGTAGCGTTTGTTTGGAGATCTTCTACTGCTTTTAGGCTTCCTCTTATATTAGATGATGATTGACGTGTAGTTATTAATGAAACAACCAACAATGCAATCAACGAAGCAAACACCAGGTATCTTGCTTGAATAGTCTTTTGCTTGGACTGTTTTGACAACCTGTTAAACGGGCTCATCATTTTCTTCTCCATAACGACCATTTTCAATCCGTGATATTATGAAGACTCTGCCCTCATGCTCCAATTACCACAGATTCTTTATAGACCGCAGAAGACAAGGGTTTGTCTCTGAGATGAAAGAAGACGCAGTGGATCTCGAGAGTAGCTCGTTTTGTCTGTGAGGTAAAAATAAGTGAACCTACACCTCAACAGCCGCTTCTTGGCAGTGTTCAGAGGTACAAAAGTTACAATACTCTTCTGATACACCGTTTCGAGCAAGGCAGCAACTGCATCGCCAAATCTGATATTCGAAACCATTACAGATGGAGAAAGATTCAATACCTTGGCTTATATGAAACTGTGCAAATCTAATGGTATCATTTGAGCTCGAGGGCATATCTGTTGAAAGTTCTGGTGCCAAATCCGTGGATTGCAGCTGAATATCAGCCGTCTTCTCGCTTGATATTATGGGAGCTGCATTAACTTTCTTCTGGGCTGCATCGGTACATACTTGACATTGACGATCTACCTCTTTGTCCCACTCTCCTTTAGGGAATCTACGTTTCTTCTTGTTTTTCAAGCACTGTGAACACTGTTTGGTAGGCATGGCATCCAATCTTTGTCTTTTCTTGGCGTACGCCTCATCATACTTCATTCGTTCTTGTCTTTTCTTCTCTACTCTCTCTTTCTCTTTCTGGTTCTTTGCAAGTCTCTTCTCCTCTGCACTTGCCAAGAAAGCCTTGTCTTCTTCACTTCGATCTTCATCTGACATATTCTTGACTCGATTGACCTCCTGCCTTCTATCGGCACGCCTCTGATTCTTCTCAAGTCTCTTCTCCTCTGCACTTGCCAAGAAAGCCTTGTCTTCTTCACTTCGATCTTCATCTGACATATTCTTGACTCGATTGACCTCCTGCCTTCTATCGGCACGCCTCTCATTTTGATATGCATTATAATTGAGTCTTTGAAAGTCGAGTAACCAAATAGGGAAAGGATGACCAACAGTAGTACCAAGTACCTTCATCATTGCCGAGAAACTATCAAGTCCAAGAACAGCCACTAAACAGACAGTTGTAAGCGTATCAACAATATCAGAACTGATTGCCCTTGTCAAGTTCAACACACCAGCACGGATAGGGTCCTTGAATGAGTTATTGGGAGAAACAGAGCGTCTAGCATCGTGAAAGGAGCCTAGTAGTTTCTCAGTGGGACGATTGATAATGTCACCAGAGTATCCCTCCATTACAATAAAGAAAGCTAGCATGATCTTCCGTTCGTTCTCCACTACAGACTGATCTTGTATGCCGGCCTCACCGAATACTCCCAGTATTCCAATATAGCAACGTCCTACACTCGTCCTATCTTTTGTGGTATTGTTCTGTCCACGGACAACATGCCAAGATCCAGTCACTAGAATACGAACTACCTTCTCTTCACGAACATACCTATAGATGGTACCAGCAGTGCTTCCGTCGGCATTATGTATCGGAATCTGTTTACTGTCGGATGGAAAATGCTTTGCTCGAGCTTCTGGACTCATTTGGTCCTTGAGGGCCTTCTCCGTCATAATGAGCTCCTCTTCCTGTGAGGAGATGACCTGTTCTACCAAGTTATCCATCACCTTGTCACAACCCTCCGTATATCTCTTCTTATCAACGGGAGAGAGGTAACGCTTCATTCCCTCAAAGAGCTTGATGGCTCCTTTGATATCACTCTCAATCTTCTCAGGGCTATCATCTGACTTGAGTACAGTGTCGATAATCTTTGCTGCCTCGGCCACTGCCTCAAAGCCTTCATCATAGGGAAGGGCGTCTTCATACTCCTCGAGGATATCTTTTGAACAGAGTCTGCATATCATATCCCATTGATGGAATCCATTTTCAGGTCGTTCGTGTACCATTGACTCGACAGCCTCAGTTGTTGCCTTGTCCATATCATTCTCCTTCATGAACTTGAGTAAAGAGGAGAGTCTTGTAGCCCAAGTAGTAGCAACTCGAACACTTGTCACTGGCCTTAATTCGTTCACTGCAGCATCATTTGCTCCTGGGGCTGGGAGTTGACATAGATTCCGTACACCGATACTACCCAAAGTGAAGATCTTCTCCAAAACATATTGATATGGATTACCTGAAAAGATTGATGCATATACAAACTCGAATAGAAAGTTGGCCACTTCGTTGTAATTCGTCATAGTTTGGTCCTTGTGACCTTGGAAAGCATGAGCAGTCTCAGCAATCATGGTGGCAATCTCTTGCATTAGAGGAGACTTGCTCAACATATCTAGGGACTCATCCAAAGTCGTATAGACGCCCGAGCCAGGAGGAAGATCTTTAATACCCTTCTTAACATCATGTTTTGCCTCGCCGTCCGAGTCCTCATCGTTTTCATTCGACTTCTTGGGAAATATCTGCTCAAGCATACGACCACCCATTCCATTACTCATGTTGTTTGTGCAACCAGACTTAGATTGACCACGGATGGGAAGACGATACTGTCCAATCTCTTTTGCCAAAGATGACGACAACTGTCGAACAAGAAACTCTCCATCTACGCACTTTTCACTGTCCACAACTTGATGTGCTAATGCAAGAAATATGAATGAGGCTAATGAATGAGTACACCAAAACTCTTCTTCTTCTTCCGACTTTGGGCCCTTACTGTCCATCTCGCCCTCCTTTTCCGAGGCTAGATTCTTCTTGGTATTTTCCATCATAAAGATTGCTTTACTCAGAGCATCCTCAAGTGATTTGATCTGTAAACGATATAATGATTCATCAGTGGTATTGTCATTTAATTCATCATCGGTGCCGTCGTCGTCAATAGAGTCGTCGTTGTTGGTAGGGCGCTCAGGACGGTACGTGCTACAAGCTGCTTCCCAAGCTTCTTTCATTGACGGATATTTGTCACGAAATGATACAAGCACCTTACTTAGAACGTCGTCATGCTTAATAGTGATGCCAAGAATGACAATCTCCCGGGCCTGAGCACCCACACCATTAGACATATCTTTAAGTGGTCTCCTCTGCACCTTCTTCATAGAAGGAGACTTGGAAGATGAAAACATTTGACCTGCTAGAGCTCCTACCGTCCCAACAGCAATCAAGGCAGTGCCAACGTTTGATGAATCCCCACTGCCAGCAGCTGAAGCAGTATGAGCAGTGAATAGAAGAGTCATGCCAATGCCAACGCCAATAGTTGTGATACTAACATTACTAATAGTCAAGCTACTTGTCTTGGCGGGTGAAGACTCATTCTTACTCTCGGTGAAGAGAAGCAAGCCCAACTTCGAAATGAATGATAACGAGAGGAGAAGTACACCGATCGAAAATGGGCCAAGACGAGGAAGCTGGAGATGATTAACATCGCTTGAGTCGTTCTTAGCTTGTTGTTGTTGCTGCTGCTGCTGCTGTTGTTGTTGATGATGAGCATAGTACGACGGAGGAATTTCATTTCGCGTTGTCCCTCCGCTCCCTCCACCATGTGAGCCACCAGAAGGACGTCTAGCACCGCCACGATCACCAAAGACACATCTATATCCTTCTCTAATTCCCCATGATCCATCCCTACACTTCCAGGGCTTGCTTGTCATTGTGAACGTAGCAATAACGAAGAAACAATGTTTATGTTTGAGATAGGTAGAGGAGAGCTAATATGTATGTACATAAAAAAAACTTACCTCTCCTCACATGGCAATCGACTGATAATAAGCACAGGCTCCCCGACACCTCATAAAAAGTACACCAACTTCATTCACATCATTTGAGACACCCGTCATCTAACACAAAATGGATGAGGACGATACACTAGTACCAGTGCCATCAACACGGATTGGAGAAATAGGCATCGGTAGTTTTCTAATCCTTGCAGGTGGTGTACTGTTTACCTTATCATGCGTCATTGGTCCGTTTATCAAAGATCCGCAAACTAGATTTAACTTTCATTTGGCCTCGACCGGAGTTTACACAACCTTGATTCTTTATCTTGTCAATGCTCCGCGCAGGAGTCAATGGACAGTTGACAAAGAGATAGTCTCAGAACTGGATTACTTCTATTGGATTCGTATTGGTACATTTGTAGCTGTTTCTTTTGGAGTTTGTTTGGGCGCATTGGCGATGTTTCAACTTGATTATTGCAGACAAATAGTTACCAAGGATATTGTCATTGACAACGACAAGAGACGCCTTGGCGGAAGAAAGTTCTTATTCTAAACATGATCTCCACTGAGATACAAGTACGGTGGTCCACTCTTTGCTGCGTCGTTAAGATGTGATACATCCGTTAATCGATTGAGACTAGGAGTCCACCGTTTTGATTTGTAGGGTTGAATATCAATGATAGTTCTGGAAAGGTTGGGGATACGAAGACTGCCCTCCTTTGTTTTCTTGTAATCTGTCGGCAGTTCATGATCAACCATCTTGTGTATAATAGTTCGAATCAATGCCGAATGGGATAATGCAAATACATCATATACTTTTGGTTCAACGTCATCGTTATCATCACATGTGTTCTCATAATCTTCAGATGCTTCTTCTATGATTGAGTCTACCCAATCTACTACCCTTGAATATGCATCATCCAAGCTTTCTAGCTTTGGTATTGATATATTATTGTCGGTTACTCCAGCTTCCAGACGTCTCAGTTCAATTGCCTCTTCATGTGTATATTTCTTTAAATATCCTTCCCGTGGACCTTTTGCCAACTCCCTAAGGCGTGAATCCACTATCAGGTTGATATCTGATGCTTCTTCATTACTATTATCGTCATCGTCTTTTTCAATACCCAACACAATCTTTGCTGTGCGATGTGCTCTTTCCAAATCACTGCAATAATGTCTCCAATACTTTAATTTACTACCATTTATCAAGTCAGATTCCGCTGCCAATCTTGCTACGTTGACACCATTCTCGGTAAGTGGCGAATCTCCCTGACCTAGTACAATATTTTGTACATTTGCATGTGTTTCTCCATGTCTAATTAAGTGTAACCGTATGAAGAAAGGTAGTGCTAGCTGATCATCATCTGATGGTGATGGTATGATAGTTGATGGTTTGGTATCAGTTTTGATATCTACTTCAATTTGACCCATTGCAATACCGACATGGATGGAAAGTACCACAAGATATGCAACAAATATTGAAAGATAATTCATCATGATGTACTATATGCTGTCAATATGTCATCCTCCTCTTATCTTGCTATACCAACAAACAATAGGTAAATGACAACTCTTTATGTCAAAATTTCAGAATCACAGTATCCTAGTCGGTCTCAACACTGACCTGGTGGCACATATCTATCTTTGTCGAGAGAGGATGGCCCAAGCTTTAGATAGGACAACGCCTGCTCCTTTCCTAGAGTAGATTACCTCTATTAAAGACAAACTTATGAGTTGCTTACTACTGTTGTGGAATGTCAAACATTTTGATCAATTTGCAACTCATTCAGTTCGTTGTCTATTACTATTGCATCACATTACAAACCTACTTAGTTTATTTGTTCTTTTCTTATTACTTCTGTTACTCGTTACGTATAGCACCTTTACACCTTATGCCTCCTCCTCCAAAACAAAACCATTCTCTACCCCAAAGCTAAGCTATTCCATCTTCTCAACCACACACCCCACTTTTAGTATTTGCCAAGCTCTTCCATCTTCTAGCCCTATTCTTATTAAGCTTGTTGTGCCTTGGCTTGCTTCTCCTTAATAAGGTCATTATAATCCTTCTTCTGCTTCTTGAATGAGAGTGACTTCTGAGGAGATGCTGGCTTGTTCTTCTTTGCCTCCTTACGTGGTGATGGAGCAGGTCTGGCAGCGGCGGCAGCCTGAGTAGGACTAAGTGCACGTGGAGAGAGTGGCTTGGTTGTAACTGTAGCAGTATATCAAATTAAAAGAAGAACACATCATATGAGCAAAAAGTTCATCAGCCGATACATAAACATACACACATCATCATTACACTCACAATCAAAGTCCAACTCATTCATCTTTTCAAGTTGATCATCATCAAGTTTACCAGATGCATACATCTTCTTCTGCCTTTCCGTCCATGATCTTAAGTTACCAGTTTCAGCCCCGAATGGTACCTTGCAATTACCATTTTTTGTGTGGAATTTTTTAAGAGCAGCGTAATTGGCATCCCAATCATCACTGTTGATGACATTGATACTCTTGCGTTTCACTGGACTGCCTGATGATGATGCACGACGTGCTGCCGGTGCTGCTGCACGAGATGCTGCCGCACGTCGAGATTCTTCTGCCATAGAGAGGAGTAAAGCATCATATGCAGTCTTGATTTCATCCTTGTCGATGTTGCAAATTTCTGTGTAAGATGGTGAAGACGAAGAGAGGTGATTGCAAAACTTTTGTTAGTATACTATGGTTTGCAAAGGCAATAATAGAGGCATCACCAAACTTCAATCAAATTGATTCACCGCATATGATAAAAAAATGACACAAACATACCCTACTCGCCTGGTTGAGAAGGTGAGTTTAGATACTCTTGGAAGAATAAACTCCTGATCACGAATATTAACAGCGACGGCCATGGTTGATTAATATTTGATGTGTAGTAGAGGCTGAGGAAATATTATGCGGTGGTGGCGGCGGGCAAAAGGCTATCAAACCCCGGGTTTTTTTCCGATACCAGTAGCATTAAGAAATGGCGGGGGTATCCTTTACCTTAGGCAACGACTACCCGATAAGAGACTCATGACTCAAGATCACAACTGTACACTGCAAGTAGCAAGTGAAGATGATGAGAGTCTATCCGGTTTAAATATGTGGAATCAATGGCTCTACTAAAGTTTAGAGGGGCTACATACTTGGCATAAGAAACTTGCAAAAATGACAACTAGGTAGCATTATCCCAACCTTGCACGCTTTTTGGCACCTCCTCCTTCCCCATTACCACTACTAATCGATGAACGCTTCTTACTGAATCCTGCCAGTACACTCCCTAACACTTGGAATGGTTTAGTTGCTACCGATACCAGTCCTGCAGTAATACTAATCGAATCAGATCTTTCAATGGCACCACTATACTTCTTCTGAAAGTAATGCCCAAGTGGTACAATCTTAACAGCATTTCCCAGCCCGTCATGTAACTTGTTCCTTACATGAGATGCTACTAAACCTCGTGTAATTATGCTATTTGAAGATGCATCCTCCACCATCCTTGTTCCGACAAAGAATGATTCATCGTCAATCCAAATAATCTCGTACTTCAAGCTCCGGATAACCTCCTCTTCACTCTCGTTACCGGAAGAAAGAGCTTGGAAGATATCTCGAGTAGATACTGACGTTGTAATACCACACACATGGAAGGTTGTATCAATCGACAAGCCTTTCGATAGAGGATCGTGCAATCCAGCTACTGGGCCTGACGAGGACTCCAAATCAATAGTGTACAGCGATACGTGCATATAAATTCTGTTTAGGCCGACTAATTCTTTCACGATATCATCATTTGATGTAGAGTCATACAATAGACCGTCCAGTGTAAGATTGTGATCATGCCTATTCTTTGAATCAAGGATACGATTAACAAGGGCATTGAAGATACTTCCCGTCATGTAGGCATCATATGCCGCTTCATGTGCTTGTCCTTGAGAGCTCCCGTCATGGTTAGCAATAGACGGTACTTTCATTTGTGCTGTCATAAACGCACCCTCAGTACAAGTTAAACCATATAAATCTTCTAGAGATGTCTTGCTTCCCTGGATAATTGCATCACTGTACTCTGTGGCCAATACTTTTGTGTCGTAGACAAGTGGAAAGAACGTTCTGATAATCTTCTTGGTATCTTCGAAATGATCAGGAAGTGTTGGTTGATGACAATGAGTTAGTAGAAACATCAAATCCATTAAGCCATTATGAATGATGAGAGGCACTTTCTTCCTAGTCTCTCCTTCGGCTGGAGAAGTAGAAGGGCTTGGGTATAAACCATTGAGAAAGCCCGACGTTTGCTCTTTGGTAAACAATTTACCATTACATGCATCGCTAATTGCCTTGAAGATAGTTGTGAATCCAATGTCCATTAATACTCGATCCCATGCCTCCTGTTGCAATCGTTTTTCACGTCGTTTCTTCTCAGCGGAACTTAACCGAATAGCCCTGATTTGATTCCTTGTTGCCGGAGAAGAAGTTCCATTAGTATTTGGAGCAGCATCGGCTCTTTCCAAAATAAGGCCGGGATACTCATCTTCAATAGTTTCATATAAACATCGACGAAGGAAGGCATTGCATGGCGGTAAAACTAGTGATGAACCCTCTTCCTTAACGACCTTTGCCCCATTGAGAATGGCAGCGGCGGTGGCTTCTGCTTCACCAGTGCTTTCCTCGTTGTTATCTGACTCCACATTTCCTGTATCAATCCACTCTCTCAGCTCTTTGCGCGTGCCACAAAGGCAATATCTTCCGCACGTGTCAATTTCACCTTTCCTCCCTTTCTTGGAGTATATACATTTGCCGTTGACTCGTCGCTCTTCTTCTTGTCACTATCATTATACTTTTCATAATACTTCTTCTTCAAGTAATTAGCCTGCTCCACAGTTGTGTACGATACACCCTCACGAAAGACCTTGTCAAAATCCATATGATTATCTAATAGAAACTTAATTGTAGATGGATTCATGGTAATCTCACGATCACTGCCCTTCTTGCCATTTGGAAAAAGATAAAAGTTGTATATTCGGGATGTATACTCTGATTGCTCCTCTTCTTCTTCTCCGTTATTTTCACTTCCACTATCCTGTTCTTCCTCTTCTTGTTCTGTTGTATTGATTAATTCATCTTCATTTAACATACCCTCACGATGCATATAAGCATGTTCATCATTATCATTCTCTCCATAATGATGACTCTTCTTCCCATTTACCTTGGACTTTTTCTTATAATTTGGATTCTTACTAAATAAAGCAACACCCACCTGCAGTATACTATACCGTTCCGGAACACCTTTTAACAACCGCGCATACCGTTCGTTTGGTAATTCAATCTTATTAGGACGTTGATTACGTGATCCTGGTAAAGATATGCCTATGTTTATGATAATATAGATATGAGAAGAGTATTGAGATTTATCAACGCAACTAACAAACTTATATATCTTTCTCTCAACAATACAACAACTCACCTGTCATCTCTTCATCGATTGCAATATAGCTAGATGATGGTAAGTGATGTAGAAAGTCAGATAGCTGGGATAGGAAATTTTCTTTAGTTACGTGTACCATGATTGAGTAGTTATTATTGTGTGATAGATGCCTTAAATGGATGATGAAACTAGCTGCATAGAGGCAATAAATTAGTGGTAGTTCAGTGGCTACGCCACTTTGGTTGCTCAGGCGCTCGGTACCTTTCATGTAGGCACCAGACATTTTAAACTAGCTAATAGCGAAGGTATTGGCAAAAAGGGGGACTTTACTAGTAAAGCCACACCTCTTGTGCCTCCAATGGCACACACAGTCGGTTAGGCAGTGTGCCATTGGAGGTGGGAGGCGGGCGGGTTAAAGAACTAAAACCTATCTATTATTGATAGAGCTCTTCACACTAACCTGGTTAACAAAAGTGAGCTCATGAATTGTTGATGATGAGCGTTGGGCTCTTCTCTCATTTTCTTTGTCACAATTTTTCGTTATCCGTTAGAAAGGCTCATCGCTGAATTGATAAGCACTTCAAGTCCCCAACGCCCTGAGCAACAACAGTATATCACATAAGGTATGACATCATCTGTCTCCTACTCAAAGCATCCTCCTCTATTCCCATGATCCGACTTCATCAAAGTCAGTAGTACTCTCCTTTTCACTCCAATAAGTCTCCTCCAACATATTATTTGCCTCCTCTCTCATAACTGCAACATGATCTCTCTTCATTTCATCTTCTTTGGCCTCTTTCAACATTTTAATTGTCAATTCACTTGACGGTCTGCCAAAGAAGATTTGATGACCAATTGGTACCCATGCGAATGAGAAGAATCGTCCGACGATTATCATTTGTCCGTCCATCCATTGAGCGTTGGTAAAGTTCTCTGATGCTACTTGTCCCTTGCCGATGAAACGGGGTAGGTACTTCTTACCCCATTGTTTTTGTGCTTGTGGATCTAGTTCTATTGGTGGAAGATGTTGTTGCTCAGGAGAGGAAGAGCTGGATGGTATTTGCGGTGTAAGGTCGACAGTGAATGTAACCTCTCCTTTGGGGACATTGGCATCGCCTGTAACCTTGGTGGCTATAAGTGTATTACCTGAGTAGGTTACATTTATCATTTCATAGCCATGCTCTCCATATCTTTTAGTTGTAGAGAGAAAGGAGAGAGGTTAGTGAGCATATCATGTGTTCATTGGTATCCTTAAGACTTGAGGCCTGAATGAGGCAGCCAAAAAACAAAACACATGAGCTACTTACTTGCCAACCCACATCCCATGTAAGTTGAGCTGAGGTATACACGATCGCGCCTCCTCCATTCCTATCTTATACTTCTCAACAGCTTGAGAATCTCCCTCCAATTCTGCCTTTTCCATTAGTTCCGAAGTTACCGTGTACATGAATTCTGCATCTCGTGTTTCTAAGCTGAATAGCTCTTGTTCTATTTCATGTATAATTGTATTTGCCTTGACTTTATCTAGTTTGGTAGTAGATTGATTGTATTGACGTCGTGCATCTTTCAGTTGCGACTTTAGGTCGAGTGTACGTGTTCGTAATTCATATATTTCATCACCTTTTGTATACTTTGATTGAACTATTGCCTCACGTTCCCATCGTAACTGACGATCAATTGGTATGTCAAGGCTTGTTGGTAAGTCTAATTCTGTTGGGTCGATGCTTGGCAGGTTGCTGTTCTCTGCTTGTGAGGAGGAAGACTTGGATGATGGGTTGTCGTTTGATGAACCAAGATCATCGGGGAATATTGAGAGTTGTAGTGGACGCCGACAGCGTATCCTTGTCTGTGGTTGCTGCAATACAGGTGATTGCAATGATGACGATGATATTGTAGTGGATGTTCTTTGAGGAGAAACAAATCCATTGACAACAGTAGAAATGGCTACCAGGCCAAGAGAGATTGTTGATTGCTTAATCATCATGATTTTATATTTATACTACTTCAGTTTAGTCCGAGAAAAGTAAGTGCGTATATTGATTAGGACTTGCTATTGTAGAGCTTGAGATCTTAGGATCTTGGTTGGCGTTATGAGTTGATCGTAGTAGGAAATATGGCCGCCATTGTGTTGTTCTATTTGCTTACTCAGTTACCAAGGAACATCATCGTTCAAATAAACTGAGTAACTTTAAAAGGTGGTTTGGTCGCCAACTGGTTCCTGCCATTTATTCTGTAAGATTGTGAAT
>Ga0214480_100713_pt1 | contig 16232 bp, 13 predicted proteins | sample M1_20Mar14CPVII9_3_FD_165042 | JGI IMG/M metagenome (GOLD analysis project Ga0214480, IMG submission 165042) | Marine eukaryotic communities from Monterey Bay, California, United States - M1_20Mar14CPVII9sort6BwellE17 | ecosystem: Environmental > Aquatic > Marine > Unclassified | place: USA... | reverse complement strand
ATAGCGTTAGTTTTTTAATTCGGATTACGGATATTGATTTAGATCGGAGAGTAGTATATACATACTTATTCTAGGCAGAAGCAAGCAATAGCCCAACAATAACCAATGGATGTGGACGAAGAAGAAGAACAATTTAATCAAGCGTTTGGAGAGGTGCCTAACCCTAACATCTCTAGACGATGTCGAGATGGAATAAGGATGATCAAGGATAATGATGAAGATTTTAATCTGTTCAATTTGGAACCATACAATGCCGACAGATTAACAAATCAGCAGCCACGTGCATGGGAGTTGCTTGGACGGTACATTGCAAACAATACTAACTTGCGTATGCTTGATATAGGCACCTGTGGTGTGACTGATGAAATGATGGCATTATTATTTAAGGAATTAGTTAGAAGTGTATCATTGCATCAGTTACATCTAAATCATAATGACTTTGGTATAGTTGGTATTCGGTGTATGTTGCCATTCTTGGAGAGCTCTTCAACACTCCATACTCTCAACCTGACCTCCTGTAGGAATGTCGACACTGATTGTTTCGAGGTATTGATTAGTGCATTAGATGGAAAGCCTATTAAAGAACTATACTTGAATGGATGCGACATATTCAACATATCATCATTAAATACATACAACCTTCCAAACCTCCAGAGGCTCAACTTGAGATGCAATAATATCGGAATAGAGGGGTGTATAACAATATCAAATCTACTACAGAAAGAAGGATCAACTCTGACACACCTTAACCTAACCAACACTGGAATCGATGATGATGGTGCTGAGATTATTGCTTCTTCACTCAAACAAAATACCAAACTAAAAGAACTGGAAATGATAGAGAATAGTATCACCAATAGAGGATGTTTGGCATTTTTTAAGTTACTGAATGATGTATCATCCATTGACAATACATATAACTCCAATCATACACTAAAGACAATTAATATAGCAGAATATGTAACGAGTGACTTACTTGACAGTATAAGTGAAGCGTGCATTGAGAATCGAACTGGTAGTAGTCCCAACTCTATTGGTCGTTCAAAAGTTATCAAAACTCAGCTAAAAGGCCAAAATAGGGAGAAATACTGTAAGCTGCAGGGTATACAATGTCCAAGTAATATCTTTGCAGATATTGAGCCCAATCTTCTGCCCAATATCCTTGCATTGATTGGGGAGAGTCATGGTCAGACCGAACTTTATACTGCTCTAGTACCGACGGCACCTGACCTCTTGTCTTATATTGACCGCAAAGCCTTGCTTACCAATGCATTATCAAAGATAGATATTGAGTATGAAATGATCAAAGCAAAACGAATTGATTTGAAGAAAAGACTGGCATTGCTTGACGTCGGAGATAGCAAACCGCAAGCAGTAGCGGAGGCTGAAGACAAGGAGGTGGCGCTTAGCGGTAAGAAGAGGGGAAGGAAGCAAGAAACCTAGATTTGATGTGTAGAGGTGAAGCTTGTGGACTCACTCCACCGAGCTTGTCGTTGCTATGGATCTTGGCACCGACAGAAAAGAGTAGATAGGGTTGAGAAGTAGAAGAGAAAATTATGTGCACAAGATGTGCACAAAAAATGGTACTATCTTGCTTTCTCCCCTTTGTTAATGTAAACTAAGCCATACTGTTTCTGCATTGGTCTGGTGATGCTTAAAGGAGATTGATGCTCCAGTGTAACCTGCCAGCTGCAAACTCCTAGTTCAATTTGACTGGACATTTTAAGATATCTATCTCGCTATGAAGACGGTGCACTTTGCAGCAATTGCAGATAGAGACTAAACCCCCGACAAGATAGTAAGCTCTCAGACGCCATGTGTACTGAATGATTACATAATATAGAATACATATCACTACATTATAGGGTATCGTACATATCGGAGGCGTCAGGTTGCAAATCATAATCTCACAACATACCAAAAGGGCAAAACTCATAAAACAAAGTTTATAGATGAGCTCTTCTGTCAGTAGAGTAACTGATATCGACGTTGGTACACCGCCATATCCTCGAGAATGGGAAACTGTTAGAGTTCATTTTCACAACTTTAAAACTGAGTCTATTAATGATCGAAATTATGATATCAAATCTGAAAAGTTTGACTGCTCTGGCATGAAATGGAAAATAAGCATCTCCGATAGTAATATCAATGTTGATAATGACAATCGCACTCTTGATATTACATTATGGAAAGTCGACAGTTCCGCCGTCATAGACTGTATATTTATGATCAAAGACTTAGGCGGTAGGAGTGTATTGAATCTGGAAAGAAATTGGAAATTCGACCCTATCCCTAAGTCATATGGGATAAACATTTTGTGGAAACAACCACCAATCAAACTTTCGTGTCTGATTGATCCGGCAAACAATATCTTAGTAGATGGTACCTTGACTATTGAATTATCAATGAAATTACATAGTCCAAACCCTTCTACACTTCCCTGCAAACCATTATCATCCCGACAAATCCAATTAACAATCTAATGCCAAGTATATTTAATGATGAGGAAACTGCTGATGTGCTATTTGAGGAGGTTAGTCCGGAAGAAGACACACAGTCTACTCAAAAAAATAAGAAGGCAAAGATATCACCAGTTAGATTCTATGCCCATCGATGTATTCTCAAACTATGTGCACCAAACTTGGCTGATCTATGTGAAAGTTCGGATAGGCTATCTCCAATACCCATAACCAACGTCAAGCCCAATATCTTTCATCATCTATTACACTACACATACGGCGGTAAGGTGCCAATTAATGAATTCAAACAGCATGCAAAAGATATCATTAATGCATCAGATATGTATGGAATTACTAATCTAAAGCTAGAGGCGGAAGTATGGTATACCGCCAAAGGTCTAATATTATCTCCCGAGAATGTTATGGACGAGTTGCATTATGCCGAATCTAAAAACTTGGCATTGTTAAAAGAGATGGTAATGGATTATTTAGTTGAGAATTCAACTCAGATTATTAATAAGGTATCATTTGATAATGCACCCGAATCGTCAAGTCTACTTAGAGACGTGTTAACTGCAATCTCAATGAGTAGGAATGATACAACTGCTGCTGCGGGTAGTACAAGTAGTGCAGATAGTGATAGTGATCATCAAAAGTATAGAACCATGCGGGTTAGTGCACTAAGAAGGATTTTACATGATAGAGGATTGGGAGTAGATGGATCACGTGAGGTATTGATTGCTGCTCTTGAAAAGTCAGATCAAGTTGAGGATGCGGATGGGAAGGTGTCAGCAGAATAAAGTAAAACTAGTTGGCATCTTTATAAAGTCATACTTTACAGCTTTCTTTCTTCCTTAACTTCTCTGCCGTTTGTTACAAGAGGGTACTCCCTCTCCAACTCTTGACTGATCTGTACCTCCCTCGATTTCTAGCTGCTTCTGTTTTGTATCCCCCAATTCAACTAACTCCAGTCTTTTGTGTATGTCAGCATTCTGAGCAGTAAGGCATGCCAACTGTTGAGTAAGGGCATTGATCTGTGCTGTAATATCGGATGCTTTAGCCTTATTACCTGTCAATATATCATTCAATTTGGCCTTTCTGTCTATGTAAGACAGTAACTCGGGAGCCGTGTGGACGAGAGCAGTATAGAGTTCACTCTGACCATGACTACTCCCAATCAACCATAGGACCTTTGGCAGAAGAGCAGGCTCAATATCTGCAAAAATACTACCAGCAGAGAATTCAATACCCTGTAGTTGGCATAGTTCCTTCAATGTTTGACTGTTTAGATGATATTTGATCACTTTGGCCTTACCTATGCCGGCAGGATTACTACTTCTCTTATTTTCTGTACATGCACTAGAGATAAAGTACTTTAGTTTTCTAGTGCCTGTATTGTCACTGATATTACATGATGATAGAGTATTGTTGGAATTGTACGTACTCTCAATAGATGATACATCAATTAAGACCTTCAGTAATGCTTTATACCCCCTCTCCGTGATATTATCATTCTCCTCCAAATCAAGAGATATCAATTTGGTGTTGTGCTTCAAAGCAGCAGCAAGTATCTCCGTCCCTCCATCATCTATACCCGTATTGTTTAAATACAGCCATTTCAAATTTGATCCTTCTTTCTGCTGTAGTAGATTTGATAATGTGATGCATCCCTCTTTGCCTATATTATTGCCATCCAAATCAAGTCTTTGAAGATTTGGGAGGTTGTATGTGTCTAATGCTGATATGTCGGTTATGTTGCAATTATAAAAGTATAGTTCTTCGACAGACTTTCCATCTAATGCACTTATTACTAATTCAAAACCATTTTTACTGATATTGTTATTACTAAAGAAGTTGATATTTGATAGATTTGGTGCATTTCTCAAGAAGAGCACCATACTTTGTACCCCAGCTATGCCAAACTCATTATCACCTAGAAGTAGTGATTTCAATGAACTACTCCTCACTAACTCACTAAAGAACAATGTCATCTTTTCATCAGTGATATGACAGCCGTCCAGGTCAATCTTAACTAAGTGTGTGTTGTTTGCAATGTATCGACCAAGCAACTTCCATGCTTGGTCTGTAAATTCGTCGGCATCTTCTACATTCAATAAAAATACATTTGAATCAGTTGGCTGATTGTTTTTTATCAGCCTTATCTCTTCTAGACATTCATCAGATATAACATCGGTATATCTGCCAAAAGCTAGCCGATGTTGCAATTCATTTTCTACTTCCACTTCAGTATCATAATCTGCCCTTATTGCTTGACGAATTTGCTTTGCATACTCTTCTTCGTCGCTGTCAGCCATTGTTACTTATAGTTATAATGTCGGATGCTAAAATCTCCTTTCTATATAGCTATACCAGAATACCCTAACCTCGGTATTGAAGATATATTGTAATTGTAAGTAAATTATAACAAGAATAATATAAGGTGCCCAAGATGTGTTTTATTATGTAACTATATTTTAGTGAAGGTTTTATGTAGGGTGGTATCGACGAAGAAGGTTGATACTAAGCCTAATACATCTATAATACTTCAGATCTATATATCGTCCTCTCGGTTGCCTGCTGCAATACTACTATGACCATAACGTTTGATCGCCATTATCAAACCTACCCACCTCCTCCTATTCTCGACATAATATCTAACCACCATATTACGATAGCTCTCTATCTAATAAAAAGTATATCTCATCGTCCATTATTGGCAACCGCCGCCGGTAACGCCCGACATATTCGATACGAAAGTGTGCACATCATATGCACAAAATTTAACACTCTCCTCCATCAATTACACTAACACAAACAACTATACCTTTGATACCTACATTCAAACAGATATAGAAAACTAAACATCATGATAACTTGTGCAAATTGCGGCAAGGCCGAAGAGGACGACGATAGAAACAATACACTCAAGGCCTGCACGGCATGTAATTTAGTCAAGTATTGCAGTAGAGAATGTCAAATTGCCCATCGCCCTTTGCATAAGAAGGAATGTAAAAAGCGTGCTGCCGAGATATATGACGAGAAGTTATTTAAACAACCACCACCGTTAGATGATTGCCAGATATGCTTTATACGGTTACCATCTTTAGAATATGCACAGACATATCAGCCGTGTTGTGGAAAGATGTTTTGTGATGGTTGTTTGCATGCAGTTAAAGCAATGGATGGCATTGATAAGTGTCCCTTTTGTAGAATTCCGATGCCTAAGAAAGTAGACGAGGCAATTGCAAGGTATAGAAAACGCATGGAATTGGGAGATGCAAATGCAATATACAATCTAGGGTATTTCTATGCCGAAGGGCGTCACGGATTGACACAAGATTATACAAAGGCATTTGAATACTACCATCGGGCGGGAGATCTTGGTAGCTCTGAAGCGGTTACGAATATAGCGGTTGCATATTATTATGGTAGAGGTGTAGAGAGGGATGTAAAGAAGGCTAGACAGTATTGGGAGAAAGCGGCTATGATGGGCAATGTAAATGCTAGACATAGTATAGGTTATGAAGAGGAAGAGGCACGTAATATAAGCAGAGCTATGAAGCACTATATGATTGCAGCCAGAGATGGAAGTGAGAGGTCGATAAAGTGCATCCTAGACCTCTACTCAAAGGGGCATGTTACAAAAGAGGAATACGAGAATGCATTACGAGCTTATCAAGATTATGTTGCCGAGATTAAGACTATCCAGAGGGATGATGCCGCCACATCTAAGAATGAGAAATACTATTAAAAGTAGCTAAGAAGGGTAGTAACTTTCGTTTTGCAGTATATTTGATAATGTTAGATTGAGGGTTTCAAGGGTAGATGCTTCCTTCCCTAGCTCCTCTGTCGTTTATTACTTCTCCCTCCTTTGTCCCTCTCGTCCTGCTTTGTATCCTCCTTATTCCCTAGCTGCTGCTTTGTATCCCCCAGTTCAACTAATTCCAGTCTTCTATGTATATCAGTATTATGAGCAATAAGGTATGCCATTTCACGTTCGTACTTTGCAAGAAATGCTGCCTTCTCCTCATTGAGGGCATTAGCATGTGTCGCATTCTTTGCCAGAGTATCATTTAACATGGCCTTTTTATCTATATAAGATAGTAGGTCGGGTGCCGTGGGGATGAGAGCAGTATATAGTTCACTTTGACCGTGTCTATCCCCGATCAAAGCAAGGATCTGAGGCAAAAGAGTAGGCTCAATATCTGCAAAACTACTGCCGGGTGTGTACTCGATACCTTGTAAACGACATATCTTCTTTCTGTTTTGGCTGTTTAGTTGATATTTGATATTTGATAACTTTCTCTCGTCCATTATTACTACTTCGCTTCTCTTTACATACATTATCAATCAAAGTCAGTATTTCATTCTCGTCATGTTCATGAATCAATGAACATGTCTTCAATGTGTGGTTAGATGTATATGTACCCTCTATGGATGATACATCAACGACGAGTTTCAAGAATGCTTTATAACCTTTCTCAGTGATGCCATCATTATCTTCTAAAGCAATTACTTCCAATGTGGTATTATGTTTCAGTGATGATGCAATCATCTCTGCTCCCTCATCATCAATCCCTGCATCCATTAAAATAAGACAACCCAAAGTTGTGCCTTCTTTCTGTAGTAGATTGGATATTGTTATACACCCCTCTTTGCCAATTATGTTACCAACCAAACAGAGTAATCTGAGGTTTGGCAAGTTGTATTTATCTAATACCGAAAGGTCTGTAATGTTGCAATAATGAAAGTTCAAATCCGTAATAAATGTATCTTGTAATGATCTGATTAGAAGATCAAAGCACTCGGAATCGAAGTCGTCATTTGGTCCAAAGTTAAGTATTGAAAGATTCGAAGAGTTCTGAATGAAGGGTAGCATACTTCGTACTCCTTCTATACCAAACTCATTATGTATAGAGTTGCTAACTATATCCAACTTTTTCAATGATTCACTACCTGTTAACTCCTTGAATAATAATACCATCTTCTGATCGGTGAGATTGCAGTTGTTTAGTTTGATTTGTTCCAAGTGGGTGTTATTTGCAATATACCGACCAAGTAACTCCCAAGCCAGTTGGGAAAACTGTTCTGCATCTTGAGTGGACAGCTCAAAGGAGGTTGTATATTCCCTATTATCTTTGATACGATCGATATCATCTCTGCACTCCGAAGAGATGCCGGTATGTACACCAAAAGCATTACTATGTTGCAGATCAAAATTGCTTGTCATCATTTTGTTATATCAATGTATGTATATATGTGCGGACGACTCTTCCCAGGTTATGCCGATTGCAATAGTACCTATGGTTTATATCTCTTATTATACTTGTATTATACCACTCCACTGTATCTATATTGACGAGTAGTAGTGAACAGGTACCATAGTGAAGACAAGAAGAAGTGCACAAGATGTGTACTTTTTGCAATAGATCTTTTGACGGTTTTATGTCGGGGATTAAAATATCGATACTCTACTAAAGGCTAACAATATATCTATACTTTATGCAGTGATCGGCCGTCCTCTACTTCTGCCACCCTTTGAAAGTACACCGCTGAGTACACATGATATATGCGGCAAAACATTACTCTCTAATCAAAAACGTTCACTCGCCATTATTGTCCCTTATTCACTCATGATCACTACTCTGATGTCGACTGCTAGTTACAATGTTACATGCCTCGACAACATCCCAACAATTATTATATTAACAGCTATAAACAATCTACATAATCAGCAACCGCCTACATTCATCTACCGCCACCGCCAATAGGATACCAAACAAACAAAGGTTTCATGAAAAAGTGCATATCATATGCACAAAATTTGTAATACTCGTCCCAAGGATTGTAGCTCTTAGCTCCTTTCGCTCCTCCTCAATGCATTCCCATGCTAAACTTTCCTCTTCTTACCACCAGCTATTTCAGTACCTTTCCTTCCCACTTCCGTGGGCTGCTGACTACTTCCCGAACTAATCATTTCCCTTCTTCTGCTCAATTCTTGATTCTTTGCACTAAGGACGGACAACCGTTGGGTCAGTGCATTGATCTCTATCATGTTCTTTGCAACTTCACCATCTATCATCGCCTCCCTATCAACATATGACATGAGGTCTGGTGCCATATGTACGATGGTGACAACGGCTGCTAATGATGAACTAGACTTGTCAACCTTCCTTCTTGGAGACGAAGCCGATTAGGGCGCCTTTCCACCGTAATTATATCAAGAACTTTTGGCATGAGAAGAGGATCATCAACATCCGCAAAGATATTGGAGGGGCATTCAACACCCTGTATACTATATAAGAGCTCCCGATCTTTTCTGTCTAGCTGGTACCGCATAACCTTGGATCTAACTGCTGCATGAAGGTCACTGATCGTATTCTCATTGCATATCTTATTGATCCATGAGAATGGTTTGTTCCAATTAGGGACGGCAGTGTTGGCAATTCGAAGTACTGAATCAAAACCAGTGTCTAGTCTCAAAACTTTCAGAGTGTGGTTTGAATTGTAAGTATTGGCAACTGATGATATGTCAACAAGAATCTTCAGGAATGCAACATAAGTTGATCCGTTCCTTTCGATGTTATTGTTTTCCAAATTTAATTCTTCTAACTTTTTATTATGTTTGAGTGAAGAGGCGATCATCTCTGCCCCTTCATCATCTATACCAACATCTTGCAGGAACAAATGAGTCAAATTTGATCCTTCTTTTTGTAGTAAGCTGCTTATTGTTCTAATTCCCTCCCTTCCAATATTGTAGCAACTCAAATTGAGCTTTTGAAGATTCGGTAATGTGTTGTCTAATGCCGATATATCTGTTATATAGGGGCAATTAGGAACACCCAACTCCGTTATGTCTTTATCATGTAATATACTAATCAATGTCTCAAAGCATTCTGTATCGATATTATTATTACCCATGCAAAGATTTTTGAGTTTTGGAGAGTTCTGGAGGAATGGAATCATACTTCGTACCCCAACTATACCAAACTCATTACTACGGCCGGCATAAATACCAATTTGCAATCTTTCTAATGAACTGCTACTCGTCAATTCACCAAATAACGACGTCATTATTTCGTCAGTGAGGTCGCATCCATCCAACCTAACTGTTTTTAAATGTGTATTGTTTGATATGTATCGACCGAGCAATTCCCATGATAAATCTGTGAAACGAAAAGTAACATCAAGAAACGCCAATGAAAACTCATTGTTGTTACATATTGGCGGCATTAGTTGATTATTTCTGAGTCGATTAAGAATATCTAGACCTTCATTAGATATTGAAAAATCCGGTATCATACGTTGATCTAGATGGTCTGGTAAATCTGTCAAAGATTGTAGAAATTCGTCATCTTCTTCCATATTGTTGTCTGCCATTATTTTGTATTATAATTGAGATTAGATTCTAGGATATCTTTTGGTTATATGAAATGCTGATATCGGACGTCTATGCCGATGTAACTACTGACACTATCACTGATTACACAGTATAAACTCTATCAGCAGTTATATGCACATTGGAATTGATATACCTATCCATCCACACGATCAGTAGTAAGATGCTCCCATTAATATTAGTAGCATTTCTTGGGACTCGGTATCCTTGAGTGGTGGATACCACTTTGGCATTATTCCATCCTACTAAGTAAGCGCGCACAGGGGTCAATCGGAATGAGAGATAGAAGTAATTGTCTAACAGTATTGTGCTATTAAGACTTTAATACTTAGTTTTAAGTAGAGGTATGCCCGATAAGTTACGCCTTCATCACTACACTCAAACTCTAGCCCCCAATCATATCTCACCCCATCACAATCACATGTCGGACGACTTGCTGCCTTTGTTCGATTGTCAATAAAGAGCTATTAGTCAAACAGCATACCAAAGATTTCGGGAGAAAGTGCACACCATATGCACAAAGTAATACTCAGCTCCTTTGTCGCTTCTTACTACTATCTACAACACCTTTGTCATAACCTTCCTCAAATGCGGACTGTTTAATATCCCCTAAATCAATCATTGCCAAACGTCTACTTAAGTCTGCCTTTTGAGTGAGCATCTCGGTCTTCATAGCAGCTATTTTCCTTTCGTATTCGGCCACCTTAGCAGCACCCTGAGCCTCAACCTTTTCCATTTCATTATTGATCAGAGCTCTCCTATCAATGTAAGATAGTAAATTTGGTGCCGTATGGACGAGAGCAGTATAGAGTTCACTTTGACCATGATGAGTACCAATTAGAGCAAGGACCTTGGGTAAGAGAACAGGCTCAATGTCTGAAAAGATACTACCAGGTATGTATTCAACACCTTGTAGATGACAGAGCTCTTTCAATGTCTGGCTGTTTAGCTGAAACTTGATCACTTTTGCCCTCCCGGCTGCATGTTTGCTTTGGGCAGTAGTGCTAGTATTCATTAGATTCACTTTGCATGCACTATTAGTCAAGGACTTTGGCCTATTGCTTGTATCATCATCACCGATAAAACAAGATCCCAAACTTTGGTTGGAATCGTAGGTATTCTCAATTGATGATACATCAACTACGACCTTTAATAATGCCTTATACCCACTCTCCGTGATAAGGGTATTATCTTCCAAATCAAGTAGGAATAATTTAGTATCGTTCTTGAGTAGAGTTGCAAGTATCTCTGCTCCTTCATCATCTATACCCGCAGAATTTAGATGAAGATGTCTCAAAGTTGAACCTCTGCTTTGCTGAAAATCAGATAATATAATGCACCCCTCTCTGCCAATATTATTATTATTCAAATTAAGTGTATGGAGGCAAGGGAGATGGTATCTGTCTAATGCCGATATGTTTGTTATGTTGCAATTTCTGAAACCTAATATATTGATAGACTTTCCATTTAATGCACTGATCAACACCTCAAAGCATTCTGTATTGATGTTAGTATTGCTCATTAAGTCAAGTACGGAAAGATTTGCATTTCTCAGGAATGGTAACATATTGCTAACACCTACTAGACCAAAGGAGTTGTATGATGCATACATTTGTTGCAATGATGTACTTCCTCTTAATTCACTAAACAACAGTGTCATCTTTTGATCAGTGAGACAACCATCTAAATCTAATTTCTGCAAATGAGTATTGTTTGCAATGTATCGGCCGAGTAATCTCCATGCTCGATTTGTAAAGGGAGCAGTCTCAGATTCCTCTAATGAAAATTCATTGTTGTTAGTTGGTTGATTGTTTCTAAGTTGACGAAACCTTTCTAAAAATTCATCAGAAACATAGATTTGACCTTCATCATTAGTACCAATAGGTATACCATTCACTAAAGCTTGTTGGAATTCGTCCTCTTCTTCCACATTGTTGTCTGCCATTATATGTATATCTATTGATATTTGATATTATGTATAATATGTAAATCAAATCTTATCACTGAAGACAGGGTATGCAAAACCTCTTCTGCTGTTATATGCGGGCCTTCTAATACACATTGCAATTGATAATTCCATATCATCTCATCTTTACTGGAGACACGATCGATTTATAGGTACCTAGCACTAAAAAAAAATTAAAAATGAGCTCGGTATCCTCATGGGAATTTCATTCAGGTACCTTGAGGATACACCATATGACAAAGAGAGGAGAAGAAGAAGATCTCCATTTGTCTAGAAGATATTGTAATTCGTTGCATAAACCCCAACAGTATCGCGTTTAAGACTTTAATGCTTAGTTTAATAGGTATGCCTGACAAGATACGTCATCATCTCTACTTAAACTCTAGCCCCCGATATCAACCCCCTAACCAACATACTCCTCTTTACTCCCACTCAATAGTGGCAGGAGGCTTGGAACTAATATCATAACAAACCCTATTAATACCCCGTACTTCATTGATAATTCGACTTGACATGTTCCCCATGACTTCATATGGTAAATGATAAAAGTCAGCAGTCATATAATCCGTCGTTTCAACACATCGGACACATGCCACTTGTTCATACGTTCGGCCATCACCCATGACACCCACAGACTTGACAGGGAGTAACACCACAAATGCTTGACCGATCATCCGATACTGTTTAGCCTTGTGTAACTCCTCAATCATAATAGCATCAGCCTCTTGTAATATGGCCACACGTTCAGGCGTTACTTCACCCAGGATACGAATGGCAAGTCCAGGACCAGGAAACGGATGACGCCATACACTTGCCTCATCAATACCCAAGGCAATACCTAATTCACGTACTTCATCCTTGAATAATTCACGTAATGGTTCAATCAACTTTAATTTCATCGAGGCGGGTAGTCCACCGACATTATGATGTGTTTTAATTGTGGCAGAAGGTCCCTTGTACGAGATACTTTCAATAACATCGGGATATAAAGTGCCCTGTAATAGAAAGTCACATGGTGCCTCAGCTTGGATCTTATTAGCCTCTTCTTGGAAGATATCAATAAATGTACCACCAATAATCTTACGTTTCTTCTCAGGATCAGTAACGCCTTTTAATAAATCAAGGAAACGATCCTTGGCATCCACACAACGCAAGTTAACATGACAATCATCCTTCATACGTTTCAAGACATTAACTGCCTCATCTTTACGTAAACATCCATTATCAACTAACACCGCATGGAATCGATCACCAATAGCCTTGGTCATTAATACAGCCGCCACTGTAGAATCAACGCCTCCACTAACTGCACCAATAACATGTCCATTCGGACCAACTTTTGCACGTACCTCCTCAATAAATTCATTTGCATAATCTGTCATTACCCAATCTTGTTTTGCTTTGGCAATGTTCACTACAAAGTTTTTAAGTATGTCCGCACCTCGGGGTGAGTGTGTAACTTCTGGATGGAATTGCAATCCCCACATTTTAGTTTGTAAATTTTCAATGGCAACAAAGTCTGCGTTGGATGTACCGGCTGTATAAAAGATGCATGAGTGTTAGCGAGTGATGTATGTGTGTGTGTGGTATTATTGTATTATTGGTTGGCATTGTTAATATATGGTTTGGAATATATAGAACATAAGATGTGAGTTAAATATGCACACATTAAAACAAAACCAACAACCTCAAACTAACTAAACAAACAACAATAACTCGGCCTACAACCCCGTAATAAAACTAAAACGTACCAACAGCCTTAAACCCATCCGGAACAGCATGTAACTTATCACCATGACTCATCCACATTATAAATTCTTCGGGTAAGCCTTCGAATAATGGAGAGTTACAACCCGTGACACGTGATACTGATGCCTTGCCGTATTCACGTTCTTGTGATGGGGCTACCTTTCCTCCGAATACGTGTGCTAGTTCCTACGGTGTGTATAGATTGTGTATGATGCGAATAGATTGTGAGTTGTGAGATATATATACAAAACACAAAAACATCAACAATAAACACACAGCTCAGCCTAACGGCCTCACAAATACAACATACCTGCATACCATAACAAATACCAAGCACAGGAATATTCCTCTCCTTAATAATCTTCCAAACACCTTCATTCACATGCGGTGCATCCTTTTCATAAACAGAGTTAGGCCCACCACTTAGTATAATGGCTGTTAGTTCATGATTACCTAATTCTTCGGGTGTTACTAAGCATGAGTATAGTTCACAATATACGTGTAATTCACGTACTCTACGGGCGATTAGGTGGGAGTATTGGGAGCCAAAGTCGAGTATGGCGATTTGGGGTCGGGTGTGATTATCAAGTTGGGATGATTGTTGTAGATATTCAGATTTGTCTGTCATTTTTTTAGATGTTTTTATTGCAATGAAATGATTGTTTGGTATCCTATATCGATGGCGGCTGCTATATCATGTATAGTGCGTTAAGAGAGCTCTATAAATATGGTTCGGGCTTTATTGACTGATAAGCAATTAGAGTGAGGTTGTGATAGGTGCACCATCAAACAATGACAAATTGGTGGCTTGGAGAGAGTTGCGAGATCCACTCTCATAAAAATGAGTAAAGCGCGATCGAACGGCTATAGGTGGTAAGTGAGAACAGAGGCAGGCGGCGGAGTATGGCGGCTACCATACCTCGGTCCTAGAGAACGGCAGCAGCAAGCATCATAGGCAGAGGAGTGGCTCTGATATAATCTTAAGTACACGATTGTTTTTACTTTCATATCGTCCCCGACATAAACCTTCAGAAAAGATACAACCTTCTTCTCTTGTTCTAATTCTAAGTACTAAAATATTTTAATATCGACTTGTCTATTCGACGCATTAGAGCAGTCTGATATAGATATGAAAAGATAATTAGAATTTGGAGTGTATCGCTAGTGATTGGCAAATATATACAACAACATGGATGAAGAAGAGCAATTTACTCAAGCTTTTGGAGAGCACACTGGCATTTCGGAAGACTGCCGAGATACTATAAATTTGATCAGAAATGATGACATTGATCTTAATATACTTCATGATAATAAATTCGAATTGGATAGAGGGGATGCCGACAACTTTACAGATCAGGCATGGGCATTACTCGGCCGATACATTGCAAACAATACTCATTTGTACATGTTAGATTTAGATACAGTTAGTCTAACAGATGACGAGATGGGTAAGTTATTTAGGGAATTGACAAGTAGTAGATCATTGGATAGGTTGGATTTAGATCGTAACGAATTTGGTATTAGTGGAGTACGGGCTATGATTCCACTCCTTAGAAACTCTCTGAATCTTTCTATACTTTACTTGGGTAACAACGCTAACTTCAATTCCGAGTGCTTCAGGGTATTGCTTAGTGCATTGAATGGGACATCTATTGAACAACTATACTTATACGAATGCAGTATAACAGACATATCAGCATTATCATCACACAACTTACCAAATTTACAAGCACTTAGTCTGCGTGATAATAATATCGGAAGAGAAGGGTACATCATACTATCTAACCTACTACAAAAAGAAGGATCAACTTTGACAACTCTTTACCTAAGAAATACGGGTGTGGGAGATCATGAAGTGGAGATTATTGCAGCGTCACTCAAACACAATACAAGGTTGAAAGAACTTTATTTAGAAAACAACCTCACAAATGAGGCGTATGTTGCTTTTTTAAAACTATTGATTGATATATCATCTATTGAAAGTGTGTACACATCCAACCATACTCTGACAGAATGTGTCTTGAGAAGATATGACGAAAATACATACGAAGAAATACAACAACAGATAAATAATGCATGTAGAGAGAACAGAAGCAGCAGTATTTCCGAGGCAGTTGGTAGGTCAAAAGTTATCAAGTATCAGTTAGACAGCCAGAAGAGAAAGGAGATATGTGAGCTGCAAGGTATTGAGTACTTTTCAATTGGTCATCTCTTAGCAGATATTGATCCTGTTTTACTGCCCGATATTCTTGCATTGACCGGAGAGAGCCATGGCCAAAGTGAGTTGTATACCACTCTCGTCCATACGGCACCTCAGTTACTATCTTACATTGATAAGAGAGCTTTGATTAGGAATGAAATGGCAAAGAATACGTCACAGGCATCTGATATTACTGCACAGATAGCTGTCCTAACTCAGCAGCTGTCTGATCTCAATGCCAAGAATGATCAATTGAGTAAAAGATGGGAAATGATTGACATTGGAGATAGTATGCAGTCGGTAGATGGACAAGGAAATAGTATGAAAGTAGGTGGGGACAAGAAGAGGAAAGTACAGCACTAAATTAGAATTCATTTCCATTCCATTTACTACCCTTCTTAGTTATTATAACTTTTAATAGTATTTCTTATCCATAAGTTTAGCGGCATCCCCTCTATC
>Ga0214480_100712_pt1 | contig 16249 bp, 12 predicted proteins | sample M1_20Mar14CPVII9_3_FD_165042 | JGI IMG/M metagenome (GOLD analysis project Ga0214480, IMG submission 165042) | Marine eukaryotic communities from Monterey Bay, California, United States - M1_20Mar14CPVII9sort6BwellE17 | ecosystem: Environmental > Aquatic > Marine > Unclassified | place: USA... | reverse complement strand
GCAACAACAACATCAATAAGACACTTATGAGCGCTCTCCGCGGATACGACGGGCAAGCTGAATATCCTTAGGCATGATGGTAACACGCTTGGCATGGATGGCACACAAGTTAGTGTCCTCGAAAAGACCAACAAGGTAGGCCTCGGCTGCCTCTTGAAGGGCAAGGACGGCAGATCCCTGGAATCGAAGATCACTCTTGAAATCCTGGGCAATCTCACGTACCAAACGCTGGAAGGGAAGCTTGCGGATCAATAGGTCGGTACTCTTTTGGTAACGACGGATCTCACGAAGGGCGACGGTTCCTGGTCTGTAACGATGGGGCTTCTTGACACCTCCGGTGGCGGGGGCAGACTTACGTGCTGCCTTGGTGGCGAGCTGCTTACGGGGAGCTTTACCTCCGGTGGACTTACGTGCGGTTTGCTTTGTTCTTGCCATTTTGAATAGTAGTAAGGTGGTTGAGTATTGATTGAATCGATTAACGATTTATGAGCTTTGTTGTTTGTTTGTTTGTTTGTTTGAGAGGTGCACCTGTTGTTTTTGCTTTCTTGTAAACCGCGCCACTGATTAGGGCTATGCAACATTTATTATTTATCAAATATTATTTTGTACACAGCTACCACAAAATACCATAACATTTTACATATATTTCAGTAGTATCCAATGCTCTTGTACCAAGTTTCTACATACCATTTCTACGTGTGGTACAAACCTACGTACAATCCTACGCATAAAATATGGCGCGTTTACAAGAAAGATACACATCTCATGCACAACAACAACAGACAAGCTCATAAATCGTCTATCGATTCAATCACCATCAACAACAACTAATTAAACATGTCTGGCCGAGGAAAAGGAGGAAAGGGATTAGGAAAGGGAGGCGCCAAGCGTCATCGCAAGGTCCTTCGTGACAACATCCAGGGCATCACCAAGCCCGCTATCCGTCGTCTAGCTCGTCGTGGTGGTGTTAAGCGTATCAGTGGTCTCATCTACGAGGAGACCCGTGGTGTACTTAAGGTATTCCTTGAGAACGTCATCCGTGATTCCGTCACCTACACCGAGCATGCTCGTCGTAAGACTGTCACTGCCATGGACGTTGTCTACGCCCTTAAGCGTCAGGGAAAGACCCTTTACGGATTCGGCGGTTAAACAACCAACCGTTTTTCTGTATCGTCTTCATGACACAGCCATCTAATATTGAGTGTGGATTGAGATGTATCATGGCAACATAATATGTTTCTATCTACATTATAAACCGGATTTTCTAAAATCCACCCATCAATCAAAGAACATCACTCTTTTATTTTGTTTTTATGTTCATGTGTCTAACACCACCCCTTTGTAAATGGTGATCACTGTAACCTCAATCACCTATGCCTTACGTTGTTTTGTTTTGCCGATAGCTCACTGGTGTTATCAAAGTAGTTGACCTAAAGATAGACAACATACTTTTCCTACTGTTATCCTCTGCACATCGTATGTTCATTACACATCATATGCACTAATTTCAACTGCCGATGATGTAGGTATGGTGAAGGATTAGGAAGGTGAAACTGTTCTCTTAATGGTAAGCCAAGACAATCTTTGTCAGTATCAACCATGTATGTATACATCTGACATCTACTCTTACATCTACATTATTGTACCATCTATGCAGCAGCAGCAGCCTCTGTACAAGAGCAATCAAGAGCATACAAGTGCTCGCTCACAACAACATTGTTAGGATCCAAACCAGCTTCTCTATAAAGTCGGCTTGACTCGTTAAATGCCTCCATCATAGGCATGACGTCTCCACGAAAGAGATGTATATTTCCAATTTCACTCAAAACCCTTGCCATGTAAGCACAATCATCAGTTGAAGGAGATGACGATAGCCTACGCTCCACGGAGAGAGACTGCTCGAAGTATCTCAATGAATCTTCAATACTGCCTGCTGACTTGTTCACCTCGCCTAACTTGAAGAGAGTCATTGCCACATCTTTATGGACTTCTCCAAACACCAGCTTTTCAATACGGAGCGTTTCAGTGTAAGATTCTATTGCCTCTTCATAGCAACCAGTATGATGCTGTACATTACCAATATTGTACAAACAAAAGGCAACATCGCGATGGTCTTGACCCAGATAGACTTTCTGATTCGATACGATTCAGATAATATATCAAGTGCAGTTGAAAAGGTACTCTTTCGACACAAGATACTACCGATGCACACCAAAGTTGAACTGACATCAAGATGGTCATTACCCAGTAATCTCCGTCTCATACTCAATGCCTTCTGAAGATAATGAAGACTGATGCATGTATCTTCATTCTGATCATGTATCATACCTATAGTGCTCAGTGTCGAGGCGATTTCTATCTGATCTGTATTGTTCGACTTTTTCATCAAGATACCAAGAACCTCTCCATACATCTTTGCAGCATTATCATAATCATTCCTTTGACGGTAAATCTCACCAAGGTTGCTCAAAGTGACGACAATATTGTGATGGTCTGGTGGCAACACAGCTCTCTCAATGCACAAACCTTGTTTATAACATCTCAGTGCATCATCTAGATCCTCTGTCTCAAAGTATAAGTTACCAAGTAGATTCAACAGCACAGCAACCTCGGCATGACTCTCACCAAGAGCTGCCTTTGTAGCATAAAGGCCAGCAATATACAAGTCCTGAGCCTCGTCATAACACTCCTGCTCTTGTCGTATCTGTGCAATACTTCTTAGTACCACAGCTATGTCTCGATGTGGCCGCCCTCTAAACTTGACCACTACAATTCGTAGGAACTCTTGATATAGATCAATTGCTCGGGCAAGCTCTCCAAGTTGATGGCAGGTTTGAGCTACATTGAAGCAGGTAGCTGCATAGTCTAAGCTATTCACTCCTAGTATTTGACGACGGATGCATAATGCATCCTCGTAGTATCTTAGAGCTTGCTTAAACTCATCCTTTTGCACATGAATCCTTCCAATGTTGTTCAATACTGTAGCGGTATCTGCATCTCTCGAGCCAAGAGCTTCCATTCTTATCGATAATGCCTGTTGGAAGAGACTCATGGCCTGTTTTGTATTTGTATCTTCTTCATCATCTCGATTCATATCACCAGTGTTGTTGGATTGCTTGCTCTTCTCCAATAACAAGTTTCTTTCATGATAATGTAGCACACCCAAACAGTTCAATGCACTGGCCACGTGTAGATGCTTCTTGCCATACATTAGTTGTGCACATTCTAACGCCATTGTATATGTTTCTCTAGCCAATGAGATATCACCTCGTCTGTATTGAAGCTGGCCAATGTTTTGAAGTATAGGGATGATTATTGGATACTGTTGTAATGTAAAAGCTGCCATTGAATTTGGTAGTAATGTACTATTGCTGTTCTGTAGTAGAGCTTTGTATGCTCGTTCATAATGCTTTGATGCCGAGTCTAAATCACCCTTTTGTCGATATACCTGTCCAATGTTGAAAGAGATTGTAGCCTGAACCAATGGACTCACTTCATGTACATTGTTGACTTCCGAGTCGATACTACCTGTTGGTATCCAGAATGATGACGAAACAATACTTTCAAGATCAATAGAGGTATGCATACCCTCGTCAAAGTCATTTCGCTGATAAATGTAACATCGAGTTGTATCATCATTGATACTTTTCATAGATGTATGGTCAGACGATGAGGATACAGTAACAGTCCAAGAAGATCCTTCGTCCAGTTTCTGTTTCTTAAAACTACGTGTGATCATACCAACATGTTGTTGTTGCTGCTTAGCAGTACTGAGTTGATCATCTAAATGACATCGTATCGATTCTGCTTTCTGTAATGTATCTAATGCCCAATTGTCATCAAACTTGGTACCTTCACTGTTATAATGATTAACTACCGATTGATTTAGATAGATTATTTGTTTCATTGTCATTGACTGCTGTATTGCATTGGTATCCTTGGTGTTGGATAGACCTGAGGAGACTGCGGCTGTGAAGGATTGACTTGACACATCTTGCTTTGAAGATACTTGTTGTTGACTTGTATGTGTCATTGAATGAAGATTACTATGAGGAGATACAAAGCCGACACTGGCATAATGAGTATCCTCGTCATCTTCATCAGATGATATGGATACCATTGAGTTGCTTCTATTCGCAGCAGTCTTATCGTCTTCCATATCTTGTGTTTCTGATATATCTATCATATCGGCATCTTCTGCTTGTTGTTGATCAAGTATCAATGACGAAGTATCGTCCTTCTTGCTGGTTAGTGAAGACGATGGTGATATCGTCGCGGCAGTGAATTGAAAATCAGTCATAGACACATCTTGTGCACATAAACTATGCTTCTTGAGTATCTTGGTATCATCGTTTTTGCATGATTTCATGTTGATATCTTGACGGTGATGACGATGCTGATCACAACCTGCAATAGAAGAGGAGGAGCATGTTGTGTTGCAATTGTTTGGAAGAAGATGATTCGTCGACCCTAGACGACCATTGCTCGAGGAGCTCCCAGCAGAATCGAGACGATTGATGGTTGCAAACATATTAGATGTAGACAATGATAAGGATGTAGTTGGTATTAGTAGAATATGCCAATGATGATGTAGATGATGTATGTTAGTTGCAATTGCAATGTATGCGGATTGGAAAAGGGGAAAAGCAGAGCGATGTGTTGTCGATTGTACTTGATTAAATTATGAGATGATAGTGGGCAAGATAGTTGTTGCTTTTGCTTTTCTCAAGTACTTTGCAACGTTCTCGTTGCTATTTGGACATCATATTTAAAACAATATGAGTAAATGTGATCAAGCGGCCGTCATCATTTTCTCATCAATACTGCCTCTCTACGATCTAATACTGCTCAATAGCCCCCCGTAGATATCCCTTCACATTTGTTGAGAGTGAGAAGGGGGAGGATACCCATTTTTGCTAGCGGTATCTTTTAGCTGTGTTACTGATGTGCAAAACGTCAGCCATCCTAGCTAGCAGAGGATCGATGAACTTTATTTGTATCCATTGCAATACAAATTAGAGATAATCATCATGACCGGGCGTAATACTATCTCATCTATCATTCTTGCCATCTGTGTCTGCGTTGCAGTCCTCAGTGGAACAACTACCGATGCATTCACACCATCTTCAATTCAATCTCGTACTACTGCTTCCTCCACCACTACAAGCTTAAACCAATTTGGCAAGAAGAAACCACAAGAAGATTTATCAAGTATTGAATCGCGAGATTTAACACGTGAGGAAATGTTGGCAATCAATAAGCGCAATGAGGAAGTTATGAATAATGAGTTACAGGCTATGACGGGTGTTAGTGTACTGTTTTCTCTACCAATATTATACCTGTGTTATGTTGCCTTCTTCTCGGATTAAATAATGATAGGGGGAGTTGCTTGATTAAATTGGGTATATCAGTTAGACTATGAATTGCAAATTATCGGCTACTGCAACTTTGAGCTAAATGAGATATCCTTTGATGATTTTGACACATATGATTATTACAATCTACACACAAAACTGTGAAAGAAGTTGAGTCAAGAAAAGAATGGGGAATGTTGCGATACTGCTAAGATGTTTATATTAGGTCCAACTTTCACGATAATAAATGGAGATAAACATTGAATTACAATATGTTCTGTGATAGTTTGTTTAGTGCTATCAGATGTCCAATTCTATTCACTAATAGTACAACTTTCTTCCCGAAAAGAAAGAAGCAGGAGAAGATATTACTGATTATCTTTAGGAATTCGGCGGTGTGTATCCAGATAGAGTAGTCTTCAAATCATATTCCACACGCTTACCAACCCTATCATGCAATGGTTGTAGGAATTCCTCGTATCTTTTCCATCCTTTGAAATGATGAGAATATACACCTTTCCGCACCTGAGTTGTTGATAAGGTATTCACGGCATGTTTTTTTTTGTGAAATTCTAGGACTGTTGGATCCCAAGGAACGCCAGCCGCTTCAATAATCTTGGGTGCAATGTTCGGCAAATCAGTAACCATATCCTCATAACGAATATGAGTGACTCGACCTGGCAAAACAGTATCCCAATGTTCCATTACGTCTCGATAACTATCATACAATTGAGCCAAACCTGCAAACTCTGACGTGTAATCCAATCCTCCGGGAGGAAAGTCGTGTTTAAATGCCGAAAAGATTGTGTCCATTGGCTCCCGAGCAACATGAAGAATTAAGGCGTTAGGAAACAACAAATGGATGAAGCCAATATTCATATAATTGGTGAGCATCTTATCTGCAAATCGTGTGGGGTACTCTTTCTTTGAAACTTCTTCATCATCGTCGTCATGCATGTTGGCATTAATCACCTCCCATCGCGACTTCATATCAGAAACAACATCATCGGCCAACTCTTTCACTTTCTTATACAGTGCAGCTGTATCGCCGGCCATACTTACCTTTACAATCTCGTTTCTAATTGTATCAAGTCTACCATTGAACACTGAATCTTCTCCCGTGCCTACAACCAATGGATGTGCATCTAATATCCTTTCCAACAGTGTGGATCCTGATCTCACGAACCCAATAATGAAGACTGGTGTGCGAGTTTGTGATCCTATACCCTGCATGAAGAAGTTGGGTACAAAGACTTGCTTCACCATTTGAACCCTCTGCTTTTCTTGTGCCGCATTGAATGGTTCTACAGTTGCCAGTTTGTACTCGTTTCCCTTTGATAGATGTTTCCATGCCTCTGAGGTATTCTTTGACTTAATATCATGATAGGCAAAGAATGCATGATGCAATCTCTTCAATCCATCTGAATAATGTTTCATACCCGCTTGGCTGTTTGATTGCTTGATTCTTTCATGTATTTCTTCCAAGCGTGGTAGCTCTGCTTCTAGAAATTTGAGCATGTAATCCCAACCTTCTGTAATAGAATCCTCTTTGGCAGTAAGAACCTTGGCCAGACCTGTCACTGCATCAACAAAGACTCTATCATTATCCTTCTCAATAACTCTCTTGTAATCCCTTCCAGCCTCATCATACTTTCCCAATATAACATTTGATTGAGCACGATATGCTAGCGAATCCAAGTACTCATGATCATAAGATAAACACTGTTCATATGCATCCACTGCTCTGTCAAACATATTGGCCATAAAGTATACCTTTCCTAAACTAGACAAGGCTGCACATATTATCCCCTCAATTGATTTATCAGCATAATCAAGAAATAACTCTTGATTCAATCCTTGATATCCACCTCCTTCATCATTTGATGATGCAGTAGACAAACGTACATCTTCACCCTTTGCCAATTTATCTCTCCATATATCCTCAAGCAGATTAACTGCATGAGTGTATACCTCAATAGCCTCAATTTGATGAGTACCACCATCATGTATTGTTGCATCTCTATACTTTAAGAAGTCGGCATATTGTATGGCTGTTAAGTATTCTGTTGGTGTACCTCTTGATTCTTCATATAGTGCTTGTAACTTTTTTATCTTTGCTTCCATCTGTTGATATAAGGGAGTAGATTGAGGTCCTGTTGGTCGTTTACTACTATTCTCTATTGTCTTGGAAGAAGATTGATGTTTCTTTTGTGATGATCTTTGCTTATGTTCTATAGCTGCATCAACTTCATGTTTATACTTTGATGATGGTGTAGGCATTGATGTAGGTTGAAGATTTGCTTGTTTTGTACTTTCATCAAAAGTTGGCTTATTATGATCAAATAGAGAAGTAAAGTATTTATACATATCATTACCATTTGACATGAATATAAGGATTGTCATTGGTAAAACGAAGTGCATAAGAAACACTCGCCATGTAGATGGACGGTTCATCATAATTTGTTGTCTACTACTAGAAGATGCAACAGACCCTGTCATAATAAGATATGGGAGTGGTAAAGGGTCGATATTATACAACTCAAAGCAAATGAATCGCCTCCTATTGTACCTCATTATTTTTGTCCGCTATCTAGAGCCGGCATTTGCATTGCATCAATGCACGATGCACACAATAGCTATCTACTATTTGTGGTTGATTTGCAATTGGGGAAACGACAAAACAGTTATACAATATAACAGAAGTTAATTGTTAGCAGTCAGCAGTTTCCAATTGGATGGTGGTACCTTGAGAGACTGGTATCCTTTTTGTTCATTTGCTAGATGTAGAGGATGAGGTTAGAGACATAGTAAGGATAAAGCTACTATTATGTTTCTTAGATTAGAATGATGCCATTAACTTCTTCTTCCTTTCTTTGTCTCTTTTTGCACAATAATCTTTCCAACTCTTCTCCAACCGTATGAAGAACTCATTCATCTCACTTTCACCCATACCAACCACACAAGCTGCTGTCATGTACACATGTGGGTACCTTTCATGTGAGCTTCCAAATCCAACAAATGTGTGACCTGATATTGTTTTAGATTCACCACGAGGTACCACGCGTGTGCCACTGATACATCTCGTGAATAGCATACTACCAAACTTTGTAATCTCCTTGTTTTGTGAACCATCATCATCTGATGCTGTTGCAAGATTGTCGAGTGTCATACCAAATGAAATCGTATTCCTTGGACAGTTAAGTACCCGTTCTCCGAATACAGATGCAGCACGTTCCATCTTTTGTTGGAACAAACTTGTCAATCGTTTTCTTTCATCTAGTATACCCTTGTATCCATCTAGTCCCATTGACAATAAGGTTATAAACAAATCAATCATGGGTGATGCAGATGCTCTTCCTGGATAGTTCTTACTTATTGATTCGATCACTTTGGAATTGGGAGACATGATAAGCGCACCACCAACTGGAACTAGAAAGTTCTTATCTGTCGAGCAAATGATAGCATCAACTCGTCCAACAGTACATGCTCGATTAAGAAGTTTGTTCGTCTTATGACACTGCAATCCATATGCATGATTAACAACATGACATATACCCGCTCCACTACCTTTGCCCTCATTCCAAGTTTGTATTAATTTGGCAACATGATCAATCTCATCAGGCACACGTGGACAAAAGCATGATGTAGTAGTCAATACTGCCAATATCCGATTACCATATTGATCTAATGCTTCTCGTAGTGCATACAAGTCAGTTGATACCTCATCAGTATCAGGATGTGCCTTAGTTGGTAATACGATACACTTTAATCCAGCTGATAATATAGCCTTGTAACAACTCTTTTGATCAATCCTTGACCAAAGTACAATGTCTCGTTCTACTGGAGTATTAATAGAATCTCCACTCAATGCAGATACAAACGAAGATGTCGGTGGATCCTTTTTTGGTGGTGTTGATTGTATAGCTAGATCCATTGTCAAGTTTGACATCTTCAAATCTTCAGAAGCTGCTGTTGCATCCAACTTTCGGGCACGGTCACGCAATCCAGACAATACCAATGCCATTGACATTCCCGTACAAACAGGCAACAAAGTACCATATGCAGCCGGTCCTGACTTTTGATCTCCTTTCCCAACATTACCATTTAATCCAGCACCACGTCGTACAGCATCCAATGTCAATCGTAGAGTTAATCGTAATAGTGCAGAACTACCCACGGCCTTTGGCTGTGCTTCCATAACATCACCAGATCGTCCAATACCATGCCCCAATCCATAATGTCGCTGTGAGACTAATGGTGAATAGATCCGTCCTTCTCTTTCACCTGCTCCCGTCCATCTGTGTGTAAATTTACCAGTATTACTAGTACTATTTTGACACTTTACAGTCTCCTCACAATTGGTATCCAATACACTCAATTCAAACAACAGACGTTGTATTTGCAAATCAGTCCAACCAACATCTGGTAATCGTTTATGATGGAATAATGACTTTGTTGATGAATTAGATGCTAATAGATTTGATAAACCGACGGAGGTATGATTATTTGGTATTTGCAATGATGCAAAGAGTGTAGTTATATCAGAGGCGTCCATTATAATAAGATAAAGCTATGGTCTTATCAGCCACTGCAATCAATCCAAATCACTCAACAACTCGCAACTCCAGGATCCGTCTGCCACTGGCCACTCTCGGATAATCCACCATATCCTCTCGGGGTACCACCAATTGATAATTCTACTGACTGTTAGATATAAACTTATGTTAGCATGAATTGTATGTCGTTATACTGATCGAAGGGAGATATACCTACTACACTGGAAGATAGTAGACTCACAGTGCATTGCAATTGTCGGTATCCTAGCCATCATTCAGCATGCAGTTGCAGATGACTTGATTGTTGAATTGGTTGTTGAATTGACATTACCTACGCTGTTATGGCTCAATATCCTATGATACCAGTGCCTCAAGCACTTGAAACAGTACTAACAGAAACTGCAATCTCGATATGGTTTGATAGACAATGCAATAATAATGAGGATACTAAAACATCAACATTAGTATCAAATGCACAACAATTACTTGGACGGATAGCAGCTTTAGATATCAAAGCCCCATCTCCAGGATATCCAAATCATAATGCATCTATAATGGATGGATATGCAATTAAAATTTCCGACTTGATCAGTGCAAAGGAGACATATGATAGAATAATTGAACAAGAACAGAAGGATAACTACATTTTAGATTTTGTTTTGGTTGGTAAAGTTTATGCTGGAGACAATAATAATGATACTGTGCAATATGCAACAACATCAAAGCATCAACGAACTGCTATATATGTTACCACTGGAGCTGTAGTACCCACCGGATACGATGCAGTTATCCCAATAGAAGATACCACTGCAATTGCAACTGACAACTCTAACAGCATCCAAATCATTTCATCAAAAGTTCAGTCTGTATTGAGTACTAAACCATTAACATGGATCAGACCAGTTGGGTGTGATATACCATCAGATTATGTAGTATTATCTAAAGGAGAAATGATACAACCTGTTCATATAGCGTTGTTAGCACAAGTTGGTTTTCCGTTAGATCAAGTTTTAATAAAAAGACTGCCAAGAGTTGGTATACTATCGACAGGAAATGAACTAGTGTCAGTATCAGATGATAAACAACAAGCTCAGCAACATGGAAAGATTCCAGATGTTAATCGACCAATGCTACTATCTCAGCTCTCAACCTATGGAAATTGCATACCGGTTGATTTAGGGATTGTTACAGATGACGCTGGCTATGATAACATTGCTCAACGATTGACCAAAATACTCTGGCCCGAAGAAAGAGAAGAAGGCATAGATGTACTTATCACAACAGGTGGGATATCAATGGGAGAAAAGGATATTATGGAACAAGTATTTGTGAAAGGTATGGGCGGAAAAGTACACTTTGGTCGGATGAATATGAAGCCAGGCAAACCAACAACCTTCATTACCATTGATAGAGAAGATACCAAGACGGGGATACTTCAGAGAAAGCTCATCTTTGCTCTACCGGGAAATCCTGTGAGTGCATCTGTCTGCTCAAAGCTATTAGTACGACCGTGTCTAGATTTGCTTCATGATGGTGTTGATATTGAAGAGGATACATCAAAAGATACTTTCGTTGAACATGCCGTGAATAATGCACGGGTACACGAAGAGATTATGGCCACTATTACATCAGATATCAAATTAGATCAAGGACGACCTGAATATCGACGTGTTACTTTACAAAGAGTATCATCATCTGATAGTAGTAATGACGGGCATCAACAATATACGTATCATGCAACGCATACAGGAGTTCAGCGTTCATCTCGTGTACTAAGTCTACGAGGTGCAGATGGCTTAATGATGCTACCTCGTGGTGGCACCGCCGGTTGTGGATATGACATTGCAAAGAAGGGTCTGGAATTTCCAGTGCTGCTCTACTCATCATTATCTACATCATCATCAAATCATACAAGATTTATGAATTCAATGCATCGAGGCATGTTAAAGCAGAATAAGAAATCAAAGAAGTTTGCACTCGGACTCATTATATGCGCTTCTTGTGAGAAGTCTACAGATCATTTCCAAACGATAGAAACAACCTTGACCAAGTCACTTGGTGGTGATGATAATGTATCACTTGTACACAAAGAAGAATGCAAAGTAGACGACACAGTGGCTCAGAAACTTCCTGAAATCATCAATGGCCCTCAATTGAAAGACACAAATGTCATCTTTGTCGTGGTACCAACAGATTCAACTAACGAAGAGAATGGTTCAGGTGGGTCGATTGCTTTCAAGGCAAGTTTAGAAGTATCACATTTACTCCGTCCTATATTAACAAAGAAGGCATCTGCTTTAGCACAGCAGATACGAATGCATGCTGCATCACAAGATCCCGTGGCAGCTCTGTTTGAGAATGTTGTTGGTACTGTACGTGATAACTCTGCAGTTTTGGTTTCATGTTCAGACAGAGGTTTGGGTGTGGCTGTCAGTGGGGTAAGGAATAACTTGATGAAGCTAATTGATATTCTAAAAAATACTTAATCAGATTTCACACCACGCATACTCTAATTTAAAAACATTAAAGATCTTGGTCTCGATAGATAACAAGATCATCTCTATTTCCTTCGCCATCAACAGAGAAATGAGAGTGTCAGGAATAGTCTGGTAAAGCTTATGGATATTCTAAGTACTTAATCAGTTCTTAACATCACACACGCATCTCTAATTTAAACATATATAGGTCAAGATCAACAAGGTGTCAAGACCACTTCTATTTTCTTCTCCATCTCCACTGCTCATTTCTATGAACACCATTTCTATGAACACCACCTTAGCTCTCCTGGACTGCAACTAACGACGCAGATTCTGCTTTTTTGGCTTCCTTTGTCTGTCTGTGGATCTTGACAGAAGGAGGCATTAAATCCAGGGAAGTGTTGCTCTGCTTTTGCTTGACACCCTCAGGACTTTCAGGCAGATTTTCAATGGCTGGCAACACGAACGACTCTTCAATCATCGCACTCTGGTCGAGCGTTGCAGGATTGGGCAAAGGATCGCCATTTTTGTCTGGCGATTTCCATGCTGGGTTCATTTCTTTTGGAGACATGACAAATCGACTTGCTGGCGAATTTGTCTTGCCATTGTTGTGGAACATCTTATTGGGGAAATAAATATTGACTACTCATATACAATAGAAGAGAAGTTACTAAACAACACATAACCTAAGTCGTTAACACAACTGTACTATTGATTCACAAACATTTCTTTAATATACAATTCTTTAACGCAAGTACTCATGTTCATTCTGTGACCCAAAACGCTTCCTTCCTTTGCTAGTCAACCCCAATGTATCTTCGTTGGTAAGTAGACGGAGCTTGTATTTGTCATGAGTGCGAACGCCTCTGAGGAGGTCTCTAACTGCTCTCGCTCGAGAATCGTTCGTGGCATTTGGTGCTATTAGAGCGCCGATTAGACTTGCAGCATCTGCACTGTTTTTGCAACAAGCTAATAGCTTCCCTGAATCGGTTTCTATTGCTACTCCCGACTGACAAGTTGAAGAAAGAGGAGGATTGTGAGACCACACATAATAAACATCTTAATACAAACGATGAATACTCACACGATACATGAATGTAATACTGGAGAAGAACTCTTGTCCAGCAGCTGTAGGAGAACCAACTTTTTCGCCAGTCTTTGCAGGTTCAACACGACAAAGCTCTCTCTTGAACACTCCTTTGCCTGTGCACAAAACAGTACCATTCTCATATGCAGTCTTAATGCTCTCTTCATTAATATGTAGTATTCCCACTGCTGGTTCAATACCAGTAGTAACTTGATAAAGTCTCCTATTATCAACTGAACGAATTGCAATTTTTGTTTGAGAGTGATGTTCTCCGGCTTCATTCCAAAAGTTATGCTCATTACGATTAACTTTAGAGAGTTCACGATGACGATTATCCTCCCTGAAGTCTTCTTGTTGGAAGCGGTGCTCATTACGATTAACTTTAGAGAGTTCACGATGACGATTATCCTCCCTGAAGTCTTCTTGTTGGAAGCGGTGCTCATTGCGATTGACTTGATCCCGATTACGTTGACGATTGGCTTTCTTCTCCTTCTCTGAGTGAATACCAGCACCAAGTTCATGTGACCTCGTCCCTCCTCGATGACCCATGAATTGAAGAACATTACATAATGTCAACATGTTCTCATTGGATACTTTACAGTATTTAACCATCTCCTCTGAGTGAGTACTAACATATGTCTTGACAAAGCCAACTATCTTTGGAGATGTGAGTACACATAGATCTCCAAACTCTAACGAATTGATCACGCAATAAGCAACAAGCATCTCTTTGTTGTATCGAGAGCCGTACTTGAGGTATGATGTGTTCATCTTCTCATCACTATCATTGATGAAAACCATAGGCTCGGCATCGAGTCCACATTGTAGAGGACTCTCTGAAGGCATGACGAAAGTACAATCATCATGTTCCTTCTGGAATCTCTCAACAGACTCCTTGTATGCCTCAGAGATGGCCTTGACAACGTTGTAGACAACAACACGTTGTTCACACAGTGTCCTGATTGTAAGATTTGATATGACATGTTAGAAAATGAAAAGCAAGGCAGAATGCTCATATCCAAATATCATGAACACAACTCACCAGCATAAACGGTGAACAACAAAGTTGCAAAAGTGTGTAGTCTCAACACATAAGTCATCTTTCACATTATCGTTAAGATGTTTCAGGAACTTGCCAACTCCCGATGATGGACCAGCTAGAGTAAACATGAAAACGTGGACACCAAGCTTCTTGAGAGTGTCAATGAGAAAGTTCATGAGACGAGCAAGTACTTTTCCGTTCTCATTGTTGCACTTTCGGCAATGTGAGAATGCCTTGTCCTTTGTTGTGCACTCTGGATTGAGATTGAAGACAGCAACGGATTCAATATCGTTACCGAGAATCAGGCTCGAGGCGAAACCGCTAGCAATTGCCTGCATGCATTGGATGGACGCATTCTTAGAAGTATCGTAGTCTGGATTCTTACTCCATTGACCATGTTGCATAGCAACACCATTACGACTATCTTGAGTATTACAATGCCCGATACAGATGGAGATGGTATCAAGACGCTTGATATTCTCGATGATTCGGGAAATGTATCTCACAGATAGTGGATTACAAAGAAGATCATCCGAGGTACGAAGTTCTGCAATGGCATGTGCACGGACACGCCTATCTTCTTCTGTATCCGGCTTATCTGTTGGTTAGATGATATTATGTATATATAAAGGATGAGATGTATCAATATCAAAGCAAGGATAAGATGTCCATAATGACTTACCAACCCCTCCTTTCCGACGCTCCACAGCATATACTACCGTGCCAGCCCACTCCCAAACCATATCTTTATAAAGGTTCACTGCTTCTTCATCCGAGACACCCTGCTGCAGAAAGAAGTCAATAGTATCATCTGCTGCCTGTTTGAACTCTTGCCCTCTAATAGCCAGCGATTCTAGGTAGATCTCTCTAGCCTCAATGAGTAGTTCCTCCTTCGACATATGGCAGTGTTTCCTACCAAGTCTCCGCTTCTTCAAATCGTCAAGAGCAATCTGTTTACAAGACTCCAAGGTAAGATTAATCTTATCATAATCTGGACCTACAATGTGAAGTGTACCTTCAAACACATTAACAACAACAGTTGTATCATAATGCATAGTCTCAATCATTTCCATGTGCTTGAAAACAGCGATACAAGCAGTCGTTCCCCACCATTCTTTAATTCCTGGTGATGGACGATAAAATGTAACTAAGTCTTGTCCATTTGACGACGGTGGATGAACCGATGGACGAGTACTTGTGGCAGTGTAGGGTATGGCTGATATATAATCACTTGGATACATAACACCCCCTTCTTTCTTATCGCCTCCGTGATGATGGTAAAGGGAGGACGCAATACTGGATTGAGCAGAACTTGATCTATATCTCTTGGTGGGAGGTCCTTGATAACTAGAGTATGCATCTCCATATAATGAGAAGTCAATCCTGTTGTCATTCGGAGGTACTTGATAAGTAGTAGAGCCATTAACGGGTGGAGAAGAGAAGGAGACACGTTTATTGCTATTGGTTTGAGCGGTCGTGGATGATACTTTAGTAGACTGGGTTGGTGGTATAGACTGGGAAGTAGAAGGAAGAGTAGAGACATTACTCCCTTTGGTAGAAATCGTGTTGCATGTCTTATTCTCTTGTTCTACTGATGATTCTTGGATAACATTGCCATTGGTTGGAAATGTCTCGGGTGATACTTCTTCTTTAGTTGATTTAGTAGAAGTGCCCCTCGGTTTGGTATCGGTGATAGATGTTTGGTTTGTGCTACCATTGATATGAGGAGAAGA
>Ga0214480_100710_pt1 | contig 16271 bp, 14 predicted proteins | sample M1_20Mar14CPVII9_3_FD_165042 | JGI IMG/M metagenome (GOLD analysis project Ga0214480, IMG submission 165042) | Marine eukaryotic communities from Monterey Bay, California, United States - M1_20Mar14CPVII9sort6BwellE17 | ecosystem: Environmental > Aquatic > Marine > Unclassified | place: USA... | reverse complement strand
GTTACAGTCTGTTTTGCTGAAAGATCATCTTATGCATATTGTACAGAAATAAACTTAATGACCAACTCTAAATTCCTACCACTTCGACACCTGCATAAGGATCGAATGCCTCTCCGTTGTCCCCAGCTGTATCAAATGCCAACAATGGAAATCACTTGTTTAACGGCGGCGGCGGTGGTTCTGTGAGTATTCCATCGCTTGCTAATGAACAGTATCATCATCAAATTGAGTATCAAAATGAAAGTCAAAGTCAAATGGCAGTGGACAGCGGGGACAACGGAGAGGCATTCGATCCTTATGCAGGTGTCGAAGTGGTAGGAATTTAGAGTTGGTCATTAAGTTTATTTCTGTACAATATGCATAAGATGATCTTTCAGCAAAACAGACTGTAACATTGAACAATATCTTTACTCATAGCCAGGAGAACCAGAAGTAACGAATGAAGATCTGCCATCAGTAGAAATCCACATGGTTTTGTCAGTTCGTGGATTGTAGTTGGCTATATATCCTTTTTTCCTTCAAGATGCGCGTTGTAACGATTTATGAAGATGAAGAGAGATGATTATAACTTATGTTAGTACATGTGAGTTGCAAAGGTAATCAAATAAGGCAAACTAAGTACCAAATCATCCAGGCTACATTTTAAACACACGAATTCACACAACAAAACAATACTAAAGCAGACTTTCCTGGTCTCTTTTACTTGTTTGATAATCTCTTCTGCTAGTGCCTGATCTTCCATTACAACTTCATCAGCAGTTTCAACTTTTGGGGTTGATGATGACACTGCAGCAGGAGGGGCAGCAGCAACTTCACCTCCATTACTTTCCAAGAATCCTTCACCAAACAATTTATCAACCCAGTTCTTAACACGGTCATCAGTAAGTTCTTCTTGATTCACAGCATCTAATAATAATCCACAAAACTTATCTCCCCTGATAGCCTTACTATCATCATGCTCATATCCTTCTTGACTTGTGTAACCCATCATCACACAACCTAACTTCTCAAATACGTCATGTAATTCGCCGGTAGCATCTCCATAGTTCTCAGAGTAACTAATACTATCACCCAAACCAAACACTGCCACTTTCTTGCCAGCGATATCCAATTCCTGCATCTCAGAATAATAAATCTCATCCCAGCCGGTGCCACTTCGTTCGGTATCTGCTCCAGTATTCCACGTCGGTGTACCAACAATTAAAGCATCATATTTGGAAAACTCATCTGCCACGGAATCAACCTCTTCAATATCAATAGGTTCAGAAGCTGCTTCATCACCAAAGGCAGCACTAATAAGATCTGCAGCCTCTTGAGTAGAACCAGTACTAGTACCAAAGAATATTCCAACTATAGTATTCAAAGATATATTAGAGTTCAAATGTGTTAAATATGAAGTCATTAAGATTGTATACGAATCATGATATGTAACAAGATAATAGTATCCTACACCTACCTTTTGCAAATAAGCTTGTTTGAGATATACTTTTTGTGGGATGAAGGACGGTTGACACAAATGCATTACCGCCGGTGGCGACAGTAAGTGCCAGTATAGTGATAATAGTTGAGGACATCTTATTCCGGTTATTTATTTATTTGATGGACCTAAAGTATTAATTCAAGAGTTTATGATGAAAGCAGATTTTGTGGTGTCTTTTTGACTGACAATCTGTTTGTGACAGTTTGTGAGTAAAAAGATACGTTTGGCTACAGGTATCCTTGATGCAACTACTTTAGTTTAGTTTTAGTTTAGTTTTAGTTTTAGCTTTATTTTTTGTATTGGGAGTGGGATCGGAGGGTCCGATATGTAGCCGACAATCACACTAGAGAGGGCGACCCAAGCACACTGCCCCGACACCCTGGAGGACTAAGAAGATACCGGTATCTTGGGTGTTTTGTCCCTAGGGGGAATATTTGGGGCTCAACGCATATCGCTAAAAGGTTCCTAGGTTCCTAGGTTCCTAGGTTTTTTAGCGAGGGGTTCCTAGGGTTCCTAGGTTCCTAGGGTTCCTAGGTTCCTAGGGTTCTTAGGCCTTAGGTCTCCTCTGTTGTGCTCAGTTTTAAGTTTTCACATAGTCCTCGTATTATTATTATTATTATTATTATCATATTCAAAGTAATGCACATTAATAGCATCCAAGCTTTAGCCGTCACACAATACCTAACCCATATTTTAAAGGGCTTATCATTATGACAAGCAGCCTTCGAATTTGCAAAACATCCACACAAAATAATCGATATATATTTATGCAATACACAGCCGTAGTAATACAAATCCAAGTGGGTATGTAGCAGTCATACTACGATTTACGATATATCTAGTGGGATTGGCTATTGGTTTGTTTAGTATTATTAGGAGTGGTATCAATACGAGCGAGGTTGACATAACCAACAATCTATGCGGTGTTTAAGACCCCTGCCTGCAGATAGTCTTCTGTATTGAGAGTTTAAAAGTGTTTCATATCTACTAACTCACAAACAATCTCTATATCAAGTCGTTAGATGTCGATTGTAGATGAGAGAGTGATCAGAAACTTACACCAGCAGCTTAGTGGTCTAACTCTATTTGGCATGCATTCTTAACACAGCGGGTCTAGGGCGATAAGGAGATTGTATTATCGTACCCAGTGAAGAGAGTTTAAGGTGAGCTTGACATGTGTTTCAATGTATGCATTCTGTATTCTAAAGATTGGTATTATCTCACAAATCATTAATCTCTTATCAAAGTCTATATATGTCGATTGTAGATGAGAAGAGGATGATTGGGAGGAACGTTCACCAGCAGCTGGCTGCTCTGAATCTCCTGCCAGATCTACGGCTCAATAATACCAACAAAACACAACGAACTAAGCCACATAATATTACATCAACTGGGGCAGAAATATGAAAATAAAGTCTTAATTACGATACTACAACGGCAACTACACTACACTACACGCAGCTAGGATGGCAAAAGGAGATTAGGCAAGGCACGAGGATGATTGCACAGATTTGCTTTCTATTATTGAGCACATGGTAAGTAGAAGAGTAGAAGATTACGAGTAGAAGATTTCCATTCATAATCTAAAATAAACTAAGTATATTATCTACTCAGCCACATATCACAACAAAGTCTTATTTGATACTAATAATAAGTACCAAGACTGATAAACTCCAACAAACATTTCGGCTTCATTCAAATCCCTCAGTTAGCTTGATTGGTAGACGACCTTCCTCTGCTTCTGCATGCTTTTCTCATCGTCTCCACCCATAGCCCTACCAACCTTCTCTGCCCGTTCAGCCTTAGGTGTTTCTACTGCTTGAGGTTCATTCTGAGATCGTTGGGAACGAGTATTTGGTCGTTGGGAACGAGTATTTTCAATCTCCTTAGCGTAAGTGTGCTTGGATGAACTTCCCTTCTTCTTAGATGAGGATTTACTACTCTTCTTAGTTCCAGACATTGCTGGCTCAGGGGGCTGGGGAGGGGGGAATAAGTCCAAGACACTCTTGGCTTTGGCAGCAGCCTCGTCATCACTCACATCCATACTCAGATCGGGAGTAGCAGTGTCTTCATTGGGAGTAGCAGTCTCTTCATTGGGAGATTCAAAGATGTCATATACTTCCTTTTCATCTTCTTCTAATATCTTATTGGTGTTTGCATTCAACGTAGCAATAAAGTCTTGGGTGTCATCTTCCTCTTTACTGCTGTCAGATACAAAGTCAGATTGTTGTGCTTTCATCTTGGCAGATAGGTCGGCCTCTGCGGCAGCCCGAGCTTCAGCATCCGCTTTAGCCTTGGCTGTAAGATTTGACATGAGATAATGTGTTAGACAATAGTTAATATATGTAATCAACTGACAATCAATCACCTACCAGCCTCGGCCTCTTTGGCAGCTTCCTCCTTGGCAGCAGCCCGAGCTTCAGCATCCGCTTTAGCCTTGGCTGTAAGATTTGACATGAGATAATGTGTTAGACAATAGTTAATATATGTAATCAACTGACAATCAATCACCTACCAGCCTCGGCCTCTTTGGCAGTTTCCTCCTCCTTCTTGGCTTGAGCCTCGGCAGCAGCCCGAGCTTCAGTAGCTTCCTTGATGATGGGGAGAAAGAAGTCTCTCCAAACACTGATGCCATCTTTCCCAGACATACGTTCCTCGGCAGCAGATGCCGCTTTCTCCTGCTGAGTAGCATTGGCATCTTGTCCTTTAAGTTGAGCATCAACATTCTTGATCATGTTATGGAACAATCTTATCCAAGTCTCTGAGAAGTCACCTCCCGGGACAGCATTACTTTTGTAGCGAACCTCACCCTCACTATCACATGAAGCAATGGCTGAAGCAAATATCTGTTGCTTGAGTTGGTTGGCAAGTTTATGCCAGAAACGAATGGCTTCTTGTCTCTTCGTGACGGCACACCATTGGTAGTAGACGCGTGTTCCATGAGTAGAAGTGAACTTGACAGCAATTATAATTCTAGTTGATGCCTAATAGTTGATAGATAGGAAGAAAGATGGATTCCATCAAACAAGTTCGTTAGTCAGTTAGGGTTAATAATGATTCCTACATGGATACCATGCCACACTGTCTCGCACACACAAGTACAAAAAAGAAGAAGAATCTACTCCTTCATTTCGTCAGTATCAGTACTTGCCTTGGCCTTGCCATGCAAGTTTTCCAAGAATGCCGCTTCAGCATCATTCTCTAAAGACGGAGCTGGCTCATCGACCTCAAGGCTCTTGTACGTTTCACGCCCATGTGGAATAGTAATTGAAACGGCTCCAGCCAAAGTCTTCAACACTTCCGTATCCTCTGTATAGGCAGAGTCAACTTGTTTAATGACAACAACTGGCTTGAGGTATTCACGGGTGTTGGGCGGTTTGTTATAAGGCTTGGACGTATCGGTGATAGTGCCACCAAACTGGAAATTGAACTCATCGTTACAATATGCGCCTTTTTCCAAATCGGAGAGCAGAAACAAGAGAGTATCATACGACTTGGGGTGTCCCTCAGGCTGTTCCTTAAACTCAGGATCTCTGTTGATATCATCAATGAACTCGTCCTCAATTGCTTTATCATCCGACTGATTGTTAACTGCCTTCGTCATAGTCTTGAGGTGATCAACGATGTTCTTATATACCGTTTGGCCAGATTTAGGGACTTTCATGATGAAGGCTATTCCCTCGCCTTCATTGCCTGAGTAATATACAAGACGAGCAGTTGTTTTCTTTTTGAAAGAGTGGAATAAGAAGAGAATGTTAGTATACGAAGTACAAAAGAGAGAACATGACACATGTACTTACTTTCTTAGTACGGTTGTTGATTTGGTTTTGTGTTAGAAAATACTTAATACGAGTTGCAAGCATCTTCCCTTTTCCATTATTCGTAGCACCATAACCAACAAACACCTGAGCGATAGTACCATCGAAGTCATAAGTTCCTTTTTCTTTGATGGTATAAATCTTATCATAGTCATCATCGCCGACTTCTTGAAGTTGTAAACCTGCGGCGTCGACTGCTTCTGCCAACTCTGACATATCATTTATGCCGACTCCGACGCTGCCCTTGAAGTGCACGGTTGGTGATCGGTTTGGTGATCGTGTTGATGTTTTCTTTGGTGATCGTTTTGGAGTATTCATATCTGCTGATGTTGATGATAGTGACGGCGGTGGTGGTAGTACTGGATGAATGATAGGTTCTGGCATAGAATTTGAATATGAAAGGGGGAGCATCGGGTGAGGATGGAGCAAAGTAATGAAAGGATTGTAACCCGAACCATATCGTTTCTCCAGTAACAATTCTTTCCTCTTCAACTGTGATAGATGGCGTAGCTGTTCTCGGCCGTATTCCCTCAATATATCTACTCTTTTTGGTTTCCTATTCCTCTTAATTACGGTGTAATTACCGGCTGGAATCATTAGATCTCCATTGTACCATCTCGGTGCTAAACCACTGTCGATATGTTCAACATCTTCTTGAAGTATCAGTTCATCACAAAACTCTGACCATTTCTTCGTCACATCTGGGCAGTGCACTGCAAACCAATGAAGAGCGGCCAAGAACGGGTCGAGGAATGCCTGCGGTCTAGCTGGGACCGTCATGCCAAGATATCTATACAAATAATGAACTCTAACTCACCTGCTATCACTGCAAGCAATAAAAAAATTATGAGGTGAACCGATCTGTTGTTGTTTTCCACGCTTGTTTGTTGTCGAAAGGCAAACAACGCTCATCATTTTGAACAAGACTCTTCAAGAAAAGAATTCAAATTGTATGGAAACGAGTTCAAACATGTAGAATTTGATGTACTATTGATCGAATGAATGCCATGATCGATTGCAACATAAACGACCATTTTTGCAAAAGAAATAATAGAGTCTGAGCAGACAGACATGAGAAACAATGGGGGCAAATACAACCACCTTGCAAAGAGATCATCTAACTACCATACCTATCTCTTTGCTAGCAGTTACATGTGATGGTTATTGTATCAACAAGTAGAAGAGGAGGTAGAGGTGGAAGAGGAGGTAGAGGTACCGGTAGAGGTGCCGGTAGAGGTGGAAGGGTACAACAACAACAACAACAACAACAACAACAACAACAACAACAACAACGACATGATACAGAGGTAGATCGGTTACGTATAGAGAATGAGGCTCTGAAAGCTCAGTTAGATGCATTAATAAAGGAAAAGAATGAACTACATATCACGGTACAAGAGTTATCAAAGAATACAAAGAATAAGAAGTATATCAATATAAAGGTATCTAATGCAGACGATTTACTCCGTGCTGGACTTGTATATGCCGGATTTGACGACGAGCGGCAGAAGGTCAGAAAGCAACAGAACATTGATCGTTTTAAAGCATTCTATCAATTACCTCCTCTTACATTGTTTAAATACTTCTCAGATGTTATTAAGAAGTTTGATGGTCGTGTTAGTTATAAGGATCTACTTATGACATATAATTGGTTTGCTACATACGCTCGCCTAGAAGTGTTAGCGGGTATATGGGGGTTTTGTGAAAAGCACATAGGAAAACGTACTCAAGAATGTGCCGAAATGATGCAAGCATTAAAAGATGAGAAGATTAAATTCGTGTTTGATGATGATGGGCGTATCATACTTTGTGGATTAGATTTTGTAAACTTTACCACAACAGAGAATCGCTTGCAACCTCATTGCAAATGGTAAGTTTTGTCTATCATATTGTTGCTTATAAACTGATACACTCATACTTACTTCCTCCTTTCTTTTAGGTTTGATCATAAATCACACTCGGCGGGTATAGTAAGTAGCATATGAACATGTTGCTAGTTACAGTGCCGCATACTCATATATTGAATCTACTATCTACTTCTCACAGAAATATGGAACCTTGATTGATCTGAAGAATCCTAGAATCGTAGGCATATTTGGAAACGCCCCTGCATCAGTATCGGACATAGAACTTTTCCGCGGTGGTAAAAAAGGTGACAAAGATAATTGGTATAAGGACTCTCTTTACTTCAAGATACCCGAAGGAAAGATGGTCATTGCAGATAGTGGTCTGGCTGGAGAGCCTGATAAGATACTTACTGATTCATCAATGTTTCCAGCTGATATGAGGCGTTATATAAGTGAAGCAAAGGCCCGACAGGAAACACTCCACTCGAGGCTCAAGAGCTTTAATATCTTAAAGTATCGATTCCATCATGGGACGAGCACAGAGCACAAGTTTAAGTTGCATGAGATGGTAGTTGATGCTATTGCTGTTGGTATTCAATATGACTATGAGAATGGACATGGGCCATTTGATATGCAATACTGATTAAGTTTTGATTAAAGTAAATACATGTATGTTGTTTCCAAGTTTCCAACAGTTTCTAACTTATTATCTATCTAGGCTCTAAATTGATTTAAATCCACGAACTATATCATCCATATCTCCATCATACTTATTGAGTAACGCCTCTTCACGCAGCTTTTGAACCTCCTCTTCGTGCTTTCTTAGGGCTGCTTTATTCCTCTTCTTTTGCCAGTATGGACCAGCCAATTGTTTATACTTCTCTTGATATATATGTTTCCTAAAGGCATCAAGACTAAAGTCTTGGTAAATCACATTACTTTCCCAGAGCTCTTTAGGCTTCATTGTCTTTGTCTTGCCACTGCGCGTATCATCTCTCAACTGATTGTTTGCCTTATGATCCTTCCAAAAGGGCATACCTCGACTGGTTACATTTCTATTAGGACCACACATTCTCCGATGTTCCTCAAATCTTTTAATATGTAAGTCGACTTGTTCCCTGTGCTTGTCTGTTAATTTGACCATTCGCTCATCATACTTCTTGAAATCATTATAATCATATTGTTGGAATATTTTGTGGATCTTATAGATTTCTTCAGTAGTCATCTTTCTTGTTCCATTGTTATCAATGTCATATCTCAACTGATATAACAAACTATATGCTGGACTGAGTTCTTTCTTTTTTCTACTTTTCCAAACCGGCTTTCCTTGACTCTTCCTGCTCTCGCTCTCAGAGAACGGTCCTGCTTTCCTTTCCATTTGCAATAACAGTCTCATAAGAGAATCAACTACCTTTTTCTGATCATGCTCCGAAGCGTATTTCTTCCATATTAATCTACATTTTGCCGTCTTTGTAATCTTCTGTGTAAGTATTTGTATACATATAGTAGACCCTTCATCTTTAAGATGACCAGTTATCTTCTTTCTGATGGAAGGCCAATCTCTTGATTGCAAATCGTCGTCGTCGTCCTCCTCCTCCTCCTCTTCATCATCACTCTCGTCATCGGATGGCGAATCACTATCATTATAATTGCTCACGCCAATGTCATCTTCGTCTTGATCATCATCATCATCAGATTCATCATCGGATGATAAATCACTATCGTCGGGCGTCCTTCTATACGAGTTAGCAACGCCATTATTGCTAGCACTACTTTTATATGATTTACCTATAATCATTCCGTAGAAAGAGAGATGGTAGGTTTGCCTTCGAACTTTGCTTTTGCAATGAAGCTACATAGTGAGGTCGGTGGCAAGTTGAATTGGGTTCCTAGGTTCCTAGGTTCCTAGGTTCCTATGGTTAACCTAGGAACCTAGGAACCCCTCGCTAAAAAACCTAGGAACCTAGGAACCTAGGAACCTTTTAGCGATATGCGTTGAGCCCCAAATATTCCCCCAAGGGACAAAACACCCAAGATACCGGTATCTTCTTAGTCCTCCTGCCTGTTTACTTGAGGCACTCAGTCAGGGACTCAAGGCACTCAATTCAAAAGTGTTGTTTAGGTGTTTGTACTAACAAATATCTCTATATTTGATATATCAAATTGTTCAGCTCACTGAGAGGAGTTCAAAAATGCAATAAAAAGAGTACTTTATATATATTTAGTGTTTTTATAGGCAATATATCGCCAATAATGCCCTGAATATGAGTAAAACAATGTTTAGATCCATTTCCGTATTATACCGTGTCAATAGACTCCCAATCAGGCGAGTGCCTTAGGCAGTGCCTTAGAGCCAAATCTGAGTGCCTTATGGCCAAGACCTTAAATCACACGCACAACATGATAGGAAATTAGGCATAAAGCTAGTCGACAATCATTCTAATACAATCCAATCATAGACCTTTCTCAGCGGCACGGCGGTCAATCTTATTGTAACAGCTGCTAGGAGATACATTGCAGACGGTTATTTTATTGTCGGAACCTAAGTATAAATGATATGACTCTACTGATAGCAGCACTGTTTATAATATTAATGATGACAATGTCTTCTTCATCACACGCATTCACCGTCATTGATTGTCATCTACATATATGGGCTACAGCAGAGGAAAATGAAAACTTTCCCTATGCAGGGGAAGATCAGACTCCTCCTTCATCTTTGCAAAACTCTGCCTCTCCAGAGAAATTATTAGAACAAATGGATGCAGCTCAAGTTGATGGAGCACTCATCGTTCAGCCAATCAATCATAAATATGATCATTCCTATGTTACAAATGCAATTAAAAAGTATCCAAACAAATTCAAAGGTATGTTACTACACGATCCATCATTATCATCAAAATTAGCTGTACAACGATTAGAAGAGTTAGTATTGTCTAGATATGTCGGAGTGCGATTCAATCCTTATCTCTGGTCAGAAGGAGAATTAATGTCGTCTGGGGCTGGTTTAGATGTTTACAAACGATGTGGAGAGTTGAAAATACCAGTTGGTATAATGTGCTTTAAAGGATTGCAGTTACACATTGAAGATATACAAGCATTACTATCTAAATCTCCGGAGACAGTTATGATTTTAGACCACATGGGATTTTGCGCCTTAAATGATGAAGGTGATGAAGCCTTTAAACTGCTGTTAAATTTATCAAAACATCCTAATGTTTATGTGAAGATATCGGCATTATTCAGAAATATTGGAGATAATGATTCATTTCCCTACAACAAAGTGAAGAGTAAAAGGTTTGATCCATTATTGGATGCATATGGTGCTGATAGATTAATGATGGGGAGTGACTTCCCCTTTGTATTGGAGACGGAGGGATCCTATAAAGGTGCTATTGAAACGGTCCAATCTTGGGTTGATGGCAGTGATCGAATAGCTGTAATGGGTGGCACTGCCAAACGACTGTTTGGAAGCTGGACGTGAACACACAATCACTAAGGATGTTATTTAAGGCTAAACTCATCTTATCCAGCTAATAACCATAATACTCATAAGAAGAGACCATCCAAATACAATGCGAGTGCCCCGTAATATACTAGTAGAAGAGGTAGAAGTATCAGCATCGCAAGATAAATCTTCCATACATTGACATAGCTGTTTGATAATATGCACAAGAGATATACAGTGAGTACAACATACAAAGTTAAAGGATTTGATACCATACCTCCAATCTATCAAATCTCTTACCTGCCAAGTTGCAATATCTTGTGCAACAACGACGCTCTCTTTCATGTCGCCATAAGCCTGAAAAGTGTATGGAATACACGCATCAATGGACGCATCAATGGGAAAGCTTCTTAAATAGCTCTCAGGAAATAGAAGATCGGATAAATGATGATTCCGACTTTACTTTTATTGCTTCAGTATCTAAGCAGATTGAATCGAGCGCTTAGTCTCGGTTTAGCACAGTTAGAAATTATGAATACTATGTTACAGCAACTTAGTTTACTTTAATCCATGAGCTAGGCAATCTTTCCTAACTCTCCCCAGATTTCCTTCATCGACTTCTCTTCATAGGTTAGTCTTTCGTTTTTCTTTTCGTTTGAGATTCGAGATACCATACGAATAGCAGCCAGGTTGAATCCAACTGTATCTCGAATCTCTGTTGTTCGTAATCGAACCAAGTTTTGCAATTCACGCAATGGAGTCATCATGGTACGATTAGCAACAATTTGGGCCTGATGGCTTCTAATCAGGAACACACTAATCTTTGCACATAATTCGACCCCCTTGTGTTGTCGAAGATTTACAATAAGGTAGTGCATCAATCTTTCAACATGAGTCAAGGGTAAAACAAGTAACGACTGCTCTAGGTCGACACTCTTGACGGATCGTAAAATCCATAGGACATACTTTGGAGGATCCATTCCAAAGAGCATGGGGTTTGGTGCTCGTTTATTATCACTACCTCGTTCTTCTTGAAGCTTTTTAAATGATGAAATTTCTTTCGACTCTTTATCTGCAGCCTCGATGGCTTCCATGATTCGATCGCCTGACGATACACTGAGAATACTCTGCTTCACAGCTGCCTCGCTCTGTGGCTTCTCATATTCATCATCATCTTCATCTAGGCCTTCCTCTCCATCTTTTTGAGCACTAGCTAATGCATCTGCAGTGTTTTCTTCTCTCCTGCCATCAACCTTATCAAACATTTCCTCCAACTCTCGTTCTCTCTCCTCTTCTAGGAAGACAATATCATTTGTACGTTCCCATACACGAACTTGCCGATCCATACCTCCACTTAATAGAAATGTTCCTTTACTGCTAAGTGCCAGACAGTTCACTTCCGAAGCATGTCCTCTTAGTAATAGGATTTGATTGAACTTATCTCCATCCCAAAAACGGACTGTACGATCTTTGGAACATGTGAAGAAGTAATGACTACGCTTTACAAATCTCAAGTCAGTAATTGAATCTTCATGGCCATACATGGTTCGATGCGTATCACCAAAGTCTAAACCCCATATCTTTATTGACTTATCAGCCCCTCCGGAAGCCAAGATAGTGTCATCCGAGCTTGAGTCGAATGCAAGTACTGGAAGCTTATGCCCGTACAAACTCAAGAAGAACTTGAGAGAATCATCAAAAAAGACTTTGATTGTAGAATCAAGACTGGCAACGAATAGCAATCGTTTCGATGGGTCGTTTGAATGTGAAAATCGAACGCACATTACATCATCCGACATTTGCAGTGTGCGGGCATGTTCCAACATTGGATGACCAGGTGATTCATCCTCCTCTTCTTGGTTTTCAATTGTCCAGTATTTAACTTGCTTGTCTGCAGATCCAGTAACTACTGATGTAGTACCTTCAAGACTTGAGGATGATGATGAATGGTACATATCTAATGACCAAATGGCTCCATCATGTGCATTCTCTTCTGTGCATATAATATCTCCTGAAGCAACATCAATAATAAGCAAATGACCTTCTCTTGTACCAAGGACCACATGTGCATTGCCATATAAGAAAGTAGAACAAAGGCAGTAGTAGGAAGAGCCCTTAGATCCACTCGGTGCGGCTGTTAAGGACCGCAAGCAGGATCGATTGGCTACATTCCAAATTTTCACCACACTCTTTGAAACGGAGCATGACAAGGTATCATCAGATGATAGTGCCACTGATCGTATACCAGTAGGGTGGCCATACATGTCCAAGACAGACATTTTTTCGGCTGTTACTGGCACTCCATCCTTTGAAGCTTTCGGTAATGAGTGTACCTCCAAGGCATTTGTTGCCAAGGCTACAACTATGCGGATACCACCACCACGTTCTTGGACTGGAGCAAAAGCAAAACCGCGAATCTTATGAGTAGCACGGATTGTTCCACGATATTCAAATTCATCCATGGCCTTGATAGACTCGGGTGACAATTCCAAGAGAGATCCATCCTTGCCTCCTTCATTATCCTGCTCGTCTTCTGACTCTGGATCGTCCAAGAGACCACGCTTCTTTGTAGCTTTCTCAGGAGCTGATGCTGCCAAGTTTTGTTTCTCCCTACGACGGCGTAATCTCCTTCTACGCTTCTTTTGTACTTCCACTTCAGACCGAGCAGCATATATCTCAATTACTCTATCATTTGAACGACATACACCAACATATTTACCACTTGGATGAAAGTGGACCGATGCTATACCTTCATTATTGGATGAAGTCATGTTAAGAGTTGCGGGAGGTTGTAATGATCCCATGTATTGAAATACCTCATCGCCATCGTCATTATTAGATTGCTTGTTATCATCGCCTGCTCCTTCAGATTCTTCATCCTTTGATCCTTTAGTGTCGGTAGAGTCTAACTGCTTATCTCCTACTGACCAAACTCGTACCTGTCCATCTGCACATCCGGTAATTAGTCTCCACTTTGCCTTCTTGTCGGTAGTACTATCATCACTTTTACTACTCCCTTTACCACTCGGAGGACGAATAATAGTGCAATCCAAACACCCAACACTCCCCCTATGACCAGTTAAAGTTTGTATACAACATTGACCATTCAAGTCCCAAACCTTGACGAGTCCATCAGAGCCTGATGTTACTAATCCATCTATACCACCAATATTATTATCTGATGATGATGGACAGAGGAATGTTATACCAGTAACCGGACCACGATGTCCCAATAAACGAAATAAACCAGTTTCTGCAATAATATCCCATAAAATAACAACACCATCGGCACCGCCACTCGCCAGTCTCCCTACACTATTAACATTCCTTTTATCAAAGACTACCATCTGTACAGGTGATGCACCATGTCCATTTAATACCAATGGTTCCTTACATGCAAATTCATCACTATTACCTAAAAAGTTACTATTCCCACCAAGTAATGAATGTACTAATCCATTCTTTGATGTATCATCATTACTACTTGAAGTAAATTGATGTATCTCCTTCTGTTCAATTGAAAATACACGTATTGAACCATCGACCCAACCCGTTGCAACTTTGACATCATCATCATGTCGTGATGTGTTACTGGTAGAACTTACATCTAAGCATACAATTTGACTTGAATTTAATGCCCGTCCAGTACCAACGCCGCCGCTTAATAATTCTCTATGACCAATCTTAACTACTGGCTCACCGCGTCGTATATCATATCCAATTAATTGTGATCCGGCTAGAGATAATAGTGTTGGTGATGAATTTTGATTGCTAAGAAAAGATAATATAGATGATGAATGTGGTACTGATGGTGTTGATCCTGAAGAACATGTTAAGGAAAATGCGTCTGCACATTCATATCGGAGGTAGGTTTGCTGCATGATTGTTATTAAACTCCCTAATTACATAGGTAGCTTTGATGGAGGATGATGATAATAAATGATAGGTGTAGGCAATCAATCTTAGCAATTGTAGAGGAATCGTTTGATCGCCTATATCCATTCTTACTGTCTTCTTAAAATGAAGAAAGCAAATCTTCATGCCACCTCTAAACTTCCTACCCCTTCTTGATTTACACCAAAATGGTCCTAGCACCTTCAATTATAAGAGTCAGAAGGTGGTCAACATATCAAAAGTGGTCTAAATTGTATCATCTAAATGTTTATTATGACAAAAATGGATAACAGTGTGGGCAAAAAGACAAATAATGAGAAAAGAAAGCAAACTAGTAAAAGAAGAGACGAAAAAACACACAAGATAGTAAAGAAACCTGTCAACTCAAGTAGTTGACATCTCATGTATAGGTAAGGACTTGGGAATGTCTGCTATAGAATATTCATCACTCATGGAGGAGTTACAACAAGACGGCTACACCTCGAAGACGAGAGAATCCCGACTTTTCAAGGGAAACCGAGCCATTCGATTCATACGTTTGGGTGTCAACCACTACCTTGTTGTGCTCTATTTTCCTGCCAGTGCTTGTCAAAGCCATCCCATGTATAGGTAAGGACTTAAGAATGTGTACTATAGCATATGCATCACTCATGGAGGAGTTACAACAAGACAGCTACACCTCAGACCAAGACAAGAGAATCCCGACTTTTCCAGGAAAACCGAGCCATTAGATTCATACGTTTGGGTGTCAAGCAAATAAAGGCCAATGAAAAATTCTATTATGTATATGTATAATAAAGGCCAATGAACACTATCAGCAGGATTCTAGGGCCCTCCATCACACTGTTGTGTCCACTTGTTGGCAGTTCTCTTGCCTTGGATTGAAATCGAACCAGCTCTTCGACAATGTATCACCAAAACATGGAGGTATACAGCCACTCTCATTCTTATATATTGGTAATACTATTATTTATATGTATAATAAAGGCCAATGAACACTATCAGCAGGATTCTAGGGCCCTCCATCACACTATTGTGTCCACTTGTTGGCAGTTCTCTTGCCTTGGATTGAAATCGAACTGGCTCTTCGATAATGTATCACCAAAACATGGAGGTATACAGCCACTCTCATTCTTATATATTGGTAATTCTATTATGTATATGTATAATAAAGGCCAATGAACACTATCAGCAGGATTCTAGGGCCCTCCATCACACTGTTGTGTCCACTTGTTGGCAGTTCTCTTGCCTCCGATTAGGTCTGATTTTCGAAATCAAACCGGCTCTTCGATAATGTATCACCAAAACGTGGAGGTATACAGTCACTCTCATTCTTATATATTGGTAATTCTATTATGTATATGTATAATAAAGGCCAATGAACACTATCAGCAGGATTCTAGGGCCCTCCATCACACTGTTGTGTCCACTTGTTGGCAGTTCTCTTGTCTTGGATTGGGTTAGATTTTTGAAATCGAACCGGCTCTTCGACAATGTATCACCAAAACGTGGAGGTATACAGTCACTCTCATTCTTATATATTGGTAATTCTATTATGTATATGTATAATAAAGGCCAATGAACACTATCAGCACCATTGTAGGGCCCTCCATCACACTGTTGTTTCAACTTGTTTGCAGTTCTCTTTTTCGAAAATCCGGCTCTTCGACAATGTATCACCAAAACGTGGAGGTATACAGCCACTCTCATTCTTATATATTGGTAATTATATTATGTATATGTATAATAAAGGCCAATGAACACTATCAGCAGGATTCTAGGGC
>Ga0214480_100709_pt1 | contig 16311 bp, 10 predicted proteins | sample M1_20Mar14CPVII9_3_FD_165042 | JGI IMG/M metagenome (GOLD analysis project Ga0214480, IMG submission 165042) | Marine eukaryotic communities from Monterey Bay, California, United States - M1_20Mar14CPVII9sort6BwellE17 | ecosystem: Environmental > Aquatic > Marine > Unclassified | place: USA... | reverse complement strand
CCCCCCCCCTTCACACTTAACTTCTGATTCCCCAAGCCCGTCGGGGGTCACGGCAAGGCATACATTGATGTTCTATATCTGGATGAAGACGTTTTGATAATGAAAGGACACCACGGTACGATTTATGCCCTCGCTAGAAGCGGCGTGTCACAAAGATATAAAGCAATGCGTGGGAAAGGAGATGATAAATGATGAGTATGGCATATAAGGGACAGGGAGTTCATGATCGTAATCGTAACCCTTATGTGTGGGAAAGCAGACGGTGAGAAAGAGATCTGTTGTTGGCATAACAATCGCTAGCTATGTAATATATTAAGTTTCAATTAGTGATGGTCCTTTGAGAGCGTTGTAATGTCTTCCAATAACAGAGTTTTCAATATAAAATGAAAACTGATATCTCCTATCTCCTTTGTTTAATGTTTAATGACTCTCAATGATTTGTTCCTATTATAGGTTGCCGTATGCCTGGGTATATGCAAGGGATATTATCAGTATAGATAATTTTAATCAACCAGCCCGCCGTAGGAGATAAGTTGATTAAAAGGATACACTGCACACATAAGCGTACACACATCTCATTGCAAATTTATCCGACAATAATAATCAGCTCGAGTTGAACAAATTGCAACAATGGAACATCCATATCATAATGATGATAACAATAACTATAATAATGAAGAATCTACGGTTGGATCTCGTAGTTTTCTAGGTGAAGGGATGGATGATAGAGATCCATACTGTAATGAAGGCGATGACCCTTATTCAATGTCTATATCCGGTCAGCCCCTACCCCGAATATTTAACGCTGGTATTGAATTAGAATCACTACTTCGAGCAGAAATGAGTGGCAATCCAAGCATACTCGGATTTCCACCGACTTGTTTGCCAATTGCACGGTTATTAGCGGGTAATCACTGTTGTGTAGATTGTGGAGATGAACAATACGAACGATTGATATATGCATCACTTGGATATGGATCCATCTTATGTCAAGAATGTGCAACGAGACATTCAACCGTAACACCTGATGAGTCTAATATACGACATATTAATAATGAGAATTGGGATTTACGTTCAACACTTACATTATTAGAAGGAGGAAATACTAAGATGTTGGAGTATGTTAAGAATAAGCCAAGATGGAGGGCATCAAGATTAATGGGTCAGAAGAATGTTGATTCTGAAGATGTATTGGCATTTAAACAGATTTATTTATCAAAGGCAGCAGCTACATATCGGACAAACTTATCAAAGAAGGTAGATCAAGTACATTATGAGCATATTACAGCCATGAGGGAGGAAGATGCTAAAAAGGAGGAAGAGCTTGAGCAAATGAACACCTCGCCACAAGCAGATCCATTCCAACGAATCTTTGAAATGAATAATATGACTGGCGAGGAGATTCCAGGCTTTGGCGGGGGTATATCACAGTATAATGATGATGTTGGTGGTGATAATACCTTCATCGGTGCTAATTCAACAGCAACGGCAGGCGGGAGACGTCGAAGAGGAGCTGCTAGGAATACCTTGAGTGCGTCAAAGACATTGAATGGATCAAAGACGGCACCTTCTGCTGATCTTATCAAGCAACGGATTGCCATGCGTCGTGGTATGAGTCGTCGTAATCAGATGGCTGCTTTCGATGAGGAAAGTCAAATGGGTATGAGTGAGGCTGGATATAGCAATGTTGGCGGCGGTGGTCGAATGGGTTCCAAGGCTGTTCGTAGACACAGTGGAATTGGAAACTTTGTCGGCGAGATTAAGAGTATCGCCGACCCGTATGAAGAAGCTTCGGTTGCACCAAGTGTGGCCAGGACAACGATCAAAGTTCACGGTAGGCCACTACCGCAAGATCAGCAAGATGACAACACTAGTCAAGTGGTTAGTAAATATCGTGGCAGAAGACCAAGTCAAGAGCACTCTGTAGGTGTGGCGTACCGTCAATCAATTGCTAACGAACCGGCAGTTAGGGAAAGCGCGTTGATTAGACTTGGAAACGAGCTAGCAACACAGGGTGGTCGAAGATTGAGTATTGAAAGTGGAAGTCAGTACGGTGAGAGGAGTGTGGGGAATGGAGGTCAGCAGGAGAGACAGATGGTTGGCGGTTTTGCAGCGGCGGCCTATGAGGCTGCCAAGTACGATCAACAAGCGCGCCGACGTCTGAGTAATGCAAGTGATGGGGGCAATCAGCAGCTTGTATCTTCATATACCAGAGGACCCGTCTACCGACAGCCCTCTATCACGAATTAAGATCCAGGGTAAATGTAAAGTTAGATGTTGTACACACGAAGAAGAAAGAAGATACCTAATATATACAGATTTATGTTATGATTACGTATAGCATACACAAATATTCTACTCAGTCTACACAAGTCGTTGACAAACATTACAGAATGATTTCGGACAAGGTAGTATATTCCGACTCATCTGAACATTCTCCGCCTCCACAAGTAAACGTCAGACATTCAATTATCTTGCCTAGAAAAGTTTCTTCAGCTTCCCTCTTCCGATCATCTTTTGATTTGATGTTGTGGTTATTCCCAACCGTAGTATCATCAATGATTGTCGAACAAAAGTCATATATGCCCTCACAAATTGTACCCATGATTGTCCCTAACGTTGTTTCAGTCCTCTTTGTATCACTATCATTTGGTGACGCTTCTTTCTGTCGACTTGGGGATGTGGATAAAGTTTGTTTACTTGATCTCTTGACGCTGTCAGCAGATATGTCGCTGACAAGTGATGCATTGGTACTTGATATACCCGCGAAGACTCTTGCACCGCTACTGCCTATACCACTTAGAGAAGAGATACGACGTTCTCCCCCTTCTTTTGACAAAGGTATAGAATCAAACGGCATATTATTCGGCGTACTTTTCGAGCTCCCCTGACTCCTCTCCCCCGTCGTGACGATTGTTTGTCCAGTAGTACTCGTCGCTTCCGTTATTATTATCCCATCCATACCATCATCCTCTGATACCTTTCTAGCATGACTGCCCATCAATAGTGCCTTTACTCGTTGTGTCGATGGTCTTATCCGTTCTGTTTTTAGAGGAGAATCAGCAAACTCATATCGTCTCCAGGGGGATGGAGGGGATTCCATCTCCATCCCAATACTATTCATTGTCACCGACATCTTCTAGTTAATACTTAAAGAGGGCAATAGGAAAGATAGGCCTATATCAGTGTCGGGGAGATAAACTTTGATGTATTGCAACTAGATACTTTCGACCATCTATTGCAAACTCCTGAGATCGACTTAATCTTCTCAACAAAAGGCCTTATAACCAGACAACAACCTACCGTTGAATTAATAGTAGCTCCAATCAATTGCAAGTCTCACTAACGGCGCGATTCCTTCCCTTATTGGGGCTCAAATCTCATCTAATGTTTGCTACCATCATAAAGAGTTCGACAATTTAACTTTGGCGCTTCGACCTTCGACATCGGCATTCCATTTTCTCGTAATTTCTTATCGCCAAAAAATTGATGAATAGTGCTCTCAGAGGAAATGAAATAAACCTGCAGAGATAGGCACAAAGAGAGAGAGTTGCTAGTTGGTAGGTCGTTTGACAGTTTGGTAGTTGCAATAGGAGTAGTATGATAAGCCGCAAAGTGAGTACATAGATACAAAAGCTTTGCCATTCAAAAGATATTTTATGTCTATGCACTGATGATGTTTCCTTCTACTTCAATTTGTATGTTATTTGTAGCTTGCCAATGGGTTTCTATGCTTCGGACCATGTACATTCGTTACTTGTGCATTCGTATTAAGTCAATTTGCACAGAAGGGCTGCGTAAGTAGTTTAACTTCTCTATTGTGGTATCTTTCTACATCAGTATGTGCACATCATATGCTCATTCGTTCTATCTTCAATACTCCCCACAACAACCCACAACAACATATTTTATATATATCACACAAATGCTAACTGGTATTATACTGGCATACATGCGTTGCATACTATCAAACTTTGACACTTCGTATCAAAACATATCAAAACATAACATATATTACAAATACAAACAATATAATACTATCATACACAGAGATTTATACAATTATCAGATGAAGACACAACAGATTTAAGTGGAGGCACAATAACAGATGAAATAATGCAATATGCTGGTATAAACTGTTGGCAATCAAACAGAGGAATAGATTATGTATACAATTCACAAAGCTTTGAATATACATCACAACATATAATGGCACAAAGGGCCGCAATGGCTACGACAATAATGGGTGCTACAGCATGGGGATTATACTTGTTAGCATCATGTGTTAAATATCCATCATTTGTTTGGTTGGGAATATCATTAATACTTAGTGGTGCTTGTATTAGTCAAGGAGTAATGTTTATATTCTTTAAGAGCGATATTTGTTCCGATACTAACTGTTCTTTATCTACAAGTAGTAAATGTGGAATAGCGGCCTGTGTTTTTTGGGGATTATCATCTGTTATGACAGATGTCATGACGACATATGGAGTATTTAAGGATTCACATGTTGACGTAAACGATAATGAAGAAGGAGAAGATCAAGAAGAAGAAGGAGATCAAGAAGCAATCGACAATTAGAAATCAGTATAAGATGAGATTCTCAGGCATTAGAGATAATACTTTAAGTTATAAAGAAGAAGAATTGGGATAGAACTCTTAAAATGGAACTGATCTATCCCCAATCCTCGACAGGAGAGCTTCTCAACTCGGCCGGAGTCATCACTTCAGCAAAGATCTTTAACCTATACTAATGCCAATGCTAATCTCAACTATTCAGCCTAATATTCTTCATCTGTGTGGTATCTTCTGATATCTTCAATAGTGAGTGGCCACACATTTGTACAGACATGACACATTTTTTCACCGTTAATAATTAGGATCTAATATGCCCACTAATGTTAATATATACAAACCCTTCGAGTGCTAAAACTAACGTGCCTAGAGGAGAAAGGCCAAATTCTGAGACACAAGACATTTAAAAACATCTTAGATCTCAAAACGGGCTAGGGGTCATTTCGCATTCATTTCTACGATTGCTTTAATTGTAGTAGTTGTGGAGGCAATGTTTGTTGAGATATGGACAACAGGACTTGTCTAATATGAAGAGCATATTGATATAGAAATGGTAGATAAAACATCGTCGTCTTCAGGAGGAGAAGGGCGGCCTTCTCTGCAACAAAGTCGACGACGAACAACTTCTAATCGTCGACTACAATTAGATAACAGTGATAGAAGTGGTAGTAGACGTAGTATCGATCCACCGGAGATGAAACATTCGTATAAACCTAAATCATCTCGTGGTAGTAATAATAATAGAGGCAGAACTACTTCACCATCGCCAATTGATAACTCATATAGATCAAACTCAACTCGAGAAACAACTATTACTACACAACAGTCATCTTCTAATACTCCCACCGATACTATTAATACAACTAATGATAATACAACCACACCCCCTACTAATGATAATATATCAACTAATAATATAACAAAGCTACCACAACTAATATCAATTACAATATATAAACAAAGTCCAACACAGCCCGCTGGGTTAAAGTTAATATCAAACAACTCAAACAATAGCAGTAGTAACAACAACAATAGTAGTAGTGGAGTTATAATATCAAACATATCAAGTAACTCACCATTCCACCCATCAAACTTTACAAACTCTACCAATGGACTACACACTAATGATGAATTATTGATAGTTAATAATCATAGAGTACGCCATCCTTCAAAGGCTGTTACATTAATTAAACAGTGTGTAAGTAGTTTAAATGTTGTTGTTAGTAGAGGTAAAAGGATTGATGGTATGACTTATTGTTTAGTTAGGATTGATAACAATAATGATATTGATATAGAAGATAGTAGAGGGAACAAAGAGAGTAGTGTAGGAGGGGGAAGTTGTTCAATAGCAACTTCAAGTATTAAATCGAAGAGTAAATGGCAAGAATCCAAAGACTCTCCTTCCGACCACCCTTCTATCAACTCTCCATCTCCTTCTTCCAACTCACAATCATCTACCAGCACACGAACAAGTCACGGTCTTACACTCTATCAACAAAACAATCTAATCTATATCTCAAACATTTCATCATCAAGTCCATTTCACAAATCAAATATAAATATTGGTGATATACTATTATCAATTAATGGCTCAAATGTTCAGAGTATTCAAGATGTTGTTGCTTTATTGAATGGTAATTCTAGCTTAAATTTAGATTGTATTGGCAGCGGTGGTGATGGGGATAGCAATCCATACATAAAAAATGATAACAAAAAAGAGGATAGAGTTGTGATATTATTAATATATTCAATATGGAAGTTACGACAGAGAGTATTAAATAAGGAGTTACAGTTAGTCCAAGAAGATGAAGAGAAGGTTAATAGTAGTGGCGCTAGTTGTAAGAGTTCAAATAGTAGAAGCAGCAAGAATAGTAAAGTCACTGGTAGTAAGAGTAAAGAAAGTAGTGATAAGCAGGTATGGCAAGCTACTTATTCATATCAAGAACATGATCAATCTACACCTATTCAACAACCACTCGTCAGTCTTTACGGTAAAGCAGACAACAACAAAGAAGAGTATATAATACTTCGTATACCACAAACAACAGTTACATTCAAACTTATCTTCAATAATGATAGTGAATGTACATGTCCTAATCCATATGCTTCATTATCTTCCTTCCCCACAGAAGGAGATGGGAAGGATAAGAAGTTATCGAAAGAAGAGGCGCATATGGCACTTGATTTATTATATCAAAAGTATATTATACCAGTAATTGATGCTTTAAATTATGAAACTGGGTGTATATTACGATTATTAACAAATCTTATTTCAGGTGGTAGTAATACAGCAACCACATTAACAACCACTAATAGTAACAAGGAACCATTACACTGCTCACAAGAAGATTTAGTAAATTCAGCAGCAAAACAAACATATGAACAACAGATTACATTACGTAAATCATTTATGAATATACAACATACATTACCATTAACTACTAGTTCGGCATGCTCAACTTTGGATGGTAATATGAGTCGACGAAGTGATGTTAGTAATTCTAATAAAGGACGGCAGCAGCAGGTACTGGATTCAAGGAAATGGTCAATGGAACCACTGCATCCATATCAAGATTTGAATAATGGCGAACCAGCTACTGCATCAAGCTCTGAAGACAAGTCTACAGTACACTCCAAGGATAGTAAGGTTGATCAACTAAACAAAGTTGATAATGACTTTCAAAGTCAATTGAATAAGCTACATATATCAAAGAAACTTCGACCTAAGAGTAGCAGCAGACGAGGAGGAGAGAAGACGAGTATTGATTCTTCGAACCAATTTTATGGAAAGGATGCGGATGATCTTGAGTTGAATCCAAATAGAAAACCAAGAAATAAGACTCCGCCTAAACAGAGGACTCCTCCCAGACCGTCAAAGAAGAAGCTATCTCCACCAAGACCAAACAGGAAGAAAGAATTAACGATGTCAGATGCTGCCATCCAGCCACCACGGATTCAGCGCAGGCCATCATTCGTACCAGTTTCTGATGGTAAGAGATTAAGATCATCGATTCGACTATCAGGATTATCGGTATTGTCCTCAGGTGAAGAAGAAGATTCATCAAGTACTAGTACAACAAGGAGTGATGAACAGTCCAATAGTAGTAGTAATGATCATCATGTAAATGATAGACAACAACCTCAAGATCGTCCAGTGCAGGCTACTCCAAAAAGTAAGCAGCAACAGGAACACCGTCCATCAGAGCTTACATCATCAACCCAAATGGTTGTGTACAGTCCTGAACTTGCCGAAACAAGTCGTGAAAAGCAGGCTGCCAATACTACCAAGTCACTTCCCAAACCACAGCTTAAACGACGTCTTAAAATGCGCAATGGTGACATACGAAAGAATTACAAGGTATCTCATCGTATCATCGGCACCGGAGCGTTTGGTGTAGTACGCTCATGTATGGAAAGATCAACAAGGGAAAAGTATGCAGTCAAGAGTATATTAAAGAAGGGAAATGTAAAGAACGCAACCTTGCTCAAGAATGAAATTGCCTTGGTACAGTGTGTACATCATAGAAATGTAGTACGTGTGATTGATGTTATTCAAGATCAAGAATATATACATATTATCATGGAAGAGTTGAAAGGTGGTGATCTGTTCGATAGAGTTGTGGAGGGTAATACCAAGTTGGATGAGGCTCGGGCAAGTGAAATATTGTATAGTCTGTTAGATGCACTTGCATATTTACATGAAAGGAACATTGTCCATAGAGATTTGAAGGCAGAACATATTATGCTTTCGAAGGATGATATCAACTCTGAAATCAAAATTATTGACTTTGGCCTTGCCATCATACACAGCTCTGATGACCCCAAGATGAAAGCCTTTGCAGGCTCAGCATTTACAGTGGCACCTGAGGTTATTAAACGATCTTATGACAAGCAATGCGACCTGTGGAGTGTAGGAGTCATTACCTACTTTCTACTAACGGCACGAATGCCCTTCAATGCAAAGAGTGACAAAGAGATCTTTAAAAAGATTATCGCAGGAGACTATTCATATCCAGCCTGGACTGAAAAAGGATTAAGTGATATGGCTAAAGACTTTATTGATAGTCTACTCGTTGTTGATCCAAGGAAGAGATTGACAGCCAAACAGGCACTTAGTCATGTCTTCATTCGAAAGTATAATAGGACACAAGATGTGAACACGACGAGACAAATATCTCAAGAGTTGGCCTTGGTGCCTGTACAGTCTGACTCAGTTACTCCAAGCCGGACCCCACCACCAAGAAGACGACCTGATGATGAAAGAAGAAGAGATCCTAGACATCCTCAACAAAGAGCAGTCAAGAAGTACAACAGTGAAAGGAACATGACTGTATCAAGTAGAAGGAGAGGAGAAGAGAGAAGTCCAAAGCCTACCCAGAGGAGAGGATACACTCCTCGAGGTACATTGTAACAGAGAAGAGGTCTATACAACACATATTAAGATATATAAAGACTGCATTTATTACTCAGCCCCATAACATGTTAGCTCTCAGCTTTCACAACCACAACTCACAACTCGTTGCTGCGATTCTATCTGTGCTGCTATTTAACTATGTAACTACTTCCAAATGGTATCCTTTTTTACACTCTCATAAAATCAAAAGTAAAACAAACGATAGTAATAAGTATGAGTAATCTACGCTCACTAATATTCAAATATGAGGATGGGAAGGCATCCTTATCTGTATTAGATCAACTATTATTACCGCACGAAACAAAGTATGTTCCAGTTGAAAATGTTGAGGATGCCTGGGATGCGGTGAGTTGTATTTTGTTGGTGCACCTACCATTCTTTCTTTCTTCTAATTATACTACTGCAATACAATACACTTATATAACATAGATTCGATCTATGCGTATCCGCGGTGCCCCGTTAATTGCAATTGTGGCCGTATTGGGATTATCAGTCGATTTAACATCCAATGAAATAACAGTTGTACAACTTAAAGATGGAAACACAGATACTAAAACCTTTATTTATGATAAGATGACATATCTTAAAACATCACGCCCAACTGCTGTTAACTTATTCAATGCAATGGAAGAATTAAAAGATATTGTAGAAAAGTCATCGAATGATGACGTTGTTAATGCAATTGTAACACATGCACAATTCATGCTTGAAAGAGATGTATCAGATAATAAAGCAATTGGAACGCATGGTGCGGATGATTTATTATCACGCCATGCCCATCCCGATGGTGTACGATTGGTTACCATTTGCAATACTGGTAGTTTAGCCACAGCCGGTTGGGGGACGGCACTTGGAGTAGCTCGAGAGTTACAAGTTCGTTCGAAACTTCGTAGTATTGCTGCATTAGAAACACGTCCATACAATCAAGGATCACGATTGACGGCATATGAAATATATACTGAACAAATGAATGGAACATTAATCTGTGACTCAATGGCTGCATTCTACTTAAAGAGGAAGGGTGCTGATGCATGTGTGGTAGGTGCAGATCGAGTATGTGCCAATGGTGATACTGCTAACAAGATTGGTACTTACAACTTATCAATTATTGCAAAAGAAATGGGTGTTGAATTCTTCGTGGCAAGTCCATTCACTACATTGGATGTTAATTTGAAGAGTGGTGATGAAATTGAGATTGAAGAACGTCCTGCGAAAGAAATGATTGATAGTGGATGCGCACCACAAAATATGAATTGTTGGAATCCTGCATTTGATGTTACACCTGCGGAATATATCACTGGTATTATTACTGAAAAGGGAGTGTTAAAGAAGGGTCCTGATGGCAAGTTTGATGTTATTGGGTTTGTCAAGAAACATTCTTCTTGAGGTGGAGTCTGTTGAAGAGGAGGAGTGAAACACAAGTCATGAATACCTTTACTCTTCGGAACAAAATCAACCGCTAGAAGCTCTACTAATACTTAATCTCTTGTTATGACATCAGTACTCATTTTAAGTTAACATGTACCAACACATAAATCTCTGGTCTCGTATTTAGAGTAACTCAAGTCTCTATATCCTCATCAGCAACAAACCCAAATCTGGCTACGGGCATATCAAAGAGCCTTTCATCATCGACTTTCCACTTCAAAGCATCCACATCATCTCCAATGTGGGCACTATCACATGTTTGCATGTTGACCTGTGCCATGTGGAAGATTCCTTCCATTGCCCCAGTAGGCGTGGATATATCGGCGCCCGACATGTATTCAAATACCTCACCAGGTCCTAAAACGGGATGGTGTCCGACGGCGCCCGTTCTTTTCTCAGTCACAGTCTGTACTACTCTAAATTCATCCTCATTGATATCCTCACCACCAGCTGATTCAACATTATCATCAGTATTGGCAACCACCCCCTCTTCTAGTAAGCGTTGTAGTAATGAAGTCGGAGTCTTATGCAATGGTCCTCGCTCCAATATAGTCCAGCTCCTACCAAGCAGTTGGATTGCTCTAGTCTCAATACCATCCGAAGAAGACTTCTCCTCCTCGTCGATATCAGCAGCGTCTTCTGAGCTTTCACTACTATTATTACCCTCATCTTTCTTCTTTAAATCATCAATAACATCCAAAATGTTTTCAACACGAACTCGATAAGCAAATCGATTCTGCTTAGACACACCTTGTCTCATCATCAAACAGCTACTAACAACCACTCTCACTCCATGTCCATAATCTGTATATACGCTAGACTTATTCCCCCATGAAAACAATTGTTGTGAAAATTCGGAACAAGCATTAATTGCATCCCGATGTCTTCTTGATATGATGGTTGATGTTGTTTGTTTCTCTTCTGTGGACGATGACGAAGATTGTGAGAGTAACGGAGCACGGAACGCTATCTTGATTGCATTCTGCAAGTCTTGAGAAGTTACCAAGATTGACTCATCCAGTTCTAACTGCTCATTGTTATCATTTTCATCATCACTATCCCACTCATCCACCTCAGGATAATCCTCCTCATTGTCGTCTTCGTCTTCTTCATCAGTATCATCTTCTGCTTCTTCTATTGTGATTAAATTATCAGGTTTGCTACCATCTCCTCCTACTTCGTCTCCACCCTCTCCTCTTTCAGGATCATCATCAATAAACATTGTATAATGTCCATCAGAATGTTTCCCTGCTGATGCTCCCTTACCAAACAATTTAGTAACATCCATATCATCCGGCAAAGCACTTTTACCAAGATAATACTCTTCTAAATCATCATATCTACTACCACCTAATTGTACATGTATAAATTTTAATATCTCCATTGATATACCAACTTCTTCTTTGTTCATACTACAAGCTGCCTTGTTACTACAATTGAAATTACTCATATCAAATTTAAGCATGGAAGATAGTGATCTATGACCACGACGGGCTGCAACAATCTTTGCAAAACCATATTTACGTTGATCTATCGGTGGTTGTAATAATATCCAATCCTTCCTTAAACTAGTATCAGTACTACTTCCGCCTCTACTTTCACTGCAATCGATAGTATTACCTTCATTGGCAGTGTTGACGCCGCTTTTGGCCGATTTTAGTAGTGTTCGGTATAGTCTCCGTGTAAGTAAATTGTAGGATTTCAATTCTGAACTATTTATATCATTAGTAGATGTAGATTGCTGTATATTGTTGTTAATATCATCATCGTCATCATCTGATGTTTCCTTAGCTAAGTTGATATGATAACTACGCTGTGGTTGTAGAATTGTTGTTGGACATATGTGTGTATTTTGAAACGCTAATGGTAGATACCGATGAAACTGCCCATGCCGATGAAGATTGTGATGATGACCAACAAAGAGATGTCGTGTTAGTGAGCTTAGCCTCGATGCCATGCTTTACCTAGTGGAGAAGTACGAGACAAAAAGATATGAGAGGTTGAGGGAAGTGAATAAAGAAGTTAATTTAGCGATAAACGGAATATCATCACTTGATTGTTATGTTAACCAACTCTTCATTGCCAATGCCTATGTACTCATCTTGTTGATAGCTGGATATCCTTAGGTAGAAAGATTGGAAAGACGATATCATTCACATTATTCTGTTTATTAAATTAGATTGAAGAATCTGTGCTAGCTTCCCTTGTTGTTTTAGATGTACAGCAATCTGATGATGCTGACAGTCCTCATGTTCTATAATCTGAAGACTTGACATCTCTGAGAAATGACTTGAAAGTATATCGGTATGTCTGTTATCCGACTTTTCAACTCCCCTATGGATAAACACATTGATCCCCTTTGCAACAGCCTGTTCAACACTCTGGAGCAATCTCTTGTAATATCTATATCGAATAATGGGCGTCATATCATATCTACTAACATGAACATCTCCTTCCAGATCAACCTGAGGGCTAAAAGCCACTACTGATTCTGTTGCAAGATGACTGAAGAGTAGAGATCCGCTACCTCCCATGCTGTCCCCAATACAAGACACCTTTTCGTATGGTCTAGTAGCAACCCTTATCCTTTGCTCGTACTCTTCAAAACCATTAAATGTACCACGACTATCCTTTTGATACCATGATTGAGACGGATCAGTAACAAACAGCACGTCAAATACATCATCATACAAACCATCAGCACACAACTGATTGTTAATCTTTGCCAATGATCCACCAAACTCATGTCGTACCAATCCATTACCAAGCGAAGAGAAGGCAACTATAAGACGTCTGGATCTTCCAGTAGTAACTTTGTTTGTATCATCTATCCCATGTTGAGGGGAGAAGAGAAATCGACACCCTTTCGCTGTAATACCATTGAAATGATTCGACACGGCAGCATCCAATCTCTCTCCGTCTTTTGTATATCTCAAAGAAGAATCAGATACTGCTCGGCATAAAGCTAGCAAGGTTGTGAATCCACAATGATCTACAGTCAATCCAACCTCTTGCAAACAATGCTCACTTCTGGATATTGCCGAATAGTACAGCCGACCAAGTATCTCTAGATCTTTTTGTTCCGGGGTAAAGTCTGATTCAGATTTGTCGCATTCAATTTGTTTGAATCTAAAATGTCTGATACTTTTGGATGTAAGAGCTGCTGTAATATCTTCAAGTAATCCTTCTCGTATAGGTTGTAAATTGTTGCTTTGTTTCATACATGCATCTATATAATTTACTACAGACATTGCATTATGTAAAGCTTTTTGGTACTCTTCAATAGAAACCGCAGTATCTCTTGCATGATTCAGTACCTCTCCAAATCGAGCAGTACATCGTGGATGCTCTTTAAAGCGTGATCTAGCCACATCATTGTTATGTTGCAATACATTGTTATCATTGATGGAGTTGTCGAAAGCGATTTGCTTGCATATATCGAACTGTTCATTGAAGAAGTTTGCAGGCAGAGTCAAAGCTAAGGAAAACTTGATACACGTCATATGCACTACTGTTGCAAATAGTAGCAATCGAGCCACAAACAGTACTTGATGCACAATCAGTACTTGATGTCGATATCCATCCATCATCATTTATTTTTGTTGGAGAAGTATCTTACTATTATTATTTGTTGTTTCACACACAACACTCATTCGACCGCCCTACATTACAGGATATTGTATATGCAAGGATAAATGAGCAATATTATAGGCCTGCCACCCCCTACTTTTGATGGCCAAAGCCAATCAACAATTGATGTTGGTTTGCTCTCGACTCAATGCAATGTAGATGGATGCCCCCGGACATAATTTGCTTGCCCACCATTTTATCAACTTCTGTGAGTTTCTTCTACTATCGACACTATTAAAAGATGTGTACCAGAATATATATAATACTAGCCATAATAGCACTGTCCGATGGGTCACCGTTGGGCTGGGGTACTTGGTTGGGAGCGAGCTGGAGACAGGGAGAGGGTTAGTCTTTTTTTGTGCACATCACATGGTTATGTGGGCTGTTCTCATTATTATATTGTATTATGTATTGTTGTTGTTACTAGTTATACTTCATATACTCACACATTGATTGATTTATATTGTTGCAGAGAATATGAGAAATGCATTATCAATAGATATAAAGAATATACAAACGTCATGTAAAGATGATGTCAATAAGCAATGTAACAATGGGTCATCTCCAATTACTGCCCAAAGTAGTGCTACACAATGGACAAATCAATACAAACGACACATGTACAAGAGATGGGATAATGTACCTTATGGGTTTGGATATGAAGATCAATGTCTCCGATTTCATCGACATAATGTTAGTTCGAAATGCAAAGAATGGATGAACAAAGCAGAAGCTCAGTTTGAAAGGCTACAAACTCGTGAAAAAGGAAATGATAAACGAGAGATATTTGTCATCTTTTCAACTATATTTGCAACTGCAGTTTCGGCTGCAGTAGGATACATGTTTGGCTTGTTTTTGAAGGAGAGAGATGATGTATTCGCATTCAATAACAGAAGAGAGAATAAGAAGATCATCTTTTATTTTTGTGTTGCAATCTCACTCCCTGCGCTTGTCATCCTATGGGCAAGTCCTAAGTTACTTCTATTGATGATTGGATCTTTTGGAATAGGTAGAGCAGTGCAACTGTATAGACAAAAGAGGGAAGATACAGGATATTCGGGCTTGTCGGGGGACGACAGTGGTTTAGTCTTCGGACTGAGGGTAAGGCTGACGACTTGTTCATGTGTTCATGTGTTTAGCATGTGATGTTATCAAACCAGGTAGACATAGGATTACTGTATATTGTATAAGTAAAGTATGTATATACATATATAATTGTTGTTTGAAGAATGAGTATGTGATATGTGATATATAATTGAAAGGCCTTCACCTACCTAGATTGATTGAATACTATCTAGCATCACTTGCATTAGCAGTGGCAAAGATGTCGGGAGTTTGATGAATTGGACAGAGCAGGGCAGGCAGAGTAGGATCCATTTACTCGAGTTAAGAACGACTCAAGAGCTTGGTATCTTCCTCAGTGTGTATGTGTCAGAGATACAGAAAGAAGAACGAAACAGATCTAGATACTATATATGATCAACACCGAGTTAAAGAAAATGAATTCTCTAAATTAAACAACGCAGTTGTAACACCCTTTCAGGCATTTATTGATGTTCTATGATTTCAGGGAGATAACCTCAAGATGGAACTCAGTTAAAAGATCCAAACCAAACTCTCTCCCCTAGAGTAACCAGACAATGATAAGATTCCCATGCCTAACCCTCATAATAATAGCTGATAATATATTCCCAAAATTTATGTAAATATCAGAGGACTAGTTTATTCGTCCCATCCAGCCTCAGAGGTGGCAATAACATATGTGGCAACATTGGCAATATCATCATCTGAAAGACGTCCACCGAAGGCAGGCATGGCATTCTTCCCGTTGGTAACCTGTGTTACAACGGATGATTCCTTACGTCCACCGGCAAGGTATTGGTCAAGAGCATCCTTCTCGAGGGTCTTCTCTGGCATGATAACATTCTGTCCACCGGCGTGACAGGCGGCACAGTTGGCGTTGAAAACCTGTTCTCCGGCACCGGCATCTCCGGCGAAAGCGGGGGATACGGCAACTCCAGCTGTTACGGCGGCAGTGGCAGCAGCGGCCTTAATGGCCTGTTATATATATGAATAATTCAATTGAGAGAGTAAAGATATTGTTTAGCAAGTTGAAGTGTCAAACATCAAGATTCATTTTTGTTGCAATTGATGTTTGATAACACCGCCGGATATAAACTTACAGCAGGTACCTTAACCTCAGGAACAGTGAAGGCAGAGGCAGAGGCGGCAAGGGCGGCAACAAGAAATAGCTTCATGATTGT
>Ga0214480_100708_pt1 | contig 16329 bp, 12 predicted proteins | sample M1_20Mar14CPVII9_3_FD_165042 | JGI IMG/M metagenome (GOLD analysis project Ga0214480, IMG submission 165042) | Marine eukaryotic communities from Monterey Bay, California, United States - M1_20Mar14CPVII9sort6BwellE17 | ecosystem: Environmental > Aquatic > Marine > Unclassified | place: USA... | reverse complement strand
TCAACTTGCCAACAATAACACAGTAGCTCTGTCCAACGACATGTACTACACACCCAAGCCGTCCGAAGCATGTAGCATCTTCAAAACCATCACCGCTGTGCCGAAAGTTACTACGCCTAATGATAAACCATCACCCGCAGTACCTGGGGAGAATAATGGCAGCAGTGACAAGAAGAGATTTCGAATGCCCAAGCTACGTGTCCGCATGGCAGTTTTAGCTAATTCTCGCCCATGGGAAGACTATCTGACTGAAGAATATGACCTACTTGCCACAAGGATCCAACTACCATGTCACTATCCTACTTGTCACTCAAGGGTTCCGAGAGAGATACGGCACAGACTCACGGTGGGAAATGGGGAGAATGCCACGAGGGTAGACATTCTAGAATGGAGAAGTATGGTGCAAGCAACTGTACATACCGCGACGGTAGCGGCTGAGGTGCTCTCACACGAGGTAAGTATGACGGTGGCTGGTGACAGGGAGGGAGTAGATCCATGGTTAGGCATGAGGGAAACGAGAGGAGCGAGGAGGGCAGATGGGGAGCCAAGGAATGAGGGGGTAGGGGAGCTACTAAACGGAAACGAGGGTGGGGAGGAAGATAACATGACGGGGTTGAGCACCGTGGATGGGGGTAACAACCAGGGAGTATCTGGACCGGGCATGAGGCTAGTGAATTATGTATCTACTGAACGGCGTGCTGACCTGTTTGGATTCCAAGGCAGAGTTGTGAGCGGCATGTTAATTGGCTCATTTGCCAGTGTTATCGAGCTCATTACTGGTGAGAAAGCTGTAGCAATATTCTCCCAATATGCCCATGACCCAAGAAATCGCCATGCCATCCACTCCACACTACAGCTCACAAGTCACGGCATGATTGTTAAGGACCGGTCCCCAAGATTTGGCACTCCACCATCCATCACGACATTGGAAGGAGATGTTATCCCTCTACTATTCAATGATGGTATACCCGTGCTACAGTTAAGGTACCCCACGGATATGGAAATGACAAACTTGAGGCACATTTACCTCACAGGAACTGATCCATGGAACCCAAGCAGGTATGACCGACCACCCGTTATGCCCCCAATCTATACTATCCCACCAAGTGCAGTATATGAACCAGCAGGATTGCCACCCCTTGATGACGAGTCAGACGACACTGACACCTTACCACCCCTTGATGGCGAGTCAGACGACACTTCCACGACACAAGATTGTGACACTGATAGTGACACTGTAGATGATATGGTAGACACCGTCAACATTGATGGTTTCCCCGAGACGGATGGACAGGTAAGTTTCAATTACAGGGAAGTAATTAATGAACTGGAGGAATTATGGGAATACAAGGAATCAGTACGTCACCGACGTAAGGCAATGCTCAGAGAGCTACGGGAGGTAAGTATACGGGGAGATATTGAGGGAAGATTGATTGCCGCCGCATTTGGAGACAATTATCCGCGAGGCGTGTACAGGGCAGTACCACCACGGCAGGCACCACCAAGGGATGGTGATGGCAACATCATACAGCTACCCTCCGGAGACAACATGGAATACAATGGGAGCTGGACAACATTCGTGTTACGTAACGAGTCATTAATCACCCAGGCTAGATCTGACGAGATCGCCCACCGACACAACGTCCACCAACTAATGACAGGAAGAGCAGGGAACCCCAAGACCAAGCTTAACCAACGCATCAGGCAGCTTGCATTCCAACACAACATCGTAAAACACCTCACCAAGATTATCAAGTCACCATGGTACGGCTACACCCAGGACAACGCGATTATCAGTGAACGTACACTAGTATTCCACCCTACACTGGTAGAGTTCATGCGCATACACGGCTTTGGATCAAGGATTATTGCGGAAGGGATTATGTTTGGAGACTCCGATAGATTTGCAGATATGAAGATTGATATGTTTGGACAGATGTCAAACATGAATTATGTGGGACCATCATTTTCTTGTCCCGAAGATGTACTAGATGAATTTGAGATTGGTAAGAACTAGAATGACAGGGGAGTGACAACAACAGTGCCATTCTGATCATCCCAACTAGATACGGACACTCGTTTATTGTTTAGTGAAGGTACCTAATGAGATACCTATGTGAAGATACCTTGAAGAAGATCCTACAGTTGAATCGCTGTTTATTAAAGAGAAACGTACATCTCTCATAGTAGGAATAATCTTAAAGAACCAAGTAGTCTGTAAAGAATACACGTATATCGGTCAAGGGATATACAACCTTAGTCAATAACTAGGCTGCGCGCTGTTGTCTATGTCGGGTGATGAACGATAATCCACTGTCGTTAACATTATCAGTGAGAAACTTCCAAACCCAACCAACACCTGGGTAATGTTTGGGTGTCTAGCGCCCCCCTAGAGATGTAGGCTAGCAAATATACTGATGGATTGGCATTGCCTGGGTACCGAACAAGTTAATAAACACTTGCAGCACCTTTGTAGAGGTGTCGGTTGCACTTTTACAGCCATGTGTAGGCCGACATCTCACCTCAGATTGGGCCAAAATTTCCAAATCAGCCCAACATTTGGCCACACCAACCCCTCTTGTGGTGGTTTGTGGTGATGATAGCACATGTCCAATGTTGTAATGGCAATCAAGCACCCATGCAGCAGTCATTTACCACCTTGAGCACATTTCTGAAGATGAGGACAACCCTTTTACAGCCACTTGTTGGCAGATTATCAGTGAGAAACTTCAAAACCCAACCAACACCTGGGTAATGTTTGGGTGTCTAGCGCCCCCCTAGAGATGTAGGCTAGCAAATATACTGATGGATTGGCATTGCCTGGGTACCGAACAAGTTAATAAACACTTGCAGCACCTTTGTAGAGGTGTCGGTTGCACTTTTACAGCCATGTGTAGGCCGACATCTCACCTCAGATTGGGCCAAAATTTCCAAATCAGCCCAACATTTGGCCACACCAACCCCTCTTGTGGTGGTTTGTGGTGATGATAGCACATGTCCAATGTTGTAATGGCAATCAAGCACCCATGCAGCAGTCATTTACCACCTTGAGCACATTTCTGAAGATGAGGACAACCCTTTTACAGCCACTTGTTGGCAGATTTTCCGTGAGAAACTTCCAAACCCAACCAACAACTGGGCGATGTTTGGGTGTCTATCGCCCCCCTAGAGATGTAGGCTAGCAAATATACTGATGGATTGGCATTGCCTGGGTACCTAACAAGTCAGTAAACACTTGCAGCACCTTTGTAGAGGTGCTGGTTGCACTTTTACAGCCATGTGTAGGCTGATATCTCGCCTCAGATTGGGCCAAAATTTCGAAATCAGCCCAACATTTGGCCACACCAACCCCTGTTGCGATGGTTTGTGGTGATGATAGCACGTGTACAATGTTGTAATGGCAATCAAGTACCCATGCAGCAGTCATTTACCACCTTCAGCACATTTCTAGAGATGAGGGCCACACTTTTACAGCCACTTGTTGGCAGATTTTCTTTTGAAATTGGCATCAAGAGGTCTTTCAGAGATATAATCTGGTAACTAAAATGTTTTAGAAGTGTATACTGTTTGTTTACATGTTTATTAAATTATTTACACCTGGTATCATTGTTCTATGCAAGATATCTTGACAGCATACTATAGTCTGCTTCTGTTACTTTCCAACATCAGTCAATCAACAAAATTATTGTGTGCTACTGCAACACATGATATGCTTCTTAATTTGATGCATATCTGATGACAAGCCCCATGTTTGAGTTTCGCCCTCTAAATCTTCATGTCCAAAGCAGGTTGTTGCACTATTACCATCTTTCATACCTACCATGACCCAATGATTTGCGGCACCAAAGACTGGAGCCCACTGTAACCCTTCAGCACTGATATCAGTTGTGTGACCACTTGATATGGGCTGACCAGGACCATGAGGGCAGTACGCAGCATAGGGACAAAGTTGCCTGTCCTTAAATCCGTTGCAAAATGCCGCTGCATCAGCATGGCTACCACCATTCCACCCATCATTCAAACCATACCATCTCGGTTGTATTTCTTTTTCAATCAAAGCTTGAACATTAAAGCCTTCTTGAGCGATTTGTGCAGCGGATATTTCAGGCCTTCCTAAACTATAATCAACAGCTGGATTTTTGATACCTTTCGAAATATAAGATGGGTCTTTACAACACATTGTGTAAAGCTTCTTCCCATGTTCACTACCATCAAGTCCCCACTGAGGGATTTTGCCATCGTTGAAACTTCTATAAGTATGGCAGGTAGTTGTTGGGTTACCATTTATGGTTCCTGTCAACACATAATAGTCATCACCATCATTAGTAGCTGCTATTGGACTCCACTGTTCTCCTTCAAACGCTGGGAGTTGTAAAAATAGTGGCTTGCCACCCAACTCATTAACAGGCCCATTTGGACAATATGCAAGTAAAGGACAGAGCTCCATGCCATTTACATTGTTGCAGAACTCGGCAGCATCTTCGTAGGTAGTACCTGAATAACCATCTTCTCTACCAAACCACTGTGCCTTGAAAACATCAAGGACGATCTGCTCCTGTTCATTGAAAGGTGTTAATTCACCTTGCTTATCAGTTTCTTTAGGATCTTCAGGTAACTTTGGAGTTTCAAGGCAACACATTATGTTTCGTGTCAAGTCTTCAGAGTCAATCCCTGAAAGACCCCAAGCAGGAGGACTAGGGAATAGGTCAGTATATAATGAACAAGTATCCTCTTTACCACTGTAATATTGACGAAGGAAAAGAACATACGTCATGTGAGAAAAACTTACATATATAAACATAACACAAATGTACATGTACTACTACTTACACCTGTACCCAAGCATTAGGTGAGTCGATAATCGGAGCCCAACTAACACCCTCCTTTACATCTCCAAGTGGCAATACACCCTCTTTCTTTCCAACTGGGCATACAGCTTGATAAGGACAGGGAACTCTAGAATCTTGCCTTGCACAAAAGTGTATCCCTTCAAGATAGGTGGTACCAGTCCAACCTTGAGATCGATCGAACCAAAGTGGCTCATATGCTGTGGCCATACTTTCATAATAGTAATCATCACCTACTGTTGGCTTGGCCGTAGGTTCAAGTGTGGGAGGCCTTGTCGGGATCTGATTGAGGATAGACAATATACATGACATATGATATGAGTGAAGATGAGAGCATACTAAATATGAAAATACAATTGCACGATACTTACATTTGTCGGCGACGGGGATGGCTTCATTGTCGGAGAACTTATTACAGGACTTTTCGTTGGTGACTGAGTTGGAATAGTACAACAGGCAAGATTTTGAGTTTGCTCTTCATTACTTCCATCTACTCCCCAAGAAGGTGGTCCTGGATGCAAGTGAGAATATTCTACACAGCTATCATCTTCATCAACATTTACCCAAGTGTTTGTTCCATCCATCATTGGAAGCCAACTATTACTCTTGTATCCACCGAGGGGCTCTGAGCCACGTCCTAACGGGCAAAGTGCTTCGTACGGACAGGGCATTTTCTTATTAAAGTCAACACAAAAGGCAAATGCTTCAGCTTGGGTAGTTCCAGTCCATCCGTTAGAGCGATCAAACCATTGTGGTTGGTATTCTTCAGTGATTGCCTTGAATACTTGAGTATTGTAATCATCATTGGTAGCAGTGGTAGTATCAGGAGGAGGAAGAGGCACGGTAGCATCACTCTCTGATACAACTGGGGTTTCAATAGTAGGCTCAACTTTCGTACAACAGACAATATGATGCATGAGATCATCATTTCCATCTCCGGACACTCCCCATACAGGTTGACTTTCGTGATTATAACTCCACGGCATACATGGTGTACCATGCTCCGTTCCAGGAATTCCACCACTTAGCGAAACTTGTACCCAATCATTCGACTTATCTTTGATGGGAACATATGCCGCCACTCCTCCAGGTGTTTCAACATCACGAAATCCTCCTATGGGTTCTGAATAGAGTCCCATTGGACATATTGCTTCGAATGGACAGACTTCTCTATCACCTTCTGACTCGCAATATTCAGTTGCTTCAAGATAAGTCTTTCCACTCCATCCCATTTCACGATTAAAATATGTTGGATCATACTTTCTAGCCGCTTCAACATATGCTGCATCACCATTCACATCGTCAACTGCAGCAATCTGCATAATTTCTTCATCGATTTCCCCTTCTTTACTAATCTCCTCTTTGATGTGCATTGCCTCCTCTTTAGCAGATTCCATAGCAATCGAAATAGCAGGCGTACCGTCCTGAATCATACAACATGCCACATGACCTGTGATCTCTTCATTATCACCGGATAATCCCCATTGTGGCACATCACCTGCATTCTCATGATCATATCGTACACACGGCCTGTCTGCACTTCCATGTTTGCTAACTTGTACCCAATCGTTACCCTTATCACTAATGGGTACCCAACTTCCACTAGAGTTCTCACGATATCCCCCAAGTGGTTCAGTATCCTCCCCAAGTGGACAAATTGCAATAAGAGGACAAAGTTCATATTTAGCATCAGAGTCAGTACAGAACTGTAGTGCTTCAAGGTATGTGCTTCCTTTCCATCCTTTGTTACGATTATACCACTTTGGTACATACTTAACCGCCGCATCAGAATATGTTTGTGTATCAGCATCGATAGGCATCAACTCTGCTGAGGGAGGGGGAGGAAGAGATTGAGGACGAGGAGTCTCTTCGACTGGTTTCCCAACTCCGCCAGTACTTTGATGTACCACTGGTTTAAGCACGGCATTAGGATCAAACATACCGGGCTTAGCACAGCACAAAATATGCTGAGTTATATCCTCATTACCTTCCCCACTTTCACCCCATTTAGGTGGATTCTTATGTAAATGTGAATACGGTATACATCCATTGTCTTCGCTCAGCTGTACCCACTCATTCCCTCCCATGAAGGGTGCCCAAGTCCCTTGTCCTGCATGCTTTCCTTTTGTTGGTCCGTCTTGATATCCGGAAATAGGTTGTGTATCAGTACCAAGTGGACAGATAGCTTCATAGGGACATAAACTATACCCTTCAATATCTTCACAAAACTCAATAGCTTCAATGAACGTCTGTCCTTTCCACACATCTCGATCAAACAAATGAGGATGATACTTCTCTACAGCCATTTGATACAACACTGCTTGTTCAAAGTATGTACCATCCGTCTGTTCAAGACAACACATTACCTCTCGTGTAATCTCCTCATTCTCGCCCGTCATACCCCAATCTGGCCGATCTGGATGAGTATGTGAGTATGCAATACACGTTTCCCCTTGTGCACTAACTTGAACCCATTCATTAATTGTATCAAGTATGGGTATCCATACACCATTATCATTTGGATCTTGAGCTTTCTCACTAACCCTAACTCCTCCCATTGGTTTACTATCAGGTCCATTAGGACAAATTGCCGAGTATGGGCACAAATCATACCCATCAATAGCCTTGCAATACTGTAGTGCCTCGTGGAAACTCTGTCCTGTATATCCACTCTCACGGTTGAATGACTTGGGTGCAAAGTAATCATTCACTTGAACTAAGGACATTTCTTTATCATCAATCATTGACATTGTATTGGGACCTAGACAACACAGAATATTTGTAGTTCCAGCCTCATTATCTTCTCCATCGATACCCCATTGTGGAGAATCGGGGTGCATGTGTGAATATTGGATACACGAATCATTGCTTCCAACCTGTACGAGTGGGTGAGATACGTATTGTATGGATGAATGATTGACAAGATGTTTAGCTGAGGAAAGTATAGACATCAGATCTCAAAAGAAACAAACAGAAGAAACGACGTACCGAAACCCAATCATTAGGGCTATTTGAAATTGGTATCCAATTCGATCCATCCTCATCTCCATCATCATTCTTATACCCACCAAGTGGTTCCGCATCTGATCCATTTGGACAAATAGCCTCGTATGGGCATACGCCATATCCAGGTTTTTGACCACAAAATATCAATGCTTCAGTATATGATTGTCCCTTCCACCCCTTCTTACGATTAAATTCGAGTGGTTTATACTTTTTTGCTGCATCTTCATATAGTTTGTTTATTTGATATTTTGGTGAGTTCTTCCATTCACTTGCTTCTTCCCCTTCTTTTTCTTCATTCGTTGTCATGCCACTCATGATTTCAGTCTCATCCCATTCCACACCATTAAACACTCCTTTTCCTCCCTCCGAGTCTTTAGTTTTAGCAGTACTAGAACTGACCATTTCACCCTCCAACAAATCCATTTTCTTATCTTTATTATTCTTAGTAATACCCACACTTAATCCTATCAATGCACACAAGCCAATGAATACACATATACCACGTTTGACACGTTTGGAATGAAACCATGGATGTGTATACTTTTGTCCACGAGCTAATTGCATTTGACTTTCATAATCTGTTATATCTGTAATGCCGTCATCATGGAATGTACCTCCATCAGTAGATGATGTTGTATTGATTGTGGCTAATGGACCTATTGTGATTGTTCTTGAATAATCCCATGCCTATTATAATATTATGAATATGACAAAAGAAATTATATGAGCAAAGAAAGATACAAAAACAAACACAAGATATACACATACATATGACTCACCCGTGCCAATGGTTCCATATTAAAACCAGCAACAGTCAACCCGGCAGCCGACGGACGTTCCTCTTCATCATCAATACTAGATCGTCTTAAATTTAAATTAGCCACATTCGAACTTTTACCCCCTTTACCATACGATGAATTATTACCATAACTACCACCACCAGATCCAACGGACTGTGATGAAAAGTTAATACTACCCTCTTCTAATGCGTTGTTGTACGAGGTACGGATATCATTACGTGCTTTATCTGTTGAACGTTTAGATGTAGAGTCATCATCACTATTGGATGAACCTGGGAATTCAGATTCAATCTCAGCTATTGTTATAGGAGGAAAGTTCAGTAACGGGGGAGGGAATATGTTAGTTAATTATCCATTATGTCTTGTGCACAAAACATGTTAAGAGTCCCCCTTCTCCCCCAAAAAACAGATATACATAACAAAAAAACTTACTCAAATATGCCTGATAATCACTCATAATCTTAGTAGTCTTATTACTCAACTTCATTAACTTTGCTGAACTTTCACCCTTTTTAGATTTTCGACTTGAGACTGATCCATCGTCTGTGGATAATTGTCTACTCGGTGGCGAGTCATTATCATTACTATCATCATCGTCTTCTTCATCGATACTAAATTTTCCTGGTGATAAGATGTCTGTACCTAGGTTGTAGGTATCTCCAGTTGGATTTGCAGTAGTACGATCGGGTGATTCTTCAGGTGATAAAAGGGAGGCTGATGGCGAGAGTGGATTGGTTGCTAGATTGTCGATATCTGTACGGGGTGGTGAGCCTTTATCACTCATGATGATATTGTTTGTTTTTTTATAAAATTTATGATGTTTGTTGATTAGGTTTTTATTGCAATGATTTGTATACCTCTCGATTGAAGATTGATCGTAGTTGTAAACTTATTACTCCATCCGATGTGTAATAGATCAACTACTAATGATGCACCCTTAGAGGAGAATATGGAGGGCTTTTGTATCTTTTTTGCGAATAAAAAATATACATAGGGGCTCATCTACGTGTCTCAAGCAATAATGCTAAGTTAGCATAGTATTAATTGGTACACATATTGTACATGCCACAAGCACTAGTTACATATCGCAATAAACTAGTTGCTGCATATTATTAGATACTAAAACTATGAAATCATACCACAGATAAGCATATCATACATATGTAGAAGCGATACAAAGTGAAAGTGGTAGAATATGCTCTCTATCTAGACTTGCATAGAATAGAGGTATCCTTGTTCTACTACGGCAAAAGAGTATAGATCTAGAGAAGAACTGATATCAAGTAGCAACCATTAGGTTTCTATATTGAGGTAAAGGTACTTATATCATATCATAACATATAAAAGTCATCCAGCCACAAGAGATAATATGTCCGATCGTAAGGCTACTTCTTTGGGCATGCCCCTACAACATCATGCCAATAATGATACTGATGATGATGAAGAAGCCCACAAAGAACGGATGGCTAAATTAGAACAAAATACAAACAAATTAATGGCAGATTATCAAGATTTTATCTCTGACATGGACAATTCACCGATTGAAAATTTGATAAGTGGTAACAATGATAGATTGGCGGATGATGATAATGGTGATGTAGAGAGTGGTGACGATGATAATAATGAAGGATTGGCAACCATACCAGAAGATTCATCATCTCATTCAACTATACCTACTTCCAATCTTCAATATTATGACTATCCAGATTATGATAATATAGATTACACCTATGATACCAATTATACAGGAAGCATTAATTGGAAAAGGAAAAGATATACTAGATATACATTCTATCAATCAATACGTGAAACATGGGGTTGTTTATCTATTTCTATATTAATTATTGGATTGTTATGTATTATCATTTCATTAATGTTGAATGCACAAAAGCAAAGTACAACATCACAACAACACGAAGTGCAACAGATTGATGTATACAAGTCTATTCAAGAGATATGGCATCCAATATGGTACAATAGAACTGCAGGATATGATGGCACATCATATGAGCAAGCACAAAACTTTTGTAATGATAGAAATAGAATCCTCTGTCCTTACTCGGCGTATTGTCCAGCTGGCAAGAATAATCTACCGAGTAGTGAAATCAATGACGAAGAGACTCAACATGAGAGCTGGGCACCGATATACAATAATAACAATAATCCAAACAATAATAATGAATGGGTACAAGTTGGTAAACCAAATACATGTCAGCTATATACTGAGATAAGAGGACAGCATTGGGAACAGCAGCAAGATGATGATAAGTATGATGAATATCTAGAAAGCATAACAAGACATGTAGCATGTTGTATAGAAAGATCAATAAAGAAGGAAGAACACCCTAATGATGGCTTTCCTGGTTATATTATTGATCGTCCACCAGTGCTAGAAGAAGATGTAACAGTTGAGAAAGAGAAAGTAGACACTGCAATAGTATCAAACTTGAAGCCAACTTGGTTTCATCGTGACGAAGATGATTGGACTGGTACAACCTGGCCTGAAGCAATAGAGTATTGTGCAGCGAATCAACACTTGGCGGTGTGTCCTTACAACGCAATCTGCCCACAAGGAGTGAATAAAGCACCAATAGAAGGAGTTACATATGACGAGCCGAAGGGATCATTTGCGCCAATATCAAATGGCTTCAATAAGTGGGTTAGTGTATCTAGTGATAACACCTGTATGGAAATTGAGCCTTTATGGGGTGCCGACAAAGGACGAGAGGACCTAACACGACATATAGTCTGCTGTAAAGTTGACGATGGTGGGTCATATCAAGGTAATACTTGAATTAAATGACAAAACCAAACACGGAGACTATAAGATAGTGTTATCTTAAACTATTCCCCTCGTTTGGGTGGTTGTAGAGGAACGGCTTCTGGCAGAGTATCAACACTTCTCCCCATCTTGCGAACTTCCCCATTACCAAATCTATACTCTGAGAATCGACCAACATTGTCAATTCCAGCCGCATATACCTGTGTAATTTGCAACGTATCGGCATGACTTGTCAATACTATATGATCTCCACCTTTTGGATGTTCGGCATCAATCTTGACTAATGTATTACGTATCCTTGTGGAAACTGTTGCAATTGATTCGACGTCAAAGGCAGTGTGCGTTGGTAACATCATATCTACTGGCCAAACATATGCATATGTTGGCAACTCTTTGCCATCTAATCTGCCGAAATATCGTTCCAATAGACCATCATCTAAAGTAATATCAGTATTTATTTCCAAACCTAAACTTTTAACCTTGTCTGCTACTTCCTCATTGGCATTAATTCCTTTCAAACATTGTTCTGCAGTTTCTTTTGCTCTTGCAAATGGAGAGCTATAGAAATATACCTGCTTTGTACTATCATCATTATGCATATCTTCTGCAATACTATCAATTAAAGATGCAGCTGAATCTCTCGCTTGTTCGATACCAAGTAAAGTTAGACCATGTTTGGTACTACCTGATAGAGATCTTGCAGATGATATGATACCCTCAACATTGGCTGTACTCTGACCATGACGTAGTAGATAGTAGTAATTGTTCAGCGGTGGAAGAGGAGGTGGCATTTCATCTACAACTAGTACTGATGGATCTTGTGCATTAGTTGTTGCTGCAAAGTATCGTCTACTTCTAAACGATGACGTTGACAAAGTTGTTTGTCTGTTATGTGCATGCAATACATTATGATTGAAAGCCGCCACTACAGATAAATGTGCCAGAATAATAGCGTATAATATGATTAGAGCGTAGTACATATTGCACATGTATATACTTTGCCCTTTGCAATGCTACTTTGTTGATGCGATAACTACAACAATATACCCCACACCACAAATATAAAAACATGCATGAGGAAGAAGGAGCTGAGGGGACGAGGAAATGGCGATAAAACGTAGCAATACTAGTAAAGTTAGGAACTGATGTGGGGCTGTGGTTAGTAGCTGTTAGTAGTTTGTACAATACGATATCGTACCGACACTCAATCCTCTGGCAAATCTTATTATGTATCAGCAAGGTATACGTAGGAGAGACGTCTGTAGGTGAGCTACAACATAATCGATGGCCATTGATAGTATAATAAATGTGTACATTCGAGTAATCTATATCTAATTTTTTTTGTTCACATATGTGTCATTTTTATATTTATGTTTATGTGCTATCATCTCTACCCGTGAATTTCAAACTATATGAGTGTATATATTGATTACTATATCGAAGAATTGGTCGAATAATGCGTCATTTTTTATTACATCTCATCTCTATCCTATTATTATATCTCATCTCTATCCTATATAGGTACTAAAGATAACAATAGGTAATCATGGGTAAGAAATCGAGGAAGCCAAAGCATAAGAAGAAGTCAACATAATAAGAAGACAAGATAGGTTTATACATATACAATATTCATTTAGTATTACATATATCTCTTGATTTGTTCATTTCCTTCCGGGCAATGGATATCTGTGCTTCTTAGCGTTTCTGAGTCTTTGATTCAAACAAGTTCTTCTGCTTTTTTGTGTGGAACCATACTGATCTTTCCAATCGTTTGGTGACTGTCCAGGCTTCTTTTTGAATTTAAATCCAGCCTCTTCAAGTGCCAATAGTTTTGCATCTGATTGATTCTCCATGGCTATATATTTCGTTGTCTGCATGAGCCTGAATGCTTCGTCCAACTTATCACTCCCCCCAGTTCCTTGATTTCTGCCACTACCCACCTTCCTCTCTTTGGTTGACCTCTTCCTACCTTGAGCTATAGTTTTCGTACCACTACCCTTCTCTCTGCCATCAGATAACTTCTTGGCTCCAGGTTTCAAGGTAGCTGAGTTGATCTGTCGCTTCCTTGTACCTGCAGCAATAGAATGCATACCACTACCCTCCTCCCTGCCATCGGATAACTTCTTGGCTCCAGGTTGTTTGGTAACAGAGTTGATCTGTCGCTTAGGTATGATGGGTTCAACATCAAGAGCGCTACTCAAGGAACTAATGACGTCGCCACTGATAGCAAGCTTGTTGGTGCGAGCAATAAGCCCAAGTAAACCAGCTTGTAGTGTTTTCCCTCGTTTCTTACCAGAGATGGAGTTGACCTCGAATGCCTCGACAAGATTGGAAAGGGCTCGATCTTGGGCCTTTTGAGACTTTGCACTAACAAGCTTCTGAGTCAACCCATTTAATCCCTTCCTAATCTTTTGAGCATTCCTACCACCTCTGGAGCAATCCGCTCGGCGTGCTTCGGCATCGAGTAGGATCTCTTCTTCCGTCTTATCTTCGAGCTTTGCAAAACGAAACGACATACTGCTCTTGTCGGGGACAGAGATAGCCGTGACGTGCTTGAAACCAAGCACAGCTGTCTTGTCAAACTCAGTCAACCTTCATAAGATAGAAGAGATATAGCATAGAAAGATGTAAGATGAGATATATGTTTTGTGCATAAGATGTGTACAAATTTTGATCGTCACAGAACAGCACTGTCAAAAACATAAGAGTACTTACTTTGCAAAAGTAAAGACTAACGCATTTCCCAACCAACCAGAACAGTAACACTCGGGATGCGCTATGTACCCGCAGAACAAGATCTTGCCTGCACGAGCTCGACCACACTTGGCAAAGTATATCTCATACACGGGAGCCGAGCCGCAAATTGTTGGCATAGGCTCGCCATGAACGAGGAAGTAATAACATGCACGAGCAGCAATACGGAGAGCACCAAACAACTCGTAGATTTCACGGCTAATATCCATCTCTTGGGGACATTGGTCGAAGTCGGCATCATGATTGTCCTTGGTCTTGGGAACAGCAGTGTGCAAATCACTGACTGAAATGCTCTTCTTCAACTTTTCTTTCTGTTGATCATCCAATCTACCTGCACCAGCCTCGTTGTTCAATGAGCTTGGGAGACTAATCTTGGCTGTACCCATGACCCCGTTCTTTTCCCAACAGTGATCATCTTGACCCTGTGTATTCTCCCAGCAATCTGGAGTAGTCCAGTTCAAGATGTAGCAAAGCTCTGTATCATCACTGATTTCATTACTTGAATGAGCTCTTCCTTTGAACGACGTTTCATCCATGGCAGCCTTCCACTCCTTGAAAATGGCTTTCTCCTTCCGCTTAAACTTTGCATTGCCAAATGACCTACCCTTTTGCTCCACCTCCTTGAGAAGATCATACAGATCGATTGTTGCTTTCCGTGCACGGTTGTTCAAGTGACCATCCTTGAGAAGGCGTTTACATATGCCAATGAGTTTATCACTCATGAGGTATCCGTTGTGAAGGAAGGACAACTCCCCGTGTATGTTTGTTTGTTTTACGTCTGGGATGGTATTATTTGTGGATGGCATCTTCATATCCTCGTATACACCCTCTTCCTCATTCATCTCCCCATACAGCTCGGAGTTATCTTTCCGTAATGATGCCTCAACAATAATCGCATTGACTTCCCCCGCATACTTAGAACACTTTTGTTGATATTCCTCCACTTCTTCTCCTGTCAGACCCATGACATACTTAGTACTTTGTTTGAACATCTTTTTGGTATTCTCCAAAACACTACCACTCGTCTCGGCATCCTTGATACGCTCGAGGCAATACATGGCAACCTTCTCGTGATATTGTGCACATTCTACTACCGAGGATGCATCCCTTACATTCTTATTCAAGAGACTGATGAAGCAATCCAAATCACCAGTAGTCGGTTCTCTATCTCCTTCAACGGCAGAATAGCTCATAATATCCACAATAACCATTCTCATGTTACATGCCAATTGCTTGGCCGCTGCATCTATTACTAATCCTGATTCATTAGTCACCAGTTTCAATGCAGCCACTAAATTACGAAGTGCCTCTTGATGTTTGTCAACCTCATGAAGAGTAATAGCCTTTTCGAGTAAAAGTTTTGCACCCTCGATATCTGTTGCTGTATTACTTGTGGTGGTGGTGGCAGTAGTAGAGGATGAACCATTCTTCTTTTTTGTACTAGTTTTTTGTTTCTTCATCGTCACCTTGTCTCAATATACTAGAAGAAGAAGATATAGATGGCATGAGTATGATGTATAATAACAACTCTCCACCGTATATCCTCCCATTTATACACAACAACCACCTCCTAAAATCCTATACATAATAGCACATCAACATATAATTATCATCCATCACCGTCTACCCGTCTACCACCCATCACCCATCACTCTTTCCCCAACCACCACCTCTCCTGCCTATCTATATTGATAGTAGTATCACATATGGATATAATAGAGGAGGAGAGTGCATGGATGGCGCCAACAGCAGAGCTGCCGGCGGCCGACGTGTAGTAATCGAAGGAGAGCAGCTTAGGTGATGGGTAGTAGTACACAATGCAACTCGAAAATCTTTTTTCTTCCCAAAATGATAAGGGTACCCCCAAGGTACACTCAGAACTCCCCAATCTAAACCCCGGCCCTCTCCAAAAAAGCCATAAAAATCCCCTAGTCAAGAACACCCCCAAGAAAAAGTCCGGTGATTACCTTTAGAGTGTATTTGCATTCTTTTGGCATTTTGATGTTGATTTTGACTGCCTCATAATTTACCATCTCGGCACATCCCACCCATCACCGATAGCTGCTAAACACAACAAACAATCACGGGGAGTTGTCCTTCCTTCACAACGGATACCTCATGAGTGATAAACTCATTGGCA
>Ga0214480_100707_pt1 | contig 16333 bp, 16 predicted proteins | sample M1_20Mar14CPVII9_3_FD_165042 | JGI IMG/M metagenome (GOLD analysis project Ga0214480, IMG submission 165042) | Marine eukaryotic communities from Monterey Bay, California, United States - M1_20Mar14CPVII9sort6BwellE17 | ecosystem: Environmental > Aquatic > Marine > Unclassified | place: USA... | reverse complement strand
TGGATGGTGGACGTCTTCTTCTAGCAACAGGCACGTCGTCCCAAAAAACTCATCATATGCTGCAACATCTCTAGAATATAAATCAAACAAAGTTATCTTAGATGTAGATTGTAATACTGCATTGAATGGTGTCTCGTACATTCCTCTTAGGGATATTCCCCTCTCCTCTGCCATCTTCAAGGTATAGTGAAAGATAACGATGAGAAAGTGCAATAGTTAGTAGCATATCATCATATCTTATGCAATAATCATATCTAAATAATCATATCTTATGCAAACTAAAGACACTTACCTGTAGTATCAACGTAGGAAACTCTGGGTGCTCAATTCCAGCGGGTAATAAAGGCAATACATCTTCTTCTGATTTAGGACCAACAAATCTAACTGCCTCAAACTCTCCAGCACCTGATAACAACGATGAGAATACAACAAGATCGCCTTCAAAAATACCCCTCCATTGATCCGAGTTATTAGAAGAATTTCGAGGGGGGTTTGATACATCGATCAGCTGCCACAGCACATTGAATCGATCTGGATCATCGGTAGTAGGGCTATTTCCTTCACTGAAATCGAGGTAATGGACATTCGGTAGCGCCATCTTCCTCACTCTACACTCTCTATCGTAGGGTTTTGCAATAGGTAATACTCTTTTTTCTTAATTTAGGATACCGCAATGGGGGACGGGGGAAGTATCTGTTTATCTTTTTTATCACAAGGCGGGCATCGCATCGTCAGCAAAGTATCTAATAGCAATAACTGTACGTACCTAGAGATGAGGTCCTTTATCCTACTGGCGCTAGTGCCGCAAGTATCATTTGCATGGTCTCCTAGTCAAGTATCATCGTTGGTGGACAATAGGCTGAGTGGAATTTCATCAACTTCACTTGCCGCCGGATTGAATTTAAATAACGATTATTCAACCACAGCCTCATCCAGACGTTCTTTTATAACAAAAGCATCTCTATCTGCGGCTGCAGTATTAGTATCAAAGAGTCAACCAAGTTATGCAGCTGATGATGAGTTAGTTGATGTATATTTTGGATGTGGTTGCTTCTGGCATGTTCAGCAGTGAGTAGGATACGATATTATTTATATTGATATGTGTAACATCATAATATCTGTCTATAATAGTCTATATACATGATGACTCATTAACTTTTTATTGGGGGTATTGATGATATTATACATAATTTGTTTACTTCATCATACACTCATCATACTTTTCATTGGGGGTAATAAATACAGTGAGTTTGTAGAAGCAGAAAAGAACATTCTTGGAAGATCAGATGACGAAATTACTTCTCGTGCTGGTTATGCTGGAGGTAAAGCCGGAGCTTTAGATGGAAAAGTTTGTTATCACAATGCACAAGGGATAGCAGATTACGGAAAACTTGGACATGCTGAAGTAGTATCAATGAGAATCCCTGAAAATAAGTTTGACGACTTTGTCACAGAGTATTGCAAGCTATTTGATAAGGATGGGTTACGACCAGATCAGTTTGGTGACAGGGGGACCGAGTATAGAAGCTTGGTAGGGATAAAAGGTGGTAAGAAGTCTCCTCTTGCTCAGAGGCTAGTAGATGCAAGTGTAAAAGCAGGTGACAAATTGGACTTTGCTGTGGGTAAGGGAAATGATGCGGATCGTCCTAAGGTATCTTATATTATGGACACCGCCGAATACCCATTCTTTATCGGAGAGAATTATCACCAGTTTCATGATGGCTTCGCACTGGGTGAGAACTATCCCCAATCTTACAATTCGCTTGCAAAGAAGTATAAAGACAAAGGAGAGAACTTTGGAGGTTGTCCCAACGGAGGACTTGGACTTGGAATTGGCGGTCTATAAAAGAATATACAAATGCAATGCTAGCTAAGTTATACAAAGTTCTAATCAAAGTAATTGATGCAACTTTACTCTTGTAATCATTTCTTCTTCTTTCCTTTGCCTTTACCTTTCTTGCCTTTCTTTTTGGTTGCATTGATTCTCTCTTCTTCCATCTTTTGTGCATGTGCCAGTTGCTGTTGCCTCTCTGTTTCTTTTTGTTTCTCGTGCTCCTTCTGCTCGAGATCTAGTCTTCTCGCCTCTGCTCTCTTCTTCTCTTGTTCCTCGAGCCACTTTTGAGTCGATCTCTCCTTCTCTTTTATATCTTTGAGTTCCAGTTCCTCCTGGCGAATCGTCTCTTTCTTTCTTGCAATCTCAGCCTCTTGGGCCAGTCTCTCATCTCTTGCCTTGCGGTTTACTTCCAATTGCTTGTTCATTAGAAGTACATCGGAAGGGTTGAAGTCATTGTAACCAACCTCTAAACTAATTAGAGTTGTGCTTTTAGCGACCGCTTCACAGATGGCCTTGCCACCTTCTATCCCAATACCACATCGCCACAGGCTCAAACTAGTGAGTCCTGACGATACAATAGCCTTGGCAAGTAGCTCAATGCAGTCTACTTTGTTGTCATCTCCTTTTATCAAGGGATTTGAGCCTAAGCTCAGACATAGCAATGTACTGTTCAACGTGAGAGACTTGGCAAGCTCGGTACATGTCTGCTGGCCAAAGTGATTACAATCAAGCTCCAACTTCATTATAGTTGCATTGTTTGCTAGGGCCCTTGCGATATAACTTCCTGCCTTATCAAGCAAGCCCATATTTGATAAGTCTAGCACTTTGATTCTAGACTCTGACCAAAGCACCTTTGACAAAGATCGGGCAGTGATGTTATTGATATCAATCCTACACTCGTCGGGGCAAGACTTGGCAATGAGTAGTCTAAACCATTCCGCTAGGCGAGGCTTCGCGAGCTCATTCTTTTCCTCGAGAATCTCATTACGGATCAACTCAGCCTTACGCTGTTCGTGTTCACGTTGAGCTTCGGCAATCTTTTCTTCTCTCAGCTTCTTCCTCGTCTCAGCAACATACGTCTCGTGCTCGTCGTCATAACAGCGTTGTAATTGCCTTGAGTCGTCGGAGTAGAATCCCTTCGGGGTGATACCACGACGCTCGAGCTCTAGTAATACAAGTCAAATAAGAAGTATGAGTATGAAATATATTATTATTATTACAACAGCGCGAGAGATTACTTACCTGCTGTGACGTCGGTGAGTGATAATGTTTTTGCGTTCAGTTTGGGTATGTCAACTTCTGTGCTAGTGTTGTCTACCGCAATGGCTGATGGTTTTGAAATGACTAGTAGATCTTGGAACTGTGCAATGACACTCTCTTGTTCTAGGAAGGAGAGGTCCATCGTGCTTACTCGTAAAGTTCTTGCAATTATCTTGTATTTTTATCGGATAAAAATTACAATGAAGGTATGTACATACTCGGCTTCTCCTACAGATACTCGGCTGGGCTCAGACTTAAACAATCATGGCTTGAAATATAGGATGATGCGGTAATGTGAGGTATATTAGGCACCGTGCCTTTGAAGTTACTTGCCTGGATGACAATGATGGGGTAGAAGATACCCGTATATTTTAAATCCTTAATATTATTTTACATATTACACCCTTACAATTTACCCGACCAAAACATCTTAGGCAGCCTGCTCAGTCGCCTTATATCCGAGTTTATCTCCATGCTCATCTACCCACTCTTGATTGTCGAAGGGATCGCCCGACCAAGCATATTGAAAGGCCTTCTCGGGATCAAAACTCGATGGGTCGTCAATTCTATCCTCAATATCCTTCTTGAAATGTCTCAACAGTCCCTGAACTGGCCATGCGGCGGCATCTCCAAGCGCACAAATAGTATGTCCCTCAATCTGACGACTAATCTCCTCAAGCATGGGAATTTCACGCTTATCGGCATCTCCCTTCTCCATACGGATAAGGATATCCTCAAGCCACGATGTACCCTCACGACAGGGAGTACATTGGCCACAGGATTCATGCTTGTAAAAATGAGATAGACGTCGAATAGCACCAACCATGTCAACTGAGTCATCAAACATGGTAACAGCAGCAGTTCCAAGACCGGATCCCTTGGCACGTAAATCATCAAATTCCATGAGTGCCTCGTCACATTGGGCCTTATTGAGTACTGGGACAGATGATCCTCCGGGGATACATGCCTGAAGAGTATCCCATCCATTCCTCATGCCACCGCAATGCTTTTCAATCAATTCCTGAAGAGGGATGGACATTGATTCCTCCACTACGATGGGGTTCTTGACATGTCCCGAAATTGCAAATAACTTGGTTCCTCTGTTGTTTGGGTTACCAAATCCTGCAAACCATGATGCTCCTCTTCTCAAAATTGTTGGAGAAACAGCCACGGTCTCAACATTGGTAACAGTTGATGGACAACCGAATAATCCCACACCAGCTGGAAATGGAGGCTTAAGACGAGGTTTACCCTGCCTACCTTCCAAACTTTCAATTAATGCAGTCTCCTCTCCACAAATATATGCCCCAGCACCCTTATGCAGGTATATATCATAATCATACCCCGATCCACATGCATTCTTACCAATTAATCCAGCTGCATATGCCTCATGAATAGCCTCGTCCAACACAACATATTCATTAAAATACTCTCCCCGAATGTAAATATACGCAGCACGTGCTCTCATGGCATAACCGGCAATTAAACACCCCTCAATTAACTTATGCGGATCCTTCCTCATAATTTCACGATCCTTACATGTACCCGGTTCACTTTCATCGGCATTCACAACTAAGAATGATGGTCGGCCATCACTTTCTTTGGGCATGAAACTCCATTTTAATCCAGAGGGGAATCCGGCTCCGCCACGTCCACGTAATCCTGAATCCTTAATTTCTTGTACTATCCAATCGGGACCCATCCACATCATTTCCTTCGTCATGTGATAGTCGCCACGTTTGATGGCATCTTTTAAACGCCAATCTTGTTCACCGTATAAATTTGTAAATATACGATCTTGATCTGTTAGTCCTCCGTAGGCACTGTTATTAGATAAGTGAAAGGTTAGTTTTAATTTATGTAGATGGTGATAATAATATACTAATCACATATATATCATAATACTACATATAATAGGTATGGTTGTTTTTATATTGCAAAGAACATCAAGCCGATAACAACAACTCAGCAGACAACACTAATTTTTTTGTCACATCAATTGCAAAGAGTAAAATTGATAACTTACCCAGCACCGGCTAATAAATCAGCACGACCCTTTACTGTTGATGCAGATCTTAACGCAGTCTTTGTACGAGGGACCACCCTCCTAGCAACATTTGAAAGTAGCGGCATCTCACTGTTTGAGTTACTTCTAATAAAGCAGTTCTCCCTCTTTGCGCTTGAGTGGTATCCTCTAGATACTCGAGGGATCTTACCCCTGCCACCTCGATTTTCAACTCTCCCTCACTCCATCCTCTCGCATGCATATTAATTCTCACGACGCGCGGCAACGCCTTATCAGAGGGGTCTGTAGTTTAGACTTATTGCAGTATGTGTCAAGTAGATGATAGAGAGATGATTGCAGCGGAGGAGCGAGACGGTGGGGGAAACTGGTGTAAGTCTTATATAATCTATTTCAACGCATGAGATGACATGTGTTTTCTACATCTGATTTTGCTATGCAATATGTATATTCATATTATGTCATCCACTACCATATTCATTCTCGATCCGCTATATTTGTTTTCTTTTATTTGCTTGCTTTGCTTGCTTTGCTTATGCACTCACCCTCTTGCCATTTTTTGTTCCCCTCCGATTCTAATACATGCATATTTGCATAATATGATATGCACAGTGCAAAATATCATGGGTTTTGCAAGTGTATTAGAAGATGAGGGTATCCTCGGGCTCGCCGGAGCAACAGTCTCTCATACGACAAGTTTTGCATGTCATGTAGCATCCGAAATTACCAATACAGCCTTTCATGTAGTTGTCGGTACAACTGATAATGTTGGGAAATTATTAAGTGGAGATGATGACAACAATTGTAAAAGCCCACATGAGACGGGAGAGTGCATCTTGCCCCTATATGAAAGACGAAAAGAAGAAGACAAAGAACCTCCATTTGTATTCAAACTGGCTTTGGATATAACTGATATCATGCTGGGTGCGATATCACCCATGTTGAGTATGAACAACAACAATATAGAAACGAATGATACCAATTATCAACTCCGAAATCGATCTTCATGTGGAGCAACAGACTTCGAATCAATCACAGCCGATACTGAATCGCTTATCAGTCTACAATTCTTCGATGCATCGTCACACTTACCTGATATTGATGAAGAGAATAGTGTATACTTTGATGCTGAATGTACAACAACGGAAGATTTATGTATGAGTATATCATCGACTGAATCGGATACTGATAGCTTTACGAGTTCTTCATCGACAACTGATAATAGTTGGGAAGAAGGGAAGATTGATAAGATACCTGAGAGTGTAGAATTGAGACAAGAGGATGATACTGAGGAGATATCAACATATTACTTATCAGGCGTTGGTAAGGAGTTACTTGCCATTGGTGGTAGTACTGAAACGACTGTAGAATCATTCAACGATATATTAGATAAATTGGTTGAGAGATCATTGAGTTTGTCAGTAGTGGGTGAAGAAAGCAACAACAACTGGCAACCTGATGATCATACAAAGAAGCTACTTAAACGTTACAATAGCTCATCTGACACTGAAGAATGGAATTCCATGCTTGAAAGGGATGTATTGAAATACACTAGCTCTACAACAATGTTGATGACTCGCGGTATAGTCAACATGACGCCAACATATTTGAAAGAGCTCTTACTTGACTGTGAAAGAGTTAATCTGTTCAACAAGACTTCATTAGGCAAAGAGAACTTATATACCTTTTCCAATGTCAGTAATGGTGATGCAAGGATAGTGAAGAACGTCATGAAGATACCCATTGTTGGTAGCTTATTAGAAACACTCTCATTGACGCATTCAAGATGTATAGAAGATGGGTTTATAATAGTATCTCAATCTGTCAGTGAGACGTTGGACAATCCATCAAGTCCTCAGTCTTCAGTTAGCATATTAAGATCTATACCAAACTCTAACAAGACGGAGTTGATTACTATTTCTCAGTTTGCTTCCATGCCTATTCCAAAGTTTCTACTCTGGAAAGTAGGTGACATAGCCGCTATGGACTTCTTCAATAACTTGAGAGGTATATGTAATGAGAGTAGTATTCTCAATGATATCAAAGTGGAACAAGCATTGGATGATAAACCTGCCGAGGGTTATGATGAATTTCTGAAATTCTGTAGTGAATAATACAATGTATAGTATGCAATGTAACCTTAACCAATACAGTAAGAGACCTCTCTCACTTAGGTAGATGTTGCCGCCATCATTAGCTACTCTATTATTATCGTACCTACTTCATAAAGAGAAACGAACATAGGGGTGGTATCCTAGGAAAGTCAAAACCAACCATTTGAGTTTGTCTACAGTCTACTATATAGAAAAAATAAGAATGGCGCCGTCGTCAAATAGTAATATAGTTCCAATAGTTGTGGCGGCAAGCAGTGCGGCCATTGCAACAATATGGATGTATCACAAGAAGACGAAGAAATCTAAGGTATTATCCTCCACAAAGAATATCAAAGATGATATTGCAAGTAGTAAAGAGGATGATGATGATATTATCCATAGAGAGATTGACATTAACACAGCACAAACTGATAATGAAAAAGATATTACTTCTTCATCGCATGAACGTATCTTATCGCCAGGTACAATCACAATTGCATACACTTCAATCACTAATACTTGCGCAAACTTTGCAAAGAAAATACAAGGTGATCTACTATATCATTTAATGGCACAAACTACAAAGTCAATATATGATGTACACAAGGTGCAATTAGTTCAAGTTAGTGAATTAGATTGGTGGGATGAATTAGTCAATAATGAAGCTGATGATCAAGATGGCGCCGTCATATCTAATAATACTAATAAAGTAGCAAGTACTAAAGATGGACCTCCAATTCTACTATTCATCTTACCAACTTGGACATCGGGGACATTACCACCCAATTCACAACATTTATTAACATCCTTGAAAGAAATATCGACCGATTGGCGTGTCCCACCCACACCACTCCGTTCATCGAATCCATCGACACAATTAAAAGTTGCCGCATTTGGTATGGGAAGTTCTGCCTATGATGCAAGTACGGTGGGTAAGCCTGCCAAGGATGTATTTGCATTAATTGTTGGCAAGTTGGGTGCTAAGCCATTAGTTGGTAAGAATGTGGGTAATGTGGGTGGTAGTAGAAGTGGGAAGAAGAGTAAGTCACTAATGATTGGTGATGATGAAGTTGGTGATGCTTCGTTAATATTTGATAAATGGATGGATGCTGTTGCTGCTAGTATCTTTGGTAATGCTCTTGATGGGGGTAGTGGAGGTAAAGGTGCTATTAGTGGTAAAAAGGTCAAGAGTAAGAGTAGGTTGGGTAAACAAAAGAAGGGGGAGACGTCGACGTGTGGTGATGGAAATGATGAGGGCTGTGCATGCAAGTCAGAGGGAAATGATAAGGAAGCGTCTGCGGTGGGTTGTTGCTCTGAAGAAAAGGGAGAGGATACAGGCGGTGGTGGGTGCTGCTCTTCCAACAATAATACCAATGAGAAGAATGATGATAACTCCATGACTGACTCTCTCTCTGAAGAAGAAGATGATGATGATGATGATGAAAGTGAAGGATCAGCACAAGATATTATTGACCTAGAAGATATGGGTGACGTAATGAAATCTCAAACCAACGCCATGAAATCGAAAGAACCACAAGAAATGGTAACACCCAAGCAAGCCAAGGCACTTAAGAAGGAAGGGTACAAGTTGATTGGTACCCATTCCGCCGTCAAGTTATGTCGTTGGACGAAGCATCAACTCCGTGGCCGGGGAGGTTGTTATAAGCATACTCATTATGGTATCACCTCGTACCAATGTATGGAAGCAACGCCATCCCTCGCCTGTGCTAACAAGTGTGTATTCTGTTGGAGGCATCACAAGAATCCTGTAGGTCGTGAATGGCGGTGGAAGACTGACGATCCCAAAATGATTGTGGAGGAAGCTGTGAATATGCATGTTGATATGATTAAGGAAACTCGTGGCATACCCGGAATACAGATGGATCGTTGGCAGTCGGCACATAAAGTACGACATTGTGCCCTTTCATTAGTGGGAGAGCCAATTATGTACCCACAGATTAATGAATTGTTGGGTGAGTTACATGAACGTAAGATATCAACATTCTTGGTAACGAATGGACAACATCCAAAGGCAATTGAGGATTTGATCCCCATTACCCAGTTGTATGTGAGTGTGGATGCATCCACACCTGAAAGTTTGGAGGCTGTTGACAGACCATTATTCAAGGATGCGTGGGATAGGCTCAAGACTTCGTTGTCATGCTTGAAACGTAAGGGACAGCGTACAGTGGCCCGTTTAACTGTGGTCAAGGGATGGAACTTTGATGAGATTGGTGGATATGCACGCTTAATTGCATTAGGGCATTGTTCTTTGGTGGAGGTTAAGGGAGTTACATTCTGTGGCAAGTCTGATGCCAGTAATCTCAATATGAGTAACACGCCTTGGCATCATGAGGTTGTTCAGTTCACGAAGCAGTTGAAGAAGGAATTGGATGCCATTAGAGCCGAAGGTGGAGACGATCCCTTGCCAGAATATGACTTGGCATGTGAACACAAACATTCGTGTTCGGTGTTACTTGCTCGTGTTGACCAGTTCGCAGTTCCTGATCCCGAAGACCCTAGCAAGCGTAAATGGAAGACATGGATTGATTATGATAAGTTTCAAGTACTCTTTGCAAAGCATAAGGCTGATCCAACCTTCACGTTTGGGGTAGAAGATTATATTGCAGATACACCCGATTGGGCTGTTTTTGGCGCTGAAGAAGAAGGATTTGATCCTACTGATAATCGACATAGGAAGAAGAAGAAGCATCCAAAGTATACCAAATTTGATGACGATGGTATTCCTACACATGATACATTCAATGAGGCTTTACCTACAGAGGAGATTGCTAAACTGAAGAAGATTATGGATGAAAAGAAAAGTCAGATAGGCGAGGCAACAACTGTAACTGAGCTTCATGGCGGTGAAAAGATTATTGATGATGCGTCGCTCATGTTTCGTGGATTGGTAGTGTCTAGATAATAAGTAGAGTTGAATAGTGATGTGTAATTAGTCCAGTTTTTAGTGTTAAAATATCGAATAACAATTAGGTACCCATCCCATCTCAACCTTTGAAAGTGGAGCGAGCATAGACTAAGCTACCAGCAATACTAATGTTGATGCCCAAGAAACTCAACCAAGAGAAAACATAATCACCACCAATAAACATTCCCAAATAACTCGTCAGTACATTCTTCAAACATCCCACTACGGTTGTAGTAAGCGCCGAGTTAGTACTCGTGCATAGAAAGATTGCCAAGTTCAATACAGATCCCAACAACGAAGCAAAGACAATGTATGTAACAAAGCTTGTATTCGTCCAAAGATCAAACTTCCTAACTTTATCAACCTCTCCTGGTACCATCATTATAACTATTGATACACCAATGGCACTTAAAAGTGAATTGAGATATAGCACAGTCATTTTGCTAGTTCTATATTCTTCGCTAGTTCGTTTTAATATCACACCGTTGAGTGCGGTGAATAGATCGTTGAAGAAGATGACGATGTAGCCAATCAAATTGAATGATAGATCACCTAATGCTGCTACAAGTGCTCCCTTTGAGAATATAGCTGAAAGTTAGCAAAGATGAATAAACATATATGAACACACACACAGCTGGACATTACTATGTGACTCACCCCTAACATCAGCCCAACCGAGAGTTGTACAGTCTTTGATGGTTGTGAGTTGAGCATCCACTTCTCGAGTAACTATGATTAACGATAAGTGAGAATACATATACCTATCAAAAATTCTCACAACATATAAAACCAACTTACCATTGTCATTAGAATAGAAGCTCGTCTTAACAGTACCATCATGGGTAAACTAAGATTCTGTGTAGCAGATAATCCAGTAAGTATATTCAATAAGTAACATGTACTAAGTGGCAGTATTGATTTAATACCCTTAACACTAATAGGTAATAAGTTAACATAACCTAACATGGATGCAATCTTCAATGCCAAAGTTGTAGATGTGAATTGAAATAAGGCAAGAGTTTGTACTGATGGGAATTTATATGTTGATAATACAATCTTATTTGCAAATATAACACCTAATGATGATGTTGCATAGAATAATGCAGTCCCTACTTTCTTTGCTTGTGATGGTCCAGTTGTGGTAGAAGTGGTTGTAGAATCATGACCGTTTGTTACATGTAATGGTAGTAGTCTCTCAGATTCCTCATCGTTTGGTCTTGGCGGACTACCATTGAGCTGAACATCTTCTGTCGTCCCCATTGGCTGTACTTGTGGTGAGTGTCTCTGCATGTTTGTTGAATCTATTGATTATCTTTACTGATTGTAACTGAACCAATTATTATGTGATAGTAAAATTCTATTCATATATTTTATCAACGGACAATTGCAGCGTGGGTGTGAGCAGTAGTGTTAGAAGAAACACTACTACTACTATAGAGAACGATGTTTATATTAATGGAGGAGCGAGAGACGGTACATAACAATTTAAGTGGCAGTATGGCAGTCGGCAGTAGGCAGTAGGCAGAGAGAGGCAGAGGCACCTCAAATCAGGTCGATACATAGATCCAATGAAACTACGATAGGAACCCACCCCCTCTATCATTTATTGCCTATTGCTCTATCTATTGCAAGCAAATCAATAAATCAAGGAAAGATATTATCGGCCTTATAATATTGACATAGAGCAATACGGATAGTAAAGAAACGAGGATGAGAGAGAAGAATTATTCTATACCTATAGTACTTATATCATTTACTATTGGATACCGAGCTTAGATTTTGAGAGTCATTATTGCTGCAAATTGACGGCTGATGATACATTCATCTACCTTATTTTATATCCTAATCAGAACAGATTGGTATAACAGTAGATTAAGATTGGTATATATCATATCACGACAAAAGAATACTTTATTATCACACAAAATGTTGACAGTGATATTCTTAGTACGCCGTGCTATCTCCCTATTACTACTACTTTTAGTCAATCATCAAATTATATATTATGTCAATGCAGCAAGTGAAGAGAAAGAGAATGAAGTTAGAGATATACTCCAAAAGATGAAATCAGATGCATTAGCATTTCGAGATGAGATAGAACGTGTATACAGTGCTCGATGTGATACGGAAACATTAATACAATGCGAACAGAACAATTTTAATGATTGCAGTAGTACATTTCCAGGACAGGTTTGTATGCAAGCTAATGAGCTTGTTGTTACAGCTTGTGGTGACGGTGTTACTTGCAATGGTAAGTGTTTGTGCATATCATGTAACTATCATATGATGCAAAGTATATGAACTATTTGTTGCCGAAAGTTTATGCATATCATGTGCACACTTTATCGTGGTTAGTCTGGGGCAGAGTTTATACGTATGTGCACAAACTAATCTTATGTACCTAACCCATCTTTTGTTCTTAGCTCTATGGGATAAGGAACTTTCTACTATTAGTATCCCGTCTGCACTTGCCGATGCACCTTTGGACAATCCATCTGATCCCGAAATGATAGAAAGTGCGTGTTATAGCCTTTTGGCTGAACCATACATGATAAACAAATATAAAGAAGATGAACAATATTGGGCAAAGTATAATGTTCAACCTTCTTGGACTTATTTTGGAGCACATAACGGCCTTTTCCGAAAAGTGCCGGCAATACTACAAGAGACATGTGGTATATATGATCCTCGTAAACGTCCTTGGTTTGTAGCAGCGTCAAGGTGAGAGTATATTTGTATTATGGTATTGAGTATATTTGCTGTTGCCTTCTAACTCATAACAATATACCAGTGGTCCCAAAGATGTCGTATTAGTATTAGATGTAAGCGGCAGTATGGAAAACTATGGACGTCTCGAATTAGCAAAAAGAGCAGCCATCACAGTCATAGAAACTTTGACAGTGGCAGATAGAGTGGCCATAATTACATTCTCCGAAGAGGCTCAACAGATTGGCGGGTATGACAGTTTGATTCGTACTACATATGAGAATAAGCAACTGCTTATACAAGCCATCAATGAACTTACATCAGACGGCCCAACCAATTTCATGGCAGCTTTTGAGGTTGCATTTGATGCTATCGATAATACCATAAAGAAAGAGGCATCTTCAGGATGTAACAATATTGCAATCCTATTCATGACTGATGGTAAGATATCATCGGGTCAATTTGATGTTATTGAACTCGTTAATAGTTACACAGATCACATTGCTACTGAACATGGCATGGATACAACAATCTTTACATTCAGTCTAGGTGAGACGGCAGACCATGAAGTCACAAAGACGTTGGCTTGCAGTACTGGCGGGATATGGACGCCAGTTAGTGATTATACAGATGATCTGATTGATGCAATGTCATCATATTACAAGTTGTATACACTGGGTCTTGGCGAGGGGAATAATGAAGATTTCGCAGCTTGGGTAGAACCGTATGAGTTCCATAATCCAAAGGGGAAGATCGGGACAACTGTCAGTGTGCCTGTTTTTGATCGATCTGTCAATCCGCCCCTCTTCTTAGGTGTTGTTGGTGTAGACATGTACATGGATGCCTTAGAGGAAGTGCTTGAAGAAGACGCAATGTCATCAACCATGTTACAAAGGTTTGTCATGCTTTCAACAGCCCGCTGCCCCGATATTCAGTTGACTGAGTGTGAACTAGATGCCTTGCGATTCTCAGGAGGCGGCGAGGAAGCTAAATGCGGAGTATGTAATAGCACTTCATATACAGGTATTGTTCCTGAGCAATGTGAAATGATGATTGACTATCCTTCTAACTTATGGCAAAATACCGAAAGTGAGTGCTTCTGTATCTTGTTTGTACTTTTCAATGATGCATTTCGAAACTAACAAATTGAATTACCTATCAGTGGAGGGTTTATCACATAAAGACAGAGCATGTTGTTCGGTGGAAAGTGGTGATACTAAACCATCAGAATCTTGTCCTGCTATCATTGTGCCAATGTCAGAAGAAGGCTCATCAGAAGAGGGCAAAAATACAATTCACATCGTTGTCATATGCATTGCAGTCATTTGTATATTTGCAGTTGGATTTGTTATCTATGTCTATTCGAAAGTACACAAACAAGCAATACCATCACAAGGACTTAATAGAGGTAACCCGGAGCCATGTGAAACTAGCATTGAACTTGTCGATGGCAATACTTCTCTATCGGATACTTCTGCTGCACAACTTGCCGAGGAGGGTAATGGAGGTAATGTTAATGAAAATGTGGAGGAAAGTATTAAGGCAATGGCTCAGGTGATGGTAGATAAAGCGATAGTAGAACGGCTCAACTCAATAAGTGAGTCAATCAACGGAGATATTGCCAGGGTACGAGATGAAGATGATACTGCTAGAATATCTTCATCTAATAGTGCAATGATGAGAGATTCGACAATAGATGTACATGACGACGAAAATGATAGCACGGAACGACAACAACAAACCGAGGAAGATCTAGAAAGGAGGCTAAGTAATTTGATGAGATTTTCTAGTAATAGTATGAATGATGATAGTAGAGTAGAGCCAGTGACAAGAGGAGACAGCAAGTTAGATACATCAACAAAGAAGCGCAAAGGAGTTGAACCTACAGAGAATGATGTCTTATTCGGAAGAGGTTGGGAAAGCAAAGATCACAAGGGAAATATCAGCTTCCTCGAAGAGGCTCTCAAGTATAGAGATTGGTATGAAAGTGCTACAAAAGAGGAGAAGAAGAACATATCTGAATTGCTAGTTGAGTCAGTGAAGAGCCAGGGGCATCGGTTTCTAGAGATGGATCTAGACGGGCTGTGGCACGAGGTGACTGCGAATGAGGTGCTGAGAATGGCCAAGCAAGCTCTAAAGAAGAAGAAGCGTAGTTCAGGAATATCAGGGTCAAAAGGTTCATATGTAAGGGAAGCATCCGAACTAGAACAAATGGGGGCGTTTGACACTGGGATTGATTGAATAACTTGTTTAAATGCGTCATCGTTTTTTGTTCGAAGTGGGTACACTGAGCTGACTGCCACCCACCACCGATTGCTGTCTGAATGCTGCAGTAAAGAAGAATGCTTAGACGGGATACTTGGTTGGTATCATATTCATGAATGAATGATGATTGCCGAGAGACGAGAAACTGAGTTGCCTTGCGTGGGTGTTCAGCATAGACGTCTTAAATACCGCCTTATGGCTAAATATATAGTTTAAATTGAGTTGCCACTACTCTTACACGATGATTTAGAAAACATATCGGACTCTCGAGATGGAGGGTTATATTGGTGGTGGTTCCCGGACAGTGCAACGTCAGCGATTGAGTTGAAGAAGTTGAGATAGAGAGCCTTCATATATTGTTTGCCTCTTCCCCTATTACTATTTACTATCCTCTCGTATTGCAATATGATCAGTCGAATAGTATCTTCAATAGCGGTGTTACTTGTGGTGCTAGTTTCGTCGGCGGCGGCTTTCTCTACACAACAACATTCAAGCATTGGAAAAACAAGACAATCTCAATTGCAAACACCAACAATATGTTTTGCAGAGGTAGATGAAAGTAATAGTGATGATGCTACAAATGATGAACCAAAAGTTGCAGTGAAATGCCCTGGTTGTGATTTATGTGATGGAAGTGGTCGGTGCGTATCATATCTTACTGTGCATAATATGCTACGTTTTGCAAATTATATGCTCATTATTTTTTTTCTGATTCCAAACTCTCTTGGATATTTCATTTGATGTATACGATTATAATTTATAGTATACTGGGTGGTATTGCTGTTGTTCTTCCATGGTGGCCTATCAAAGCATACCGTCCTTGTCCGAATTTTATAGAACGAGGAGGACAGTATTCCAGGTAAGAGATACGTGTTACAATATTATCTCAAATATGCTTGTATGTCTAATCCAATTCCCTCTGTCTTCTACCTATATTATGAAGAGTTGGACAAGGGTTAGATGAAATTGCATTCGGAAGAGATTCTACTTTCACACCTGATCAATAAGTGCAGTGGTTGTTTAGTTAGCAAGAGGATGAAGAAATGAAAAACACAATCAACTTTATATCATTACTAAGAAAGTACGAATGTTGAGAGGTACATTAAAGAGAGAACAAACGAGAGATATAGATTCCATCTGTCTACAAGTTATAGTTGATATTAACAACAAGTAGATACCTTATCAAATACAACAAATGAAAACACACGATAACTAAACATTTA
>Ga0214480_100706_pt1 | contig 16360 bp, 7 predicted proteins | sample M1_20Mar14CPVII9_3_FD_165042 | JGI IMG/M metagenome (GOLD analysis project Ga0214480, IMG submission 165042) | Marine eukaryotic communities from Monterey Bay, California, United States - M1_20Mar14CPVII9sort6BwellE17 | ecosystem: Environmental > Aquatic > Marine > Unclassified | place: USA... | reverse complement strand
CTGATTATCGTTTGATCTAGTGCTCTGTTGCAATTCGACGCTACCTTGATTGTACTCGTCACGGATAGAATCATCATTGCAATATGATATACAAATTCACCTACACGCTGGGTAGATCTCTCTATGTGCCAATAACAAGTAGATGTAATTCAATACCCCTCCCTCTAACACGAGGTGATGGCTTTGTACTACCAAAGGCAGTTGCACAATCCTTAGTCAATGTACGTAATATGGAAGAACCTGGATGTGTTAGAGAGGATATCTACAATGAATATTCAGAAGATGATCGTGTAATGTTACCTCGATATGATTTCCCATTGGTGAATAGTTTATATAAATTCCATTATTATTATAATGATTTATCAAAACATATACAACAACAGAAAGAGATTAAAGAATCTCAAGAGGGAGAGGATGATAATGAGTATGTGGTAGATGATGGATTAGAACCATCAATTGAATCATTAGTAAATGAAGTTACAACTCGACTAAATAATGATAGAGATAATAATCAATTTGATCAAGTAGTTATTGCTGGTGAAGGCGAGCCTACTTTAAGAATGGATGCTCTGCTAGCAGTTGCTCATAGTATAAAGCCATTTCGGGAAGAGAAAGAAGAACACAATACAAATAAATCATCAGATAGATATTCAACAGACAAATTACCTGTAAGGTTAATTACCAATGGGCTATGTTACGGTATCGCTAACCTTGGTTACTCACCATACAATTTAAAAAGAAGTGGAGTGATAATACCCCAACATAGACATGTGACATTAAGAGATATGAAGGACGCATGCATCTCAAGAGTGAGTGTAGCGCTGAATACTGCAAATAGGCATGAATATGATCTATTAATGGAGCCATCTTGCTACACAGGGGGTGGAATCATCGGAGGAGATGGCTTGGATTCTGATAATACTCAAGCACCTATGATGCCAGGAATAGCTCACGATTTAGTTTGTGAATTCATAATGGAAGCAGCTAAGCTGGGAATGGATGTCGAAATCACAGGAATAGATCGAGAGGGAGTAGATAGAGTAGAGACGGAAAGGCTGGCAAGGCTTCTGTTGAGTGTTAGTCCAGACAAGTATAGAAGAAGGAATGTAAGATGGAGAAAATATTTTGATTGAGATATACTTCAACTCTAAATTTAAAACAACTTCCTGTCGTCCACTTCTTCCACCCTAACTTTTCTACCCTAACGATTCATCACCTTCTTACTCGGAGCAACATCTGTTCGCTTCCTTTGATTATAAACCATTAATCGCTTCACGCTTGTTAAATACTTCCGATGTAATTCACTATTCATAACATGTGCAACATTCGAGCTTTCAATCCTTGCCCGTCCAGACCGATTATGAATACCCACCTGTGTCACACCAATAGGCCATGCTGCACGTCCAATGGCCACATCCATATAACTATCATGTGCCTTGACAAATTCTCCCTCATCACAGTAGTTAACAATCTTGAATAAATGTGACTGTAAGTCTTCTTCGAGTTCACGACGTTTACATGATTGGAATAATGGGCGGATATAATCCTTACATTGTTTTAATGTCTTTGTTTCATTTTTGCCTGCGGCGGTACGTTTAACTTCATCGGGACGATTTGATAAATCTGCTTCCCATTGTTTGATCAAGTTCTTAAAGTATCTGTAGATACGTTTTGGTTTATCATTGAGTTCTTCTTGTGTTAATTCCTTTGTAGTAGTAGTGGTTGTAGACTCATTTGTCTTTGATGCCTTTGTTGGGGATTTATTCGCATCCTTTTGATCTTCTTCTTCGTCATCTTCATTACCCTTTCCTTTTAAAAACACATTCCGTGTCCTATTGGCACTATCTAATAGGAATTCATCATCTTCATTCTCACGTAACATTGCCGCTTCTCGTCCTTGCATTGCAATTGATAAACGTTGTAATCGTGCTGTATCATCTACTACAGTTTTATCTTTCTCGACTTCACCATTATCACTATTATTATTATCTTTAGAGGAGGATACAGTTATAGTTTGTTCACCAAATAATCGTACGGGTAATCCAATACTACGTAATGCATTAGTTACTTCATTAGGTGTTAATTTCTTAAGTGATCCTGATATTGTTCCATCATACTTTTGATTTTCTTTTGTATCTCCAATATCTGTATTTGATGCATCAGCCTTATTTTCCTCTTGTTTATTATTATCACTTGATACTGCTGCTGCAGAGGCTGCTTTTACAGCATCAATCTTTTTCTTATGACTAGTAAGTAACAATGTAGTTAAATCCTCTCTTTCATCATCGTCACTATCATCACTATCATTCCTCTTTTTACGCTTACGTTTCTTCTTTCTACGACGTTCTTTTTCTTCACGTTGTATCTCCTCTTGTCTCTCTTCTTCCTCGTCTTCTAAACGCCTACGCTCTGCTGCTGTTAGATATTTCTTCTTCTTTTTATTACTACTACTGTTAGTATCTGTATTTGATGTATTGGCTATGGCGCGTTTCTTCCGTTCCAGTTCAGCCTTCAGTAAGTCCATATTTTTTTTGCTTTTTTGTTGTGAGAATGTGTGTGTTACTTTTGGGGACGTCGGGGTGTATCAAAATCTACTGCCGGTATACTAATATTGCAATTGAAAGTGATCTTAATGATGGTATTGCCGGTATACCATATCAACAGAGAGACACATTTATCTCACTACAATAAACAATTCACTGGCAAACTCTGGCCTCTGGCAAACTTGAAATCCTAACCGTCATCTAGCACACCAATTGAAAGAGAATATTTACTGAATTACTTTATGTAGTAACTGTTCTTTTGGCATACTAATATGTCATTGTTGTAATACATATCAAACTTATAAATGTTGATTGAGAGATACAGATGATTGAGGAACAGTACATCTTCATCTCGGCAGCCGGCCACACTCTCATAAAATTTGTCCCGGCTTTGCAATGTCGATGGAGTTCAATACAATGAGAGAGGACGAAGACCATCTCCCAATCGGAGGAGAGGCAACATTCTCCTATGAAGAAGGAGACGACGATGATGATGATTCTGACGATGACTGTGATTATGATTCATCAGAGGAAAATAACCACATTCAAAATAACAATGGTGCACCAACTTCAGAACTTAAACAACATTTTGTTGCAATAGTTATATCAATTATTGCTGCAATAATTGCACATTCATATACCCATGGTGGATATAATGTATGGAAAGAAGAGTTAATTAAAGATTGGTCGGCTTTCAAGCTAAAGTTTAGTACTGTTGGTACTAGTAATAATGAGGTATATCCCACACCAATTGATAATTATGCCCCGTTTGCAGCTCCTTCAATGGATGGTATACCAACATCTAAACGCAAGGATATATTAGACCGTGCAATGAATAGAGAAACTGATGGTCATAGTGTTGGTGGACATGAAAAGGCAAGGAATTATCGCCGTACACGTTCATTGTCATTCTGTCCACAAGTTAATGCACCTTCTTCTTCCACCAATAATAATTTAGTGGAGATGGAATTTATACTTCCAATAGATCCAAGTGTACGTATATTACATTCCTATTACTTGGCTGATGCATTGAGGGTTGATTCAAATAGTATGGTCTATGATTATGATGCATCATCAACTGAACAGTTGGACAAAGATGTAGGAAGTTTGGGTAGGTATACATCTGATACTATACTTAATGAGATTGATACTGCAATGGCAACTAATAACAATGGTGAGGGATTGACTATTGATCAAGTACAATCAATACTTCAATCTCATTTACCAGCATCAATGATTAATCGTCAACATATATGTCTTCTACATCAATACACACTTAATAAAGCAGCGGGACGATCAATCAGAGGCACAACCAGGGTATACAACAGACCACACGTTTCGACATTCTATCGAGATAAATGGAATACACAACAAAGTGAACCAAATTATAAAATATCATCTGCATCATTATCATTCACAGGATATGCAGCCAAATTTATCAACCTATCTGTGAATGATATTCATTTATATTGGGAAGGAGGGCGTATACAATCTGGACCACGTGAGGGGAAGATACATACTGAATTCGTGGGTGTAATTAAAAGTATGGAGAGTGTTGGCACTGCATCATTTCCGGGCCATGCCTTCTATGTAACACCGACATATGATAAAGAAACTGCATTACAACGATGGACAATTACCGAAGATGATTCAATATTATATTATGATCCATTTGGTAATATGTCGATTGAAGGTCAAAAAGAAGAGTTGCAAAAGTTATCACGACAAGGAAAGTTGAGTGATAAGCAATTGCATAATAGAGATGCATGGATGTTAGATCGTAGTTTTGGTAGAGATTATTTGATTAAGACTGGTCAGGTATGGTTGGCCAACTTTCCTCAGCCATATTTGGCACATGATGATGATGTGAGTAATGTGGATGGAACAACAAGTAGCCAGGTATCACATGCCAGTGATAATTTGGCCACAATTGATGTGGGATATGAGATGCACATGTGGCAATCAAGCTTTATTGGTCAGACGCACATGGTTGAAACGTCGAGCTTCTATTATACTGCTCTACCAAATCGACTAGAACGGCTGACCAAGAATGATTATCTACCTAAAGTCGAGGAGAAGCGAATGTTGGAAATGAGAAAGTTTCAATCAAGTGATCCAAAGGAAAAGAGCAATAGCAACGAGAATGATACCACCCCAACGATGCCACTCACACTCAAGGTTCTAAGTTGTGCTCCTCGAGTTCTCGAGACGAAGAGGTTTCTATCTCCGGTCGAAGTACAGCACCTCATCGATCTTGCAACAGGAGTCAAAGGAGATGTAGTTATGAAACCTTCTACTGTCTCAGCAAGCAATGTAAAAGTCAACAACAAGAAAGAGAAGAAAGTACGAGGAGGATCTAACGCCCGATCATCTACTGGAGGTTGGATTCATCGAGAACAAGATGTTATTGTTGATACTATCTTTCGACGTATTGCTGATTTATTGAATGTTGATGAACAGTTAATGCGAGATCAAGATCGTGGTCACGATTCCCTTGAGAATGATGAAGAGTTGTTCCCTACTCATGACAGGATTGTTGAGGCTATGCAATTAGTCCGATATGGTCCCGGAGAAGAGTACTCTGCTCATCATGATTTTACTTATCCGTCTATTGAAGATCGGTATCAGCCGAAACGATATGCTACAGTACTCTTGTACTTGACTGGAGAGAGTGATGTTGTTGAGAATGGAGTGCGACACTCAACCAAGTTTGGTGATAAGGGTCTTGAAGGAGGAGGAACTACCTTTCCTCGTGCAGTCACAACAGACTTTCATGATGGAATAAAGATTAAACCACAGTCGGGTAAAGCCGTAGTATTCTACAATGTGTTGCCCGATGGTAATTTTGATCAGTTAAGTCAACATGCAGGTGAAAAAGTAGAGCAGGGTGTGAAGTATGTAGCTAATGTTTGGGTCTGGGATCCTGTTGTGTCGTGATTAGATTGAGTTGAAACGAATACCAAAATCTTATATAGCCTAAATCTATGTTATTCTAAAGCTCTTTCTTGCAAACATCCCTTCTTCTTTGTAGGGCGCTGATACTCATATGAATACTGAAAACCTGATTCCATATCATACACAACATCAAAATTAGCAACGCTCTTCAGTGGAAAGATTCTCTGATTGAGAATTTGCTGTTTCTCTGTAACCTCCACTGCAACATCAATGAAATCTGATACAAAGTTTCTTGCAGTACTTATTCCAGGCTCGGTTGTATAACCAAGATTACATTGGCTCTGAGGCTCAATGAGGAACACATCCAAATCATTGTCTATAACATAGTCTAAAGCCAGGAAATTGAACCCATTGTCGGCAGTAAGCTCCCCAAGTACGAATGAAGTGTCCTTGAACGCATTTATGATATCCACAAGGATTGCCTTCATTTGATTACGAACATGCACTACCGGATCTATATCCTTACCAAGCCGATCTATGAGCTCTTCGTGATGAGAATGAAAGTGATCTCGAATCGTTCTACTGACATCTTCCCAAGATACTGCTTTGCCGTTCTGTGACAAATTCGTTACATGCATATCGAAGTTACTAAAATCAGATTCGTCGTATTCAATTGTTGACACTCTGCCAATCCCGTCGCGGAATAGTACAATCAGAGGATCAATGCTTGCAATAAACCAGTAGAATCGCAGGTCAAACTTGAACTTATTCTCAAAGAGTAATGTGTTGCAAATATATTCTTGTATTAGATATTCATCCTTTGCTGTGTATTCTTTGTTGCTTTTATCTTCTAAACTTGTCTGAACATTCTTCAACTCTTGGCTGTTCGGCCCTAATATAGTAATGCCAGCACCCTTATTAACCCACGATTCTTTCAAAAGATATGCTTTATGAGGGTTGTGTTCAATAGCTTTGAGAAAGGATACTACATGATCTTCTTTGTCTAACAGATAAGAATGAGGGAGATAAGGGAATGTACATTGTTTGCCCTTTCCAAGGTTGTGTTTCTTGCCACAATATTGATCCATGCCAAGAGCCATCCACAACTTTTCATCGTAGTAATCTCTCCCGGGCATTTGATTATACCGTTGCCATGGTTTTAGTTTTGTGAATAGAGAATCGTCGGGTCGTTTTGACCAAATGAAATGTGCAATGTCCATATCATATACTTGCAAATGCCCACGCTTACGATGCATCTCGGCTATAGGCACTCTCGGATTCGTGTACTCGGGCTCATGTATATAGAAAGAGAATTTCTGTATATGTGGTGGAAGTGGTGTTACAACTCTAGTATTGGTATTGTGTTGAAAATTACTGAATGGTGATACATCGATATAGGATCCAAAGTAATAATAATATGAAGATAATATAATTGTTGCTAATCCGCCAATAGATAGTGTGATGAGTAGAGAAGAGGCCCCTAATTTTTGTGTCGATCTTTTACTATTATTGATAACAGGGCGGCTCTCGTTGATATTGTTGTTGCCGGTCACTGATGATAGTGGAAATCGTCGCCGTCTACTTCTACTCACCATGGTTGTTGACCTCTTCTCTCTTCTCTAGTACTTATTGTAGTAACTATATTAGAGAACCAAACAATTCCAAATTTTGACTTTATGTAGTATCTCTACGTAGCACCACCAAGTTGGCTATTTGATACAATTCCAAGAAAACTATCCTTGACTATTCCTTCTGAAAGTACGTATATCAACTTTCATGGTCGAATTCCACTGTCAGCGTAGTGGTGTTTAGGAGCATGCTGCTGACCGACTACCTTTTGTATCACGGCCGCGCGCACTGCTAACACAGGTCACGGGGCATACATATTACATATGGGGGGGAAGAGGATACCTTTGATATGAACCCCTAGCTGAGGATACACGGCAAATTCACCCTAACTAGGATTCCAGATTACTAACAAAACTCATAAATGCCCATTTAGGGGCTCTTTTATCCACATATTACCTATTTGTATCCACCAACCTCACACATCCTCCCTCGATCAGCCTTAATAGCACCATGTTTGGCGTCGCCCTTAACCACCTAAATCGATACTGACAACCGAATATCTGTTATGGCATCATCATTAGCCTCCTATTTGTTCATATCATTGTCGGATATGGTCACTGTTACCGTCTAAATATTAAAAAACAACATTACAAAAAAATGTAATGTTGTTGATCAGGTGATAGCTCATCATGATTATCTTTCCTCCGGATATACACCATAATAAACACCATCCTATTACTATTTGGCGGTTATGCTGCTTACCATTATTATTATCAACAATGAATGTGTGTCAATTAGGGCCATGAGGGTAATAAAGTGCACATACTACCGTCCAACCTAGGATGATCGAACAACTCCACCATTACCCACCACCCTCCGCCATCACCATATTACTCTCCAATGGTTGGTACCATACGGCTATAAACCGGAGGGGGTCTTTATTACTATCATAGTATGGAGTATACAATCGCATAGCCTGGTCAGAGGAGGCGATATTGCCCATGAGTGGTTGGTTGTTGCAATTGAGATAACGGTTCATCTGATATGGTCGGAAGATAATTTCTTATTGTGGAGGCATCAATATTGTATCTCTTAGTAGGCCAGCCGACAGATAGCTCTATTTGAATGTCTTTAGGCCGCCTCTTCATTGGATCACTGCACAATCAATATGTGAAGGAGACATATCATACCATCCTTCGACCTCTCGAATACCCCCAAGTTATGTCTCTTCCTCCGTCATCAGTTTATTACTCTCCAATGGCGGTCAACATACAGCTAATAATCGGGTGAGGGTTTTATTACTATCATAGTATGATGTCTACAATCGTACAGCCGGGTCAGAGGTGGTACTATTGAGTATGGCTGGTTGGTAGTTGCAATAAAAATTTATGGTTCATCTGAAAATGTCAGTTGATAACTTCTTATTGTGGAGGCATCAATAGTTGGTCAACCACGCTTCCAACCTATGGATTGATTGTTTATATAGTCGTTAGATGGTGTATCAACTTGGAAGCGTAGTCCATCCATATTTGAAGGAGATATACCATCACTCTCCACCCCTCAATTGGGCGTGCTTTTTACCCCATAATTTTGACCTATTTGGATGATTGTATGATGATTGTACCGCTAGAATATCAAACAAACATAGAATAGTATCATATAGTAATAGTATAAACATAATCTATCATTATAATCCGCTATTGCAATGATTATACTACTATTTATATACCATATGTTGGAGGATGGTATGATGAAAATTTTGAGAGGCTGTCAAAATAATTCTGGGAGCAGACATCAATTGTTAATCTCCTGGTAGGCCAACTTACAGATGTATTGTGTATATAGTTATTTGGTCGATGGTAATTTGGCCTACCAGGAGATCCATGTCTAAAGGAGATATATCATCACTTCCACCCAACCCATTGATTGCAATTGATGTTTATGAGTGAAAAAACTACGGTATCCAAATTAGGCCGTCAAAACCAAAACTTGAGGCTCGGAGTTTTTGTCCGAATCGGATACTTTGATTACATATAAGGATATTTATCGGCAATATCGGTATCTTTTAATTTTGTTAGTGATCTTTTTTCCAAATCACCGTGGATACCCAATGAACCCCTCTTCGAGAGAGTCTCACGAGATACATAAGTACCGGCCGACCAAAGTCTCTCATTCGATACGATAGTAGACTCTCAATGCAACCTCTACCCTGTCTATATCAACTAATTTCCTGATGAAAGTGTAGGATATACCTTAAACTTATATAGCCTAAATCTCATGTTATTCTAAAGCTCTTCTTGCAAACATCCCTTCTTCTTTGCAGGGCGCTGATACTCATATGAATACTGAAAACCTGATTCCATATCATACACAACATCAAAATTAGCAACGCTCTTCAGTGGAAAGATTCTCTGGTTGAGAAGTTGCTGCTTCTCTGTAACCTCCACTGCAACATCAACAAAATCTGATACAAAATTCCTTCGGTGCTCATAAGCAAAAGAATGTTTTGCGATATGAGGCCTCATTATCCCAGGGCAGCTCTGCGGCTCAATGAGGAACACATCCAAATCATTGTCTATAACATAGTCCAGAGCCAGGAAATTGAACCCATTGTCGGCAGTAAGCTCCCCAAGTACGAATGAAGTTTGCTTGAAGGCATTTATGATATCCACAAGGATTGCCTTCATTTGATTACGAACATGCACTACCGGATCTATATCCTTACCAAGCCGATCTGTGAGCTCTTTGTGATGTGAATGAAAGTGATCTCGAATTGTTCTACTGACATCTTCCCAAGATACTGCTTTACCTTTTTGTGACAAATTTGATACATGCATATCGAAGTTACTAAAATCAGATTCGTCGTATTCAATTTTTGATACTCTACCCATCCCGTCGCGGAATAGTACAATCAGAGGATCAATGCTTGCAATAAACCAGTAGAATCGCAGGTCAAACTTGAACTTATTCTCAAAGAGCAAATGGTTGCAAATATATTCTTGTATTAGATATTCATCCTTTGCTGTGTATTCTTTGTTGCTTTTATCTTCTAAACTTGTCTGTACATTCTTTAACTCTTGGCTGTTCGGCCCTAATATAGTAATGCCAGCACCCTTATTAACCCACGATTCTTTCAAAACATATGCCTTGTGAGGGTTGTGTTCAATAGCTTTGAGAAAGGATACTACATGATCTTCTTTGTCTAACAGGTAAGAATGAGGGAGATAAGGGAATGTACATTGTTTGCCCTTTCCAAGGTTGTGTTTCTTGCCACAATATTGATCCATGCCAATAACAAACCAAACCTTTTCATCATAGTAATCTCTCCCGGGCATTTGATTATACCGTTGCCATGGTTTTAGTTTTGTGAATAGAGATGTACGATCCAGTTTTGACCAAATGAAATGTGCCTTGTCCATATCATATACTTGCAAATGCCCACGCTTACGATGCATCTCGGCTATAGGCACTCTCGGATTCGTGTACTCGGGCTCATGTATATAGAAAGAGAATTTCTGTATATGTGATGGAAGTGGTGTTACAACTCTAGTATTGGTATTGTGTTGAAAATTACTGAATGGTGGTACACCGATATAGGATCCAAAGTAATAATAATACGAAGATAATATAATTGTTGCTAATCCGCCAATAGATAGTGTGGTGAATAGAGAAAAGGCCCCTAATTTTTGTCTCGATCTTTTACTATTATTGATAAAAGAGCGGCTCTCGTTGATATCGTTGTTGCCAGTCACTGATGATAATGGAAATCGTCGCCGTCTACTACTACTCATATTCATTATAGTTTTGTTGAACTCTTTTCTCTTTTCTAGTACTTATTGTAGTAACTATTAGAGAACCAAACAATTCCAAACTTGATACTTTTGGGTAGTATCTCTCTAGAGAGAGATGAAGATAGCCCCACACAAAGTTGGCTGTTTTTTTATACAATTCCAAGCACACTATCCCTTGACTATATCCTTCTGAAAGTACGTATCAACTTTAGAAGTCGACTTTCCACTCAGTGGCGTTTAGTAGTAGGACATCACGTCGACAGGACATTGCCAATTGTATGGCTGGCCGGTAGAAAGTGAATGTTTCTAACTTTCCATAAATTTAGTCGTACTAAACCGGTATCTTAGATACCAATCCTTCCACTATGTAAGTCCGAAGTCTAGTAGACTCTCAATCGATAGGTATGCACGATTATACAACCTCTCTACTCTATATATGCCCTAATGAAAGTGTAGGATATAAATCTCATATATACCTCTTCTACTAGGAGCTTATCTCAAAAACCAAGATGTATCACGCCATATTTACATAGCGGGCTGTGATTCTGTATACCATTCACTTTGCAGTTGTCGTAGGTGACTCTCCGACTCAATAAACTCCCTTCTCTTACAGATCATGACCATTTCGTTGCAATTCTCCTCACTATATTATCATACATGATACTGAATTCAATACCTGAAACTTATAGCCTAGATTTATGTCTATATTATTCTAAAGCTCGTGCTTGCAAACATCCCTTCTTCTTCTTTGCAGGGCGCTGATACTCATATGAATACTGAAAACCTGATTCCATATCATATACAACATCAAAATTAGCAACGCTCTTCAGTGGAAAGATTCTCTGATTGAGAAGTTGCTGTTTCTCTGTAACCTCCACTGCAACATCAATGAAATCTGACACAAAGTTTCTTGAATTGCTCTTCCCAGGCTCGGTATCGTGATCTAGTTTGCAGTGGCCACTAGTAATCTCAATAAGGAACACATCCAGATCATTGTCTATAACATAGTCCAGAGCCAGGAAATTGAACCCATTGTCGGCAGTAAGCTCCCCAAGTACGAATGAAGTTTGCTTGAAGGCATTTATGATATCCACAAGGATTGCCTTCATTTGATTACGAACATGCACTACCGGATCTATATCCTTACCAAGCCGATCTGTGAGCTCTTTGTGATGTGAATGAAAGTGATCTCGAATTGTTCTACTGACATCTTCCCAAGATACTGCTTTACCTTTTTGTGACAAATTTGATACATGCATATCGAAGTTACTAAAATCAGATTCGTCGTATTCAATCGTTGATACTCTGCCCATCCCGTCGCGGAATAGTACAATCAGAGGATCAATGCTTGCAATAAACCAGTAGAATCGCAGGTCAAACTTGAACTTATTCTCAAAGAGTAATGTGTTGCAAATATATTCTTGTATTAGATATTCATCCTTTGCTGTGTATTCTTTGTTGCTTTTATCTTCTAAACTTGTCTGAACATTCTTCAACTCTTGACTGTTCGGCCCTAATAGAGTTATACCTTTGCCCATATTCACCCACGATTCTTTCAAAAGATATGCTTTATGAGCATTGTGTTCAATAGCTTTGAGAAAGGATACTACATGATCTTCTTTGTCTAACAGATAAGAATGAGGGAGATATGGGAATGTACAATGTCTCCCAGTTTCAAGGTTGTGTTTCTTGCCACAATATTGTTCCATACCAATAGCCATCCAAACCTTTTCATCGTAGTAATCTCTCCCGGGCATTTGATTATGCCGTTGCCATGGTTTCAGTTTTGTAAATATAGATGTGTCGTCCAGTTTCGACCAAATGAAATGTGCCTTATCCATATCATATACTTGCAAATGTCCACGTTTATGATGCAATTCTATTATAGGCACTCTCGGGTTCGTGAACTCAGGTTGGTGTATGTAGTAAGAAAATTTCTGTATATGTGATGGAAGTGGTGTTACAACTCTAGTATGGGTATCCGTTCCAAAGTGATAATATGAAGATAATATAATTGTTGCTAATCCGCCAATAGATAGTGTGATTACATAAGAGGCAACATTATATTTTTGGGTTGATATTTTACTATTATTGATAACTGGACGTTTTATACTATTACTGTCTATAACTGATGTTAATTGCAATCGTTGTCGTAAGCTATTCATAATGTAAGTATGTTTGTATGGTATGTATCTTTAATCTAATAAAATAGAAATGGTATAACAAGTTCGTTGCTAGTTTGCTATTGGCCGCCGCATCGATATGTAGAAGACCAAGGCTACATAGCTCTATTTATTACCTCCATCTATCCGCCGTCCGCCTAACTTCAGTGCAAGCCACACAAATGCCAATGACAGTATCGACGAGAAAGCTAAAATTAAAATCAATAGGTCTCAGTTTGCTCTAGAGAGCACTCCAATTGGACTCCTGGCGACCCTTCCCGTTTCCGTAGCAAAGAGTCCAATTGGAGTGGCTCTAGAGAGTTACACCCTGTTATACCACACATACACCTACACAATATCTCCTACCAACGGACTCTTATCGTACTGCGCTTATTATAATTTACAACTTGTTATTTTCCGTAGAAACACAACAAACACGATGGATACATGTAAAGTTGGAGAGTATGGTGCATCACAAGTAGCAAATAATACACTGACATTTTGCAATACCAATCCAAACTTACCATCAAATATAACTGTTGGACAAACAATAAACGATAAGAATATCTTTTGTTCGGATAAAATTGGTAGCGGTAGCAGCGGCAGCAGTCTTGTGGATGAAGAGGGAACAGTTTGCTACGAGGATATACCGTCAGGTCTTCACCGAGCGCTGTCAAATTTTAACATTGATGATTATAAGAGGCCTATTATTGACACATCCTTGAACAAAGAAGTAAACCCTCTCACACTAGATGACATTGACAAGTTAGTACCGGGAATGTGGCTTAAATGTCTATATGATACCAACGATGATGATGGACAGCACTACGAGGCAATGTTTGTAACCGCCGATATCAAGAGGGTAAACCCTCTAGTATCTGCAGGTAATGCTGTCAATGGACACATTGCAGTAGACTTTGAAGATATTGACGAGGATGAAGAGGAACAGAAATGGATACCAATTTCATGGTGTTATATCGATCAATATTACAAAATACATCCATGTGATGATATGAAGAATGCTGACTCTGATTGTGATTATATTATTGAGGACGATTCAATAGAGGCAATGTTTCACCGAGCAATGAAGGGATTGACAACTGTCAAGAAAGAACGGCAAAGTGACACAGTGAAAGAGAAGAAAGTTCTCTTCACTTATTCACAGTATGAGGGGGAAGTAGTCGAGGATGATGATGGACACTTATATTCAGAAGGGATGACGGGAGCGTTACCTATTGAGATGGATACTACTTCATACACCACCATCTATTCACATTTGCCCTTTTCCCATCCCGAAGTACAACAATTGGATAATAAGTTCAAGTTATATCAACTTTACAAAGATGATCCTGTTGCGTCGAAAGTGTTTCCACAGAGTTATTCGACATACAGTGAAGCTCTGCAAGCTAATAAGAATGAAGATGAGGATGTCACATTTTACATCAAGTCCGCTAGTGGTGCCAGAGGTGAGGATATTTACATAAAGACATGGGATGAACTCTCTTCTGACTACAATCAGTTGAAGAAAATGGGGTTGAACGATGTCAACCAAGGCGAGGGAGATGTTATAATTCAAAAAGCTGTCACTGATCTCTATACTATCCAGGGTGATGGAATATTGTCAAAGCGGAGGTTTGATATTCGATACTATGTGATAATTGCACATGGCAAGGTGTATCTTCATTCCTTCATGTTATTTCGATGGTCACTCGGAACGACGTATGATCCAAAGAATACCAACGTCAAAACTCAAGTCATTAATGTTGCCGCTTATGGTGGCGGTGAGATGTCTCGTCTCTTCTTTCTTGACACTCCACACAATGATGATCTTGGAAATACATGGACCAATAACAAGAGAAAGAGGAGAAAACCAAGCAGCAGTAATGCCAGCCGTCGAAGAGCTGATCCTCATGGGTGGAGAGATGCAGTAGCTGATGCACTGGATGACGCCTCTTCAGTTTTCTCAAATCTAAAGGAGATTACAAAATCTGATCCTTCAAAGTATGTCCTAGCCGGAGGAGATGCCATGATATTAGAGGATGGCTCGGCAGTGATTGTCGAGTTCAATATATGGCCCGACTTGGGAGTGTCGTACTCGAGTTTGGATAAATGTCTAGCCGAGGATAAAGGATGCCGCCGGATGGTATTACAGACAAACGAAGACAGTGATGATATGGATACTGACAACTATGTTTCCACAGAGCCTTCACCTGCATCATCGATTGCATCTACAGAAGGTCTATCGGAGGTATTCAGGGAAATGCTTCTGCTGGTGATGAAAGTCAAACCAGCTCATGAAATTGAAGGATTGAGGGAAATAGAAGCCAAATCGTGGGATATAGTCGATCTGCGAGAGGGCAAAAGGATACAGGGCAGTACACAGATCCAAAGTTTGTCCAATGTAATGGAGGTTTGTGATGGTGTGAACTCCTTATTGGACAATGGCAGCAGCAACAAGACCCAAGCTCTATCTTGTCCTTCACTTGTCCACAACGCGTCGGTACATCCAGTGACATGTGTTGTTTTGGACACATCCAATTCCAAACAAGAGATCATCGATATATTTAGTCTTGAGAGAGATCCAACAGTTCAACGTGTAGCAGGCAAGTTTTTATGGCATCGTATCTCTGCAATGGTAATAGTGTTGGGGCTCATGTTCCTATTCAATATTGGTTCTCGTAAGGTTTCTCGGAGTCAGATCATTCTGTTAAATGTTGTGATTGCTGTGATTGCAGTAGCGTCCGACGTCATTCCTCGTCAAGATGGGAAATGGTTCTCTCATCTCAATACATCAGAGATCATCAAGGAGAGTTTCAATGCGTTCTATCATGTTCATCCGTTACACAATACCTCTGTTGCTATTTCCCACTTCCTAACGTACTGGATACATGCTGCTCAATGGTTTGTGAATACTCCAAGGAAAGTGCTCATATACGCCTTAGTTACAGAAGTCGTTGTACAACTAGTCAACGAGTGGATACATCATTATGAAAGTACGACCTTGAGGTGTCACAGGCAATCGTTTATTCATGTGATGACACAGTCTGTATACGACGAGATTTGGCGTGAATTTATACTTGGTCCCTTCTTTGTATACTTTAGTTTGTTGCCAAGGTTTGTTCTTCATTGGTCAACACAATTATTAGGCTAGATAGTATCAGTTAGTGATATAATCTTTTATAGAAATTTCTTAGGTTAACAATATGTACTACTGATACTTCTTAGTCTTAACATATAATACTTTTGGTGTAGCCATCAGGCAAATCTCCGCTTAATTCATTAATATGATTTCTAATCTCTAATGATTGTTTTCTATTAGCAATATGTAGGACACCTTTCTTCATTACAGTGGGTATCCAACACACTGAGTGAATCTTCTTTGATAATAGTTTCACTTGTA
>Ga0214480_100705_pt1 | contig 16432 bp, 14 predicted proteins | sample M1_20Mar14CPVII9_3_FD_165042 | JGI IMG/M metagenome (GOLD analysis project Ga0214480, IMG submission 165042) | Marine eukaryotic communities from Monterey Bay, California, United States - M1_20Mar14CPVII9sort6BwellE17 | ecosystem: Environmental > Aquatic > Marine > Unclassified | place: USA... | reverse complement strand
TAGGGGCTTGTTCTTGAGTAGGGATGAAGTCATTCGTATATCGATTAAACTTGTAAGGATGAAGAGCAACCATAGGAGTTGTTGGGTCGTCAAGTTCAAAAGTGACAATAACCATAGTATCTTCTGCTATGTAGCATGAGCCACGAAGAGTTTCAAATTGTACCCATTTATTGTCCTTCCGACGAAAAAGATGTGCACTAGATGTTGTGGTATGCATATCGTCAACACAGGCCAAGTCTCCTGCAATATCAACAGTCCATCCAAACCCAATATTTGTCACATTGGTCACATTGTTGACAAGGACGAAAGGATCGTCAACCTTCTCCCATACTCCATAAACATTCTGCTCATAAACAAATACACTCCCTGTTTCATTGTTAGAGTACGGAGCTCCTATGAAAGTTGTTGTGCCAGAAATGGCAACAGTTCTCGAAATGGGTCCTTTCCACAACCTACCAAAATCATAAATACGGATAGGAGATTGGACTCTTTGCCATTTATTATTATCATTCATCAATGAATAGAATGATATGTAAACCGGGCCGCTTTCGTCTCCATCTTGTACAGCAACTACCATACTCCTCCCCTCTGCCGCCACCACTGCATTGAGTGGATTATTGATTTGCAAATCTTCCTGTAAACCCAAGTTATACATACTGTTTGATACTTCATCAACACAGAAAGTTGGAGAAGACGAGGGGGATAAACTGGATGAGGTCATAACTATCATATCTTGTTTACCGAATTGATTTGAAAGTGCCACGCCCAATGAAATTGCCAATGACCCAACAATAATAAACATCACAACAAAGAATATCTTTGCTCGTCGTTGTTTCCACCAAGGAGGAGATACCTCGAGAATTGTTGCATCATATATATCATTGTCAACTGCATATGCCTCTAAAATATTTGTTTCTCTACCCTCACCATTATCTAGTTGGGTGTTATCATTAATTCTTCCACCATTAATTCCTCCACCTTCCGCAACAGTATGTTGAACTTCTGATGAAATTGTAGTAGTTGTTGACTCATAGTTACCTCCCTGCTCTATGTCTACAACATCTAGAGTTGGTGGGCTTATAGTAGTTTGTTGAACATCATCGTCGTCACCCTCGTCCGTAGTGTTGACGGCAGTACTCCTTGAAGATGGGGTATGGTTTTTGTTGTTTTTCTCTTTCTCCTCCATAGCATTGAATACTTCCATCATACCCACTGGGATAGGGATATCACTATTATCTTCTTCAATATGTACGAGATCTGATGTAGATATATCTCTACTTTCATCATTGTCATTGAGATTTGTTGATTGTGAAGACATGTCGACGTACACAAGCTCTTAGAGAATGTTCTTCTTTATTATGCCTATCAATTGATATAGAACCTCATGGATGGGCTCATCTTAAAGATCATAAGTAGGTACCTAACTTAAAATGCATGACATGACAACAACAACAACAACAACAACAACTAACATCATCACTCAGCGTAAAAGTGACAAAGCTATAACTAAACAAGATAAATAATTAGTTTTCATAAAAATAGAAACTCCTTAGGGTACTTAAACACAAATCGCTCACGTGCCGCATTATCGATCTATCGATCTCACCATACATAGGAAAGCGGCGTCAATTGTATCACCTCAGTATTTATATCATATTATCCCATTATTATCAGCACAATAAACAAATAAACAAACACAATAAAAGTATGGTATTCACAAGTAATTGGAAAGCAGCGTCTTCACCATCCACACAACAAAATAGTTCCAACTACTCTATTAATACTAGTACACAAAGTAGTATGGGTTCACCATTTGTAATGTCACCTTCTGCATTTGCCGCTGCCCAGCATAATAACAGCAGCAATAATAATAGTGGTGGTATGGGTGGCTATAATTCCAATGGAGGTACTAACACTAGACCATTCATTGGTGCTCAATCAACCATAAACAATAATATGGCTAACAATACCAATAATATGATGGGTGCATCATCACAAGTTACTAATAACAATACAAACAAGGCAGATTTTAATTCACTACTAGCCAATTCATCATCATTACTATCCTCCATTGGTCGTAATAATAGTACCAATCATCAATCAACACCAAATACAGGCACTCAGCAAATTAACACAGGAACAACAGCTTCAGGAGTATTGGGTGATAAATCATTATTAGAACTAAGTGTCGCCTCTCGTACTGGTGGTTCCTCTTCCTTTAATACCAACACTTCCAATCCTCTTAACAACACTAACAACAGTTCAATGGGCAGTCAACAACAACAACAGACACAATATCAACAAACATCGAATTATGAAAAAGAATCAGCAGCACATCGATTATTGGCACGTGATGGTATTGGATTTGATTCTGTTAAATTAGGTAAGTTAACGAGAGATTTGGAAAATCGTAGTACTACTTCTAATACTACTGGTGGATCAAACTTAAGTGGTAGTGGTGGGTATTATGGTAGTGGTGGATATGGAGGGATGGATGTAGAAGAAGAGAAAAAAGATGATTATTATGATCCTACTAATAATACAGATACAAATTTATTCGATGGTCATTCGAAACATGTTTTATCATCATTACAAGGGACGTCAATGAAGGAAATATTAGATAATCATCATGATTATTTATGTAAATCTGCTGTTAGACAGGGTAAGTTTTCTTCTATTCTCTCTTTTATATATTTGTTTTGTGCATATGATATATGTTTTTAACAAACATATATATCACTCTTCATTTACCCTATTCTCAATTCTCTACCACACAACCAAATGAAAAATAGCACGTGAAATGGCAATGAAACAATCACAAAAAAGAATGGAAAAATGGAAAGCAAAGGATTGGGAAGCAAAGAAACAAGAGATATTGGGTGTGGGTAAAGTTGGTAATCGTTTCTTATTAGGTGGTGTTAACAACAATACCAACAATACGAATGGGAGTGGAGGTGGAAGTGGAATGGGTGGTGGTGAAGGAGGAGAGGTTGGTATGATTGACAATGGTGTGGCATCACGTGTACCATTGCTCGAGGGTGATTCTCTCGGAGGAAGAGCAGCCGTATCCTCTTCTGCGTATAGCAATATTGTACCCTCACCACAATCACTATCACCCAACCTTGAGGGAATTGTTAAATCTCATCTATCAGCAATTGATAAACACTTGACATCATCATCATCAACTTCTTCCAACAACAGTAACAGTGGTATGGCACTACTTACTTCCTTGAAGGATAGTTTGAAACAAGTGTCAACAACATCTGGACTAACACCGGAAAGTGTTACAGGATATTCCAATGCCTTATTATTAATCCAATCAATTGTTAATTGCAGTACAAGTCTTGGTATTGACATCTCCTCCTCAACACCAAGAGATGGTAACGTGGTGGCAGCAACTGTAATGGGATCATGTAACTTCTTCGCACAACAATTCACGTCACATGTACAGGATGTGGTACGTGATGCTGAAATGAATGGACATTCGACTACCTCTAGTATTAATAATAATTTGAATTCAAGTAAAGCACGGGATGTATGTGCATTTGCATCATTAGTTGCCGGACGGGATGTTGTTGATGGTAATGGTGGTGTTTGGCCACGTTTATTCTACAGTGAGTTACTGTTTGGTTTGATTACTAGTTAATGTGCTACGAGTTAGTTCTTTGATATCTATATTTCCTAACCCAATTTTGTCTCTACTTTGTGTCTAAAGGTCTACGATGTGGTGATATGAATGCAGCCAGCTCCATCTTACAGCAATTCGGTACTGTCAACACTGGAGGTGCCGCTGAAGATTTAACCCAAATTGATCCTGCCGTATCTGACCTTGTTTCACAACTCGCCGCGCTTCAATCAAGTCAGGAAACAATCTTTGGTGACACCACCAATGGTAATACTCACCCGGTGCAACAGTTGCAAAGTTCATTGTTGAATCCTACACCAACCATGATGCAATCACGTCGTAAGGTTGCCGATTTGTATGAACGTACCAAGACACGGGCACAATCTTCCACGGGAGAACAGTACATGTATTATCGTGCTGCATGTTTGGCCATGTTAGGTGGTAGTGAATCTATATCAGAAGCATCAACGTTGGAATCATCTGGACTTGTCAAGACTGTAGAAGATTATTTATATGCTTCATTGTGGCATGCAATTCATCTTGCCGATGGTAATTCCATGTCTCTTTCTGGAGGTGCCGATGGCGGTAGTGGTCTTCGTAAGGTGTCTGAAGCCGTGGCACGGCTAAGTGTGCTAATCAATCAATGGGGTCCTTCATACTTTGAACAGCAAGATGAAGACTTTACCAGTGCCTCTTCAGCAGTTGCCTTGGCTGCTCAAGGTGGCACAATCGGAGGAGCTAATAATCTTCCTACGAACAAGATACCTCAATCAGGAGGATGGGCATATGCTTTACCATTAATGTCATCACAGCAATATGCCACGGCATTGGCTTACCTTGGTGAGGCAGGTGGTGGATTGGGATTACTGCAGGCAGCACATGTTGGGGTTGTTATGAATTTGATGGGATTGTCTATTGGTGATTTTACCTTGGATGAGCAAAAGTCATCACAACAGACTCTTTTGCCCATGTTAGTTGCCTCATACTCGGCTAGTTTGCAAGGAGTTGATGCTGGTGCGGCCTTGAAGTACCTTGTTCTATTATCTGATAAGGGAAAATTCGTCAAGGAACAGGTATGTGTGCATCCTTTGTAATTCTTTCTCATCTTGTATTCTTGATACTAACGACATCTCACACTTTTCTATCCTACCACATACAACCTACACAGGCTCAACGTCTCATATTGGAAACTCGTCAGTTTGAAACACTAGCTGGTAAGATTGGACCCTCTGGCGTCAGATCAAATGGAGCACTAGATGCATTCTTCAGCAAGAAGGATGTGTCTGCCCTACTCGTGGACAGTGCTAATCATGCTATTCGGGTCAATAAACCCGCCGACGCAGCTGAATTACTCGTCCTATCTGGACGGTATGGTGCCTTGTTCTCACTACTGAATCGAGAATTGGCATCGTATTTGAATGCTTCGACGCCCGAGGATGTTTCTAAACGACAGTGAGTTATCAAATTGTGTCATAGTATGCTTGCTTCTTTTGTCTGCTGTTCACATTCTCATGCCCTATTTCTCAACATTATTGTTTAGGTTTTGGTTTAATGCCGCAAGTCAATTTCACGCCATCCATCTTGCACCTGGGAGAGTATATGTTCAGAACAATCTCAATGAAGAAGGGAACTTGGCACTTGGTAATACTTTCCAGCTTCTTATGAATCTAATTGTCTTCTTCGATCGGTGCAATGAACAGCAATACAAAGGTGCATGGGTACTAATGGATGATTTGCAATTGATACCCAAGACAGAAGATGAAATGACTGTGAAAGTGGAAGCGTTCCGAGGACTTGACAATTGTGTTAGACAAGTCTTTCATCATGTCGTCCTTGTAGCCATGGAAGCTTTGTGTCACTTATACCGATCGTTGAAACAGAGTGGAGGTGGTGCATCAGTTGATCAACACAATACAATTGATCAGAGTCTCAATGAGTTACGTACACGAGCAAGATTGTTGGTTACATTTGCCCGTCTTCTAAACCTACCAAGCCTCGGAGACAGCGACACATATGTTAGAATTAATCAATTGGAGAAGAGCATGATGTAATGTGTACCGAGGACAGAGTATGGTAGCTTATTTAAGGGTAGTGATTACAAGAGAATTATATTTACATTTGTGACGCTAACAGCGAAGAGCTACTTCCGACCAAACCGACGACGTCTGTCCTTCTTCTTCTCATTTGATATCAGATGATCCAACACAGATGGGTTTCGAGTATCGATACTCTTTCTTCTCGACGAATGATTAGACCCAAAAGACTCATCCAATATAGATGTTTTTGATGAAGAAGACATGGACTCATCTAGAGATGAAATGCTCACCCTTTGCTTGTTACTCTTTGACGAACAAGAAGATCGGAAAGATTGATCTAACTTTTCCATCTCTGATTCCCATTCTTTTCGGTAAACATCCATGGAATCAGGAGTACTGGATCTGTTGTTTGAAGTTCGTCGTGTTTGATCATTGATCTTCTTCTGTTCTTGTTCAAGGGCTTGCATCTGCTTGAGTAACAGCCCCACTTGCTTGTTTGATTTCTCCACATCTTGTGCCAAAGATAAGACAACGATCTCCATATCTTGTAGTGACGAGTCCAGGGAGCTCAAGCTAGAGCTAGAAGTATTTAAGGAATCCTTACTCACCCTTCGACGTCGTGATACAAGAGGCGGTCCATTACTGGTTGGAATAGGAATTGATTGGTAAAGTGGATTCTTCTTGCCTACGTAACCTGGCGGATCTACCAATCTTACTGCATCTGAACTACTCATCCTTCTATTTGATGATCGGATCGGATGGTATCCTTGATTGACGGCAACTTCTTTCTTCGTCATCTCCTCATCATGGTTGATATCCATATTGGTATCATTATCAGGTAGTGTTATATGTGCATTGACAGTTCTATGAAATTTGCAAGAGAATGATATGGTTGAGAAAACAAATCAGAACGAGAGATACCCATATAACAGATATCAATTACTCACTGCTTTTCTTTCCCATTGGGTAGTTTGATAGTATAATATGGAACTAAGTTGTCATCCAAATGAACATCGATAATGATAGCCTTAACAGTACCCTGGGATGACGATGATCTTCGATACAAGACAGAGGTACCTTTATTGTACTTCTTATTCATATGTGCATCATCAATTGTCGAAGTTGTCCCTATGCTAATACCAGATTTACGACGCATGCTACTATTGTTATTGTTCATCAAACTGTGTCAGTAAATGGAGATGCTTAAAGGAGAGTCTCCTCGGGCGGTCGGCAGTTGCCGGTCGGTGAACAATATATATGGGTATTATAATAATGCATAATATACTATCATCCCCGATCAGCCAGGGCTTAATTTATATGAACAGAAACATGGGCTTTACAGTTAGTGCCCATTGGTAATGGTGGTGGGAGTGTGGGGTAATCTAATGCTAATAATGACCCCAGTAGGTTGTGTGCCGTCTCGGAAATAATACGGAGTCATTAGGGTATTCTATTGTTCTTCACTCACATATAATCCGTTCCAATATCCTACAAGATAGAGTTAAGGGCACCGCCCGGTCTTGGTCAAAAAGTGGGGTCATAAGACGGCAGAAAGATTAAAATAATGCAGTTTTTGGGGTTGGTTTTCGCTTTAATATAAAAAGATACGGTATCCTTTGAAAACAGATCTCCAGCCCTATTCTATCATCTCCCCCGACCTCAAAGTAGACTCAAAAGCTACTAAACAACAACACATCAATACCAACCAGTGGCGTAGTTGTGTTATATACCTGAGAATAATATTAGTATTAGTTGATTTGGCGGCGTAAGTAGTAGTAGTATAAAGGATACTCATTAACACATCAAAATCAAATCTATTGCCATTGCAAAAAAATAATGTTACGGTTCGCATCGCTTACATTACGTCGCTGCCAAAGTAGTAGTAGCCAACAAACCAGATCGTTTGCTGCTGATACGTATATAAGTTTAGTGTTTCACCCGAACATTTGGAAACTGTCAAGGTAAGTGCAATTAAGTTTGGATGAGTAGTTGTATACTCTAGAACGTGCATAAATAAATGATCTCACATAACATAACATATATTTTCATATTATCATTAGGCAACGCTACCTCTAGTCGGAGCTGCAGGTACCGATTTAACTAAGGTAAGCAGAAGTTAATTGTGCACAATGGTCACAGACCACCCTTTGATCTGGGCATTCTATGTTCTGATTGTGAAACCAGTGATGAATGCATGCATAGACGACATATTCACTTGGCCGTGGATAGTTGACTTGTGCATTATGGTTTCGCAATTCCACTAAGACTAACAAATGCTAACCCCCCCCACCTCCCTCTCTTCTTGGATAAACTTGTGACCATTGTGTGGAATAACTTCTGATTCCCTAAGCACTTCTACGCCCGTATGTTCAAGGCACATCCCGAATTGCAAAATGTATTCAATCAGACAAATCAAGCAATCGGGGGACAGCCAAAGAAGCTACTAAAGACTGTTGCTATTGCAGCACAAGCTGCAATTGATACGGGAGATCTACCAGGAGAAGCCATTGAAGGTATTTGTCAAAAGCATGCGGCGTTAGGGGTAGGAAAAGAAGCATATGGTTAAAGTTGGTGCACATCTTCTTGGAACCATCAGTGAATTGTTGTCAGATGACAAGGATGTATTGGATGCTTGGGGTGCGTTGTACGGTGATATTAGCAATGTCTTTATTACTAGGGAGGAGGAAATTACATTAGAGAACGAACAGATACCAAATAGTTGGTCTGGAAGGCGAAAGTTTTATATTGCAGAGAAGGAAAAGCTATCATCTATGGTTACCCGCTTCAAACTTAAACCTGTCGATGGAAAACCTACACCAAACTTTAAGCCGGGTAGTTATACAACAATTTGGGCTGATGTGGGTGACGAGGAAGGACCATATGGTACGTTCAGTGAACAGCCTCGACATTATACATTGGTGCTTCCTTGAGACGATCACATTAATGATCATTTATCCATCTCTGTAAAGAAAGAAGGGTTAGTTTCTCGAATGTTACACCAATCTGATATTGGCACGGAATACGATTTAAGTCCTCCATATGGGGCTTTCAATATGTCTGGGGTTGAGAAGAGTGGTTACTCGAAGTAGATACGCCAGTTATTTTTCTTTCAGGAGGCGTTGGCATTACACCTGTTCTAGCCATGCTGGAGAATATTTATACAACACGTCCAGCGACATGGTTGCATGCATCCCTAAATGGGGATAACCATGCTTATCGAGACCGTCTTCGGGAAATCGCTGCCGTCCGCGCAGGAGAGTTAGTAAGGAGGGTATGGTACGAGTATCCATTGGAGAACGACGGGAAGCCAGGCGGGGAGGAAACTAGTCCATATTTATTTAACTTGGCAAAGTATCATTACAAGGGTAGGATGGATTTAGAAGAGCCTAGTGTCTCGGATGATGCTAATATTCTTCATCTTGACAATCCAAATGCACAGTACTTTATGTTGTGGCCCTCAAGTATTTATGGAAGCGCAACAGAAAAGCTTGAATAGGCATGGAGTTACAGACGAGAGAATTCACTCGGAAGGCTTTTAAACCCTATCTTAGAAGCATCTTCATTCATCTCTTGATCTTAATTAAGTTAAAGTTAAAGTAAGCTTCTATTTAGTATGTACTCATCGGGTACCATATCTTTGTTCCGCATCAACCAGCTAAAAAGTGTATCATGAGAGCTATTATTACAGGGCACTTTTAGTCTTCGTACTATTACAAACGGTTCAACTTTTCCCCTCAACAAATATGCTACAATAATTGTTGTGCATCCTGCTTTTTTCTAAGCAAATCACGGAGAAGAAGAAAAAGGATACCTTCTCATCTCACTACGATACCTTACACTTACTGCCTTTTACTGCCCCATCCAATCTTTGTCTCTAGCTTTATCTCTACGGGCAATGGTGATATATATGTAGTATGATGTGATACACATAGAAGTGGTGTCAAAAGATCTAAAAAATCAAGTTCAACATGCGTGCGTTGCCTTCTCCCTTCGCCTCCCCCATCGACCCACCGAGCTACGTCATGTCAACCCTCATAATTTATCATATCAAAGAAGAGACAAACAAAACATATAATATAAATATAAGTTATCATGAAACTCTTTCCTGCATTACTCATCGGCATGAGGATCAATTGTCGCTTGGTCGATTGGTAAGCATTGTTCTTTTGTGCATATACAATATTCTCTCGTCTCTTGATATACACTCTCTCTAACATTGCAATAACTATTCTTCTCTTTAACATATGACATATGGAATGCACAGAACCGCATTGAACGTCGTAAGGCACGTGAGATCAAGGAGTACCAACCCGATTCCGATCCTCTGATGGCTGAATCATCTACCGCTCATGATGGTTCTGACATCGGTGTTCTATCCGCCGAGGAACACGAAGACGATGTCCTCCTCTTCGATGAGGAACGGTTCCTCAAGTCTAAACCCTGCAAGGAGTTTGTCGAATGTGAGGATGGGTTCAATGTAGACAACAGTACCCAGACCTGCTTTGATGCGTGTGGAGGATACTGCTGCTTGGGTCCTGATGCATGTGCACTCTTCACAGGATCCGTGTGCAAAGATGATATTAGCTGTATTGGCGACAAGGCGTGTAAAGGTGCCAATATCACCTCAGTAGTCCGGTCATGCAATGGAACACAGGCGTGCAACTATGCCGGTCGCACTTTCGCAGGAGGTATTGGTTATGTTGGTGAAGTTATTGATTCATGTCATGGGGAAGATTCTTGCCAAAAGATTGCTTCAGGGGATATTGAATTTGACACCCAACAACCTGGAGATGGTTTCGTCAAGTCCATTGTGAACTCTTGTCATGGAGAAGGTTCATGCTTTAGAGCTGCTCTCTATGGTTCCATTGGGTCTATTGTCAACTCGTGTGAAGGTTATCGTTCGTGCCGTACTGCTGCTGTAGGTGGGTTCATTGAGACTATCGTAAAGTCTTGCAATGGAACACAGTCGTGCCGGTCTGCTGCCTTCCAGGGTTTGATCGAGGGAGGAATTGTCAAGTCTTGCAATGCCGATCAAGCATGCCGGTCTGCTGGAAGCGGACCTGGTGGATCCATTGCCGCAATCACCAAGTCTTGCAATGAAACACAGTCATGCTATGAGGCTGCTCGTGAAGGTACTATTGGAGGTGTTGGTATATTCAAGGCTTGCAATGCAGAGGATGCATGTTTTGAACTTGCCAAGGTTAACAATACCAAAGTCTTTAATTGTGCTGAAGGTGAACAACAAGTAGAACCATACTGTCCCAGACCGTGTCTCAAATTCGAAGAAAGATGCGGTTTTTTCGGTTGTTTCAATTTCTGCGTGGACCGTCAATTCAACTGTTCAGGAACCCAAGAACCTCCTTTCTGCCCTCGGTTTCCTCCTGTAACCTACAACATCACTTCTGGCCTTGAGAAGTGCTGCAACGAGGCAGATTCCTGTGCAAGCATCGGGGACGACCTTCCTGATGATTGTATCCCCAAGGAGAAGAAGTCCCCCAAGGATAAGAAGACCCTACCATTCGAGAAGGATGGAGGCAAGTAAAGATGAAGTAAAGTGTGGATTGGGGGATGTGAGGGTTAGAGGGTCGGGGATGTTTGAATTTGAGAAGTTAGGAGGGCTTTGCACAGGAGGAAGATTAGATGAGATGGGTTAGATAGAAAGTAAAAGATAAGGGGACATTGCGTGTATGTTGTTTCTTGGTTAAAATTACCTTCTCATCTTAACCTCTTTATTAATGCAACGAAGAAGCCTCCAGTATCTTGATCTTGAGGTAGTAATCGAGTACATCGATCTAATCTCATACGCCTATTCTCTGTCAAGTTTGGCCAGTATGTCGATTTTATATCAGGCATTCCAATAGATAAGGCATGGTCATAAGTATCCACAAATGATAAACTACCAAAGTCATCATCCTCCTCATCATCTATACTTTTCTTATCTTGATCATAATATGCAACTTTCCAATCAGTTACTCCAGGCCGACGAATGAAACCGGGTAGCAAATCTTGTGGCCATTCCAATAATTCAAATGCTGTTTCGGAATCACCATCATCTTCTCTACTCCCCAAAGCGGCAGAAACAACAGCTTCATCTTCCACCGGATTTAATGAACATGTAGAGTAACAGACTACACCACCAATCTTGACCAAATCTAATGCACGTAATAGTATCTTCAACTGCAATCCATGGATATTGTTGCTAATGTTTGGACTCCACATGGGTAGGATAAACTTGTCTTTTCTAATAGTACCGTCTCCACCGCAAGGTACATCACAAATGATTGCATCGAATAATTTACCAGATCTTGGCAGGGGGAAGACGCTTGCGTCGAAGTTTGTGTAAGTAATACGGGAGGTTGAGCTTGTTGGCATGCCGGAGCGGAGGACGGCATCACGCAAAGAGTCAAGTCGTTTTAAGTGGACATCATTTGCAATTATCCTACCCTTCTTGATAATGTTGTTGGTGTTGCCACAGACAATCTCTAATGCCTGTAAAGTTTTTGATCCTGGCGAAGCGCATAAATCGAGCACTTTACTACCAGCTTTCACAGCACCACAGGCACTAAGACTTAATACCGGCAACATGGACCCCAATTCTTGTCTTGCCAAGGTACCATTCATACTCCCCTCTACTATAAGTTCCTTTAGCTTTGGTGATATCTTCTTTAGATTCGATTTGGATAGATTAGAGTTGGACGTTGATTGATATATAGAGTTGGAAGGATCATATGATACCGGAGCGATAAGATCAGAGTAATTTGTTGCCAATTCTTTTTTCAGCTCTATAGATTGTTCTTGTTGCTCATCGTTGTTGTGCTGTCGAAATCTTAATGTTAAAGGAAGTGTTCGTGATAGTGCATGTATAAACTTGGTCATATGTGAATGTTGATTGTTGTCCTTTGTTGTAGAATTGAAAGCTTGTACCAAGAGATGTGAAGCATCAAACTGTTGCTGATGTCGTTTCTGGGTAGTAGCAGATTCAGTATTGCTTACACCATCTTCTCTTTTGCTATCATCTTGACCACCATTATCACTTGATGGCTTCTTCTTCTTCTTTCTCCGTCTCTTTGCAGCACGAGACATACCCCCTCTTGAAACAGAAGAAGACATTATACTCTCGTCATTATTAGTATAGCAATCTTTGTCATCTCCGATAGATTGATAGGGAACAACTATACCCAAAGGCTGGGCACTGTAATAATCGATAAATAGCTTATATCCAGCACCAGATTTTCTATGCCACAAATTAGATGTGTGTTGGTCATACTTGCTGTTAGTAGTATTACTACCTCCCCCTCCTCCACTCGAATTACTTCTAGCAGATGACAATGGATTTATATCCTCACTATTTCGTGATCGTTTCGGCATGATTTGCAATGATGTTGGCCTAGACTTTACCGACGACAAATAATACCTCCATAGATCTATCAAAGTACCACTACAATATCTATTGTGTTACATTGCAATCGAGATTGCTATTAAATAATAATGATTGGATATACCTACGAAAGCCAATTTATGTCAAAGTACTTTTTTACTTAAACTTTTAAGGGTATCCTTGCCATCTACGCCAGCCTCAACCCATCAAACTCCCCTCATCTCTCTACTCTCTATATCTATTCCACAGATGTCAACCATGTCACCATATATACCCCTTTTCCTGCTATTATTATTAGCTTTATTAAGGAGTAATGCATTCTTAGCCAGCAGCAGATCTTGTCGGTATCGAAAACCGCCATATTCTACTAATGATTCCACAAACGAGTTGATATCCTCCCGACGTGATGTGATTGCTACTAATGCGTACGATGAAACATCATCAATACTAGCTCGACGCCAGGTAATTAATACTATTGCATCTACAGTATTGATATCTACATCATTATCAAAACCGACCGCATTTGCATTAGATGATTATTTTAAAATATATGTCAGCGGTACGGCTACATTACAATCAGGTATATCAATAGATGAAATTGGAACAAATGCTTCTTTATATGTAACAGCTAGACCAAACAAACCTGATAATGTACCCAGGGCCATACTAGACGGCAGTAGAGGCAAGGCACCACCAGTTCTAAGTGCAAGATTTGCAAATCCTACATTTCCATTCGAATTTGATTTATCATCGCAATGGTTAACGCCCGAAGGTGCGTCAGTAGTCGAGGGAAAAGATACAGATGATGTTTGGTGGAGGGGAGAAGATTTGATCATAAGTGCAAGGCTAGATTCAGACGGAGTAGCAGCTACAAGAGATCCTACAGACCTTGTTGGTCGAGGTATATACACAGCAAAAGATGATTCAAAAGTATCGATTGAGCTGCAAGGGAGAGGAATGTTTGGGAAAGCTGTTACTAAGAAGTGAGTCAATAGTTAAGTATCAAATCAAAATGAAAGGTTTAGTATTCTTATAGTACTATCGTGTGAAGAACGTAAATGCCTTATTAAGAGAACGGTTTGTAAGTACTTGCATTTTGTACAATATTGTATATGGCACCGATAACAGCACATACTCCTAGCACAGTGAATATGAAAGCAAGGAAGTAATTGACGCCACGTTTCCAAGTAGGAGCTTCTTTGCCAACTTCCGAGTTGTTGTATATCACGAATGGATATACAAATGTAAGTGGAGTAGAACCGATAGCGCCCGTCAATGCCGCAAGATCACCGAAGAATGGCAACGCCACACCAATGAAGGTTCCAATCCCAACAAACAGGAAACGGATAGCAAGTTTCTTATGCCAGTGTTTCCTCCCTTCTCCGGAAAACAGTCCGTCTGTGTGTTCCTCTTGAGTCATGGTACACCTACAAAACCGCAGGCCGAATAGTATAACCATATCTTCCAAATACGTGAAAGCCGCTTGATTATAAATGGCCCCAACCGCAAAGATGTTGATCAAGGCGAATGTGTAGAGTGCCCATAGAAAGTTCTGTGAAACATAGGGAGCAATGTCTTCCACGAGAGAAGAAGAAGTGGTATTTCCAAATGCAGCGTAGGCCAAGCATACAATGAGCAGATAGGATGGAGCAACAAACAAGTATGAACACCCCCAGGCTTTGGTCATTTGTTTCTTCGACTCATCTGGATCTTTGTGATTGAGAGATGCATGAACGTCCGGCACGATCGAGTGTCCTCCATAAGCAAAAGCGAGGATGCCAAAGGATGATAAGACCCCCATTGTATAATCTGTTGTTGTATCATCCTCTGGATGGCCAAACGATACATCCTCAATTTCGTTGATTGCCTGCCCACATCCAACCAGAAACATGATCACAGCTACTACAGTTGCAATTGTACCTGCAAAACTAACTGTCCACGATTTATCAACATTAGGTGCCAAGCTAAGGGAACGAGAAGTGAATAGATATTCGTTAGTGAGCAATGTAAGACCATATCATATGTACAATGCACAACTAATAACTGTCTGCTTACCTAACAATGAATAACATTAAACCTCCTATAGCATACCATGACGAATCATTCAAGTTTTGAATTCCATTTCTCTCGACATCCATCATTATGAGCAATTGTCCACTAGCTACAACAGAGGACGATAGAATGGTGATGAATATTAAACCTTGAAACGGTCTAATCCATTTCATTGACCATCTGTCTCCCATGTTCCCATCGGCCAACTCCGAGTAAGTCTTGTGTTGTGTTACATCTTGACATTCGATTAGAAGTTTCCCACTGTAGAATGATACCAATGTACTAGCAATGAACAATATGACACCACCGACCCAACCTAAATATGAAAATGACAAAGGTAAAGCCAATAAACCAATAATACCAAGGATGGATATAACAGAGTGATATGTAGCATGAATCCATGACCGATGATTATCAATATATTGTTGTAGACTTTCTTCTTTGAGAAGTTGCTCTTCAAGGGAACTAACTCCTCTTGTGATGACATATCCAGGAACGTCCATATCTCCTTTTATTAGTATTCAATTTTTGTTGCAAAACACTGATATGTTACTACAGTATAGTATTCTTGATGTATTATTGTATGTTATTGTTATGTGTATCTCCTCTAATTATGCCATTGTGAAAATTGTATTGGCAGTATGATATTGTGTAACTTGTATATCTCCTTGTTACTGCCTGAGCAGAGGCAAAGGTCGACGTGATTTGATGGTCTTGTACACGAGATGACTTTCTTTGTACCAACAACACCCTATACTCCTCGCCCGTCATCCGAGGACGTCAGCGTATAGCAGTTGCGCTTATTTGAGATGATAATACATAACAACCTACATAGCATATACTGGCGCTTTTGCCATAATTTACTTACGTGCACCTACCGTACCGCACCGTATGACAACGAGGATACCTCCTCGGGTATCTTTTATTGGTGCTCACAAATGACACTCGATGTTTCGCCCTTTGCTCTGGTTTTGATCAAATTAACGGTGGATTGCAATTCAGTTAGTTTCGATGGTTGTTGTACTATCCGTTGACTCTTCTGAGAACTGCTTGTCGAGTTATGTGCTATAACGACGGATGGCAATAGGTCGATATCTAGATTGAGATTAGATCAAAACAAAGTAATAACGATATAATGAGTTCAAACTACCAACAATACGAAGATGCAGCAAATAAAAATTCACACATATATGATCACAAACATGCCACACATGGTATAGGAGGTTTAATGTTATTCATTGTTAGGTAAGCAGACAGTTATTAGTTGTGCATTGTACATATGATATGGTCTTACATTGCTCACTAACGAATATCTATTCACTTCTCGTTCCCTTAGCTTGG
>Ga0214480_100704_pt1 | contig 16435 bp, 11 predicted proteins | sample M1_20Mar14CPVII9_3_FD_165042 | JGI IMG/M metagenome (GOLD analysis project Ga0214480, IMG submission 165042) | Marine eukaryotic communities from Monterey Bay, California, United States - M1_20Mar14CPVII9sort6BwellE17 | ecosystem: Environmental > Aquatic > Marine > Unclassified | place: USA... | reverse complement strand
TCATCTCCGTCATATCCACCCAACAATTCATCATCACTATCAATCTCATTATTAGTACAACTTTTACTGTAACTACTCCGAGTAGACTCTCGTCGTGTATTACATGCATCACATACTGATACAGTTACTGAATTAACTAATGTGCATTTACGACATGTCCACGAGCTGTTGTTATTATAGTAGTATTGTTGCAATCATCACTATCATCTGAATCATCTGCGGTTAGATCAACTGCACCACTGCCATTGCTTTTTGACACACCAGAAATTTTAGTATCATCATCAGGACGGGGTGTCAAAAGCCTCTCACTGGCAGAACTTTGTGAACCATTCATAAAGTTATTATCATGCTGCTGTTTGTTGTTATTGTCCAATCCACCACTAGAGCTTTGAGATCCATTGAAGGTGTTATCAAATTGTTTATTGACAATCTTCACCTAACCATCCTAGTCTACTTGGTGGAGCTACCGCCGCACCGCCGCCATGATGATTGCGGTGCTTCTTCTTTACTACACGACGACGCTTCTTCTTCTTTTCTTACCGCTGCTCATATATTAATTGTTATTGTTATTGTTAATTGAAGTTTCTGGATGAAACTTTCGATAAATTCTATTGAGCTCAGTTATGGAGTTTCGAATGTAACATAAAGCGAGGTGGTTAAAAGGAATTATATGGTATGAAAATGATAGTACAGTGGTATACTGTTGTAGTCTTTCATTTTGTATTAACGCTCTTCTTAATTGGTGGTGGTCCGGTATCTTTTTCATTTCAGTGGCAGCCGCAGAGGAGTAAGTAAGTCTTTGACCATGAAGTATTTGTGCTCCTCCTTTGTTGTTATGAAAAGGCATATCTATAGCGTATCATAGAAATAGTGCAATATTGGCGAATATCCCTTAGTGCGGTATCCTTTAGGTACCCCGGTTTTGCAACCCAAGTTGCAAGATCTACGTAGGAACTAGAAATCACAATCCGAGATCACATTGTATACCATGATACCTGGGTGTTTTTTCATGATATCTCGACCACTTTTGCAACCCAAAGTTGAAGAATCGTTGCAAAATCAAGCGGGTTTTGCAACTTTTGCAACTCACGTGTGATGGATATGGCGGTTTTGCAACTCACGTGTGATGGATAGTGGGGTTTCTATGAGAGTTGAGAGCTCATCATAAAGAACAGTGTGAAACAACGTACTACTTTCTAGCGGCCGCTACTCCAAAAGAACAATAGTTGATAATAAACTACTTCGGGTATTTCATAACTATGGTTTATTGTACAATATCTGCCGGAGATATACACTGCAACTGCTTTAGTTACTACACAATCAATGCACACATCAACCGAGTCGAAAATGAGAGAAGATGATACACCGTGCCGTCTACTCCTCTTTGTGAAGGCTATGGGCTAGCTGATATTGATCTACGCGACACCCCTTTGTAATTATCTATTGTTGTGTCGCCTGATGGTGTTTATACACCTCCCATGCTCAAGATAGAGCTACATCGATGAAATGCGCTACCTTACTCATTCTTCGAGAAATTAAAGTGGTGGATGAACAACTCTACACGGAGAAATACGGGTAGAATATGTATGATAATAGACAACAATTAACTGAAGGTATGTGAGATTATTTTCTACTGTATGTCTAGTTCGGCTTGGCCGAATAGGAGTTGCATGGATCCGATATTAGTTGATAGTACAAAATGCACACATGATATGCACAAGAGTTATGTTGCATCATCCTACAATACAATAATGAGAGAGGGTGATTGGCGCAGCAGCACTATAGTGATATTAGAAGGTGATGCAAATCGAATCATACAATAAAACAATGGATATTAGATTGCAATATGCCTTGATAAATTACTGAGATGGATTCAAGTGCAACAAACAACAATATCAAGATGATATATAACAACAGCATACCCAATCACTCTGGTATTAGTACCGAATATGATTGTTGATATGGTATAGAATGAGATACGAGAAGTTGTTATTTTGGCAACGACGGGTATATGATAGATACAACTTTAAATTGGAGAAAGTTAGTTTTAGTTTGGTATCTCACTAACAACTAACTGCAAAGCAACAAAGCGGGATGGATGTCAGCCCAACTACATATCTACATTAAGGGGGATATGATCGTCATAGATGGCCTATAACACATTGTGAATAGAGGTGCAACACTATCAAGTAATCAGAGAATTGTCATATATATTATATTAATGAGTTATAATAACAAATACCCTACATACTTAAACCACCTATCTAACTCATTTCAACTCAGAAAGGTGTGGTGATTGGTGATCTTTTTGGTTCCATAGTAATGTACGATACCTATGATCGGCCGTCGGCCCACAATTCAACAGAATTTGGCAGTGGAAAGCAAGTTACTTTGTTGATACAACGAACACCTCAATACTCAATCTACATACACCAAAAGCATAATAGTTTGATAATAAATTACATCGGTGATATCACAAAGATTCGATGCAGTGCCCTACCTACATTCATTATTTATCGAATATTGGGTATCTATGTACCTCTCTAGAGAGAGAGTGACAACTATACATTATACACTTATACACGGGCCGGGACAATACTGCTGGACTGCTGGAACAAGAGGGATAGCATGGGTACGACAAACAAATCTGGATATATTGAAGGGGTTCTACTATTACAGTTTGGCCATTCATGGACGCGATATTAATAGGATATTAATATTATAGTTGAAGTACAAAATATGCTACACACATGTTGCACAAAATGTTTTGTTGCACCTCATTGCTATAAATAATGATGGTAGTACATACCTAGCGTTAGACGAGAGTTATGAGGGTACTATGAGGCTGGTCAAGTAGTTAATATTGATATTGATTAATGATATACACTTGATGTACACAAATGTAGTATGATTTATATGATTGGCATGAGATAGTGTTACTGTTACTACATTGGTATTAGAAAAGACTCTATGATAAAGAATCAATAGACAAAAACAAAGTATATTACATGGTATGTTGGTACTTAGATCGGTCATCGGCGAGCACAAGTATGGAACGGATTAGACGTTAAATGAAACTGTTGTTGACGGAGCTTGTCAACAAAACAACCCCAAGCAAGTGTACCTACGAGTTTGTGAGCTCCTTGACAAGGAGAGGTAGATGCAGCTACATCCACTAGTGGATCAACAGATGCTGATACTGCTAGAGTCAGGAACTGCATAAAATGGGAGAGTGAAGCTGTGGAGGGAGTAGATGGAACAGAAAAGATTAAGAGGACTGGCAGGGTCAGAATTCCATCCCGTTGCTTAAAGATTATCGTTGAGAGTCATTTGCTTCACGTATTTGTAAACCTCTGGTATCTTTGAGTGTTAGTGTTGGTGGCGAATCAAATCAATCGGAGCTTTCATTACCTCTTGGATCAGCATCCAAGAAGTTGATGCCGCGGTTCAAGGTTAGTGAAATCTGTTGTTCTTATGATTTTGCTCATATCATATGCACACTAACTTTCTATTACGGATCTAAAGACTAAAGATTGGGTGTCGGCAGATGTACTTGCCAAATGTAAAGTAACACTCGAGTTCTGTTGTGCTGAGAAACAATCCAGAAATAGATCCTCTATCAATGAAGGTTGAATGCCATGCATGTGGTGTGGTCAACTTCGAAGAACTATTGATTTTCTGACAAGAATGAAGATCAAGATAAAAGTCATTTTGGCACGGATATTGCCTTCTTCCAAAGTGGTGTGTTTGTTGTATCAGTCTGTGCCAAAGTCTCTTCTCAGGATGCTCCCTCGGGCATTGAAGAGTCATGGTGGGCTCCGCATGCCAAGATTGTACGAGTCGAGGAGCTAGAGCAATAGGTAGTGGGACATTGTTTATATTTATATAATCGAAAGACTTTAAATCATCTACTTTTATCTCATTGTCAATTCATTGTGCAAGCTGGTGCTACACTACTCAGCGTGTTATGCTCTCTCCCTCCATATATATATTTATCTTTCGTGTGCATCTTATGTGCAAGGGATAACCCTGGATAAAACCGACTCTCCCTACTCATCGCATCATGGAAGTCCAAGTTCGCTTCTTTTTGGCCTACACTAGGCATCATCAAATCACAATTTGAATCAAACTAAAGATGTATGAAGCGGCATGGCGATAATTCCATTAATCCTGAACACACGTCATATGTAGGAGATAGATGAAAGAAAGGATACCCTTGGCAATCAGAAAGCGTGGCAATTAATGATTGATGAATCACGCAATTAACGCCATGAAAGTGATGATAATTTCTGCGAGACAGTAAACTTTCAGGGCAAGCAAAAGATAATTCATTGTGAGTGCATTGTGAGTGCCGCATTTGTTGATAATAAGAAATAACCCCTACGTCATCAGAAGTAATAGAAGGATTATCCCCAACTAAGGGTTAGGGTATTTTACACCGGATAGGCTAAATGAAGAGAAGGGTGATCGTCCACTAAAACTCTCTAGTAGAGGAGGAACGTAAACACGTCGACGACCAGCTCATTGCGCTCATTTTCACACATTCATTATCAAAATCAAGTAGAGATCTACATAGAATCCTTATTATATCATAGACTATCCTAATCAGGTGAGTAATATAATATAGGCTGTTCTTGTTTGATTATTATTATGACATGAATCGCTCGATTGGCAAGATGTTGTTTTGGTTGTTGGTTGTTTTGTGCGGCTGGACGGCAATGTCTCTTTCCTGTTATGTTTAATGCGGCATAGATACGATGATCTATTGCAAACACGAGTGGACGTATGGTGTGTGGGGATAGATGTACTATCGGGTAGTTGTTATTGCAAAGAGTCGAGAGAGACAAGAGAGACTGTAGCGGCATGAGACTCTGCTGGAGAGGACGGAGGAGTATTAGTGCACATCATATGTTTAAAATTTCGTTTTGTATGTCCCATGCCAATATCTATTTGTGTGTGAGTATGTGTGGGGCATGTTTTCTATTGTTCTACCTGCATTTGCAATAATATTAGAGTAGAGAGGCATAGATAGAGGTTGTGTTTCCCCTCATGGCTGCAGAAGAGAGGCTAGAGGGATATCTCTTTGATTTGTGTTATGATATATATGTCAAGTTTGATTATCATCCTATTTATGTTTAACTTTACAACGTCAGTTCTCAAACATACCTACTGTTTGTTCTTCTATCTCTCTTCACTTCATCAACATCTACCATTCAACAGACAATCAATCATGAATCTCTCTACCTCCTTCAAGTACATCTGCACTGTCATGGCACTCCTTGCCTCACCAAGTGCTGCCCAGTCAAGCCCAAGCATTGTGTTCGTCACCTCTACTGTACATAACGGTGATTTGGGTGGCTTAGTTGGTGCTGATGCAATATGTCAAGCACGAGCTGTTGCTGCAGGCTTTCCAGGCACATATTTCGCCTGGCTTTCCGATTCTACAGGTTCACCTCTTACTCGATTCGTCCAATCCCCAGGTCCATACACCCTTGGAGATGGTATCACTGTCGTTGCCAATAACTGGGATGATTTAATTGATGGTGAACTTAATGCTTTTATCAACGTGGATGAGACTGGAGGTAAGGTATTTGACAATGTTTGGACCAATACCAATGCTGATGGTACAGTACGTTTTTCTGGTAATTCTTGCAATGATTGGTCATCGTCATCATCATTGACCTCAGGAGCAAAGGGCAATAGCGGGTTTGATAATGCAGTATGGACTAAAGGCTCAACCAACCGGTTTTGTGATGTTAACCTTCGTCTATACTGTTTCCAACAGATTGAGTTGCCCGATCCACAAATCTCCCCTGCTCCAACCTATGAGATTGACTTGAGTGGATGTGAGTTTGTTGCTGATACCACCAACATTGGAACCGTTACCTGTACGTTTGAGGCCAATGGTGATAGTAATCATGTCGTCAATAGTGTGCTCAAGGGGCCTGATTGCTCAGCTGAGGCTAACACCGGTCTTACTCGAGAGAACCCTGACTTTACTTCCGACGGCGAAACAAGTACCTACGCCGTCTCTGTATCCATTAACAACAACGCTCTCGGAGAAGGTGATGAATCCGTTGCATTCTGCATCCAGGCTTTTGTTAAGGCGGGAGGTTCCACTGATGTATATGCTCAACTCGGACAGAAGATCCAGCTGGATGTGGCAACCGACGGCTCGTTCTCCTTCGATACTACTCCTGCAGTTGCTGATACTATCAGTGCCGAGGCTGATGCACTTGATACCACATTGACAGTTGGTGCATATCAGTGTGATGATTCTGGTACCCTTACAAGCAGTGACTTGTCTCTCGGGGATACCTTGTATATCTGTATTGATGGAGACCAAGATGCTGTTATTGTTAATGCCGTTAATAATTTGCAGGCCGAAAAGTCGGGTGTATCAGTATCACCCTTGAGTATCATTGATGATGGACCTACTATTGCCAACGATGCCATCACCGCCGTCTACAACACTGGGACTAATAAGGTCATCGTAACAACCATTCTTCCTCTTGCCTTCTTCGAGGATAGTGGTGCTATTACCGTATCTGGTAATGCTGACATCAGTGCAGGCGGATCCAGTCGTCAACTCTCGATCGGCATGGGCAAGGAAGTTATCTCCCGCCCAGTGGTAGGAGCTGACTCTGCCAAGTTTAATCTCAAGGTTGGAGTGATCCCTGTCTCTGATCCTTGGGATGATAAGGAACTTTGGGAGGATGTTAAGTTAAAGGAGATGCCCAATTCAGCTGCTCGTGTTCCTCAAGCTTTCAAGATCTCAGCGACTGCCGTATTTGCAGCTCTTGTCTTGTTTTGGTGGTAATATCCCTAACATATTGACACTTTTTGTTTAGACAATGATGCGTGCCTATGCCTCTGTTATTGGCAAGGATACGCTGGATCATTATATTCGAAAGTTGTTGAGTCAGCAGTTGTATTTATTTGTTGACCAGACTTGTTTGAAGTGAAAGTATTGTGTACTGGGGGGAGACTCGTTCAGATATTAAACAAGAGCCCACATGTGCCGATAATACATTATTGTTTTGATTGATTAAAAGATTAACTTGGTAAATTATAAAGATGAATTGTTTTGCCATATGACAAGAGTTTGTTAGTATTTCATCATCTATATTTTGAATTTACACTCTACTTCTTCTGCACAAGAAATTGTTAGTTATCATTCTTCTTCTTCTTCATCAATCTAACTGTTCAATCTCTTCTGTCTATTCGATGTTCTTTCACCAATCATCATCATTGTCATCGTCAACCAAGTCATCTTCGAGTAAAACAGCATTCTCCTTCTCCTCTGGAGCTTGTGGCTCATTATTTGCATGTCCGCTAGCATCATTTGTATATGAATGCAAGTTTGCCAAGGCATAATTGACATCTTGGGGGATAACATTTCGCATATATGGCAAACTATCCGTAACAAATTGTTGTGCCGATCCAATATTATCATGAATAGATGTAATATCTCCTCCTGCCTCTTGACTAGTACCACTACCGCCACCGCCACTACGACCACTGCCTAATGATAATCGTTTCCTCAGCTTGTCAATCTTGTATTCATTCTCACGATTCTTCTTCATGACACTGAAAACCTTCGGTGCCGTAAACTGTCGAAATTGTGGAGGAGCAGGATGCCTATTCCCATCAGCCACGGCTCTACCCCCAATACATGATGCATATTGCATAGGAAATGGACCATCAGTACTATTTTGTGAAGATGAGAATTGATAATCCATAAATGTTGCCGAGTCTGATATCAAATCGAATGATCGACTAAGATCGGTAACATCCATGAAGAAGTCGGGACTATGGAATGATATGAAAGACATTGCCGAGGATAATGTCATATCAACTCTACTGAGGACGTCTTCGGGTACAAACTCCAATGGCCCTCGTCCATCGTTCCACTTTGATTGATTCCATACTGTAGATCGTGATGATGATGGAAGTCCTTGAGCTGACTCATCCATTGAATCATCATCAGAGTCGTGATGATGATGTTGGCGTGTCGCTGGCTTTCGTTTGGCATACAGTAGCTTCCCCAGTGCATGAAATGTTGATAGCTTGGCATCCTTTTTGGCAGTACCACCGCCTTCTTCACTACTATTCCTATTACTCCTTGATCGACTTGTCATCATCATCGTTGATGATTGGAATTGCAAAGCAAATATAGCATGACGCAAGTCACCACCACTTGACAGATGCATCTCTTCAACAAACTCGGTAGATAATGTACCCAATCGTTCAACTTTTGCAATAGATTGTAATGCCTTCTTCATCTTGGCTTTTGTTACTGGTTGGATTTGTATTATCTGTACTAGTTGTGAATAGAGTATGTGTGGAGGTATTAACCGTTCGAGATCCTCTGGTCTGTGTTTACCCTCTTGTACGTCACTATAGATGAAGAATGTTGGTGTTTGTGTACGCTGTATATGTCGTTCCATGATGTTTCTGATAGGAGTTTGTGTGTAAGTATGAGGTGGGTGGGTGTATTGTGAGAATGGGTCCAACATGGCAAAGACATATGCAGGCATGGATCAATGGAATCACTCGCCGAAATGATTGAGCCGCCTCATCATTATAAAGATTTGGAGTCTTGAGTATTTTGAGAAGGGTGTGTGTTGTATTTGGCATATGCTGTTTTAGAACAAAACACAGTAAAGATGGAATGCACATGAAACGAGAGAGAAAACTCACCTCTTCCACAAGTATCAAAGACCCAGCATACTCCTCACTGTTCTTTCCACTACTACTTGATCCCTTCCTCTTCTTCTTTTCTGCCGATGATGATAACTTCAATGAAGAAGTATTATCGCCACCAATATCCAATGAAGTAATACCAACACTACCTGAATTTAAAAACTCCTCAAATGACGATAGCTGACTTTGATATGGCAGATGTCCACCACCACCACCATTGTCTCTCCCTCTACTTCCCATGCCATATTCTCCACCATTCATATTATAATCAACATGTATATCATTCCATCTTAACACTTCAATATTTAATTCAGTAGCTAATACAGATAATAATGTTGATTTACCAATGCCTGGCGAGCCTACTAATATTTGTAATTTCGTTGTTGGTTGTGAAGGGTTGGTTGGTATATCCCATGGATTAACAACTACTGTACTTTGGTGATGTTGCTTGTTATGGTTGGTACGACGACGTTGATATGTAGTATATTCAACATGTGAATTGAGGAATTGACGTACCTCCTCAATCTTTTTGGGTGCCACGCATAGCTCCTTGATTGTTTGGGGTGCATGTTTATCAATCCACATTTCTGTATTGGTTGTTTTGGCAGTTGACTTTGATAATGAATTGTTCTTGAAGGAATGTTGTTTATATGTAGTTGGTTTGGATTTCTTCATTTTGTGCTTGTTGTTATTGTTAGTTTGTGTAGAGAAATGTTCAGATAACAATGTTGATTGATACTTCTTGCCATTGTTGCTGTTGTTGCTGCTGCTACTATTAGATTTCTTCTTCTTCTTCTTCTTCTTTTGATCCTTCTTTGTTGCAACAGCAGTATCATCAGTCTTTTGTGAAGTAGTAGTATTGCTACTACCACTACCTTTCTTCAGCCTCTTGTGTTTGTTCTTTCCAATAGCTTGCGATTCATCTCCGTCATACCCACCCAACAATTCATCATCACTCTCAATCTCATTATTATTAGTACACCTTTTACTATTACTACTTCGAGTAGACTCTCGTCGTGTATTACAAGCATCACATACCGATACAGTTACTGAATTAACTAATGTGCATTTTCGACATGTCCACGAACTGCTATTTTTGATATTGTTGCAATCATCACTATCATCTGCGGTTAGATCAACTGCACCACTGCCATTATTTTTTGACATACCAGAAATTTTGGTATCATTATCATCATCGGGGCGGGGTGTTAACAACCTCTCACTCGAACTTTGAGAACCATTTATAAAGCTATCATTATGCTTGTTGTTGTTACCCAATCCACCACCAGAGCTTTGTGATCCATTGAAGTTGTTATCAAATTGCTGCTCGTCATTTATACTTAGTCCCTCACCTAACCATCCTAGTCTGCCTGGTGGAGCTACCGCCGCACTGCCGCCGTGAAGATTACGGTGCTTCTTTACTATTCGACGACGCTTCTTCTTCTTTTCTATACCGCTGCTCATATTGTTATTGTTAGTAGAGATATTGGACTCTCTTTCAACACAACAAAACTTGAGAATAGAGATAAAGAGAAACTTTTTGTAGAAACTTTTAGATAAATTCCAGAGCTCAATTATCATTGTATCCAATATAAAGTGGGAGGTGATGAGATCATATGGTATGGTATGAAAATGATAGTACACTAGTTTATATACTGTTGTAGTCTTTCATTTGTATTAACACTCTTCTTTCTTTATCTTGGTGGTGGTCCGTTTTTTTTTCAAGAGAAGGAGGAGAGCTGGAGTAAGTTTGACCATGAAGTACTTATTACCATGCCTATCTATAACGTGCCATATAATGCAATATTGGTGGTGATAACGAGACGTGAAGTTGTGGGACGAATACAATTAGGTGCGATATCCTTTTGGATACTCCTTATTTACCAAGGAAAGACGAGCTATCGTAATCAAGAAAGTTGGTATGCCCTACCCATAGTTGGTAAGATATCAGTCTAAGTCAAATAGTATACAGTTAATAACATTTAATTCTCTTGTTCTTTTGGCCTATCCATATCCAATACTATTCCCCATTCATTCAAGAAGCCTATCCAATACCTTATTCTCCATTCATTCAAGAACAGTCACACGCTTTCGGTACTCCAAGATTATCGAGCTCCTTATTACATCTCACAAAGTATCCCGCATCTGGCCACCCATGTTGTCCTTGTTTGTGGTTTGTCTTGTGGTGAATACTTGCCCATGTTACCTGTCCTTTCTTTCCCGTTGTCAAGGAAGTGCCAATACGAAACGTTAATCCACGAGAGAATGCATACTTTAACCTTCGTGCTAGACGACGACCGTCGTCATTATCAGGAAGGTAGGCTGCCCTCTGAACACCAGGATATGTATTTCCTTCCGTCTCATGATACACCTTCTGACGCCCTTCTGGTATCTTGTACACTATTATAATAGTACCAACATTGTCGTGTCCCCCACACGAAAGAGTTGGGTTGACTGTTATGTGCATTTCCCCGGATGGACATGTACCCTGAGGCTCTCCAATCGATCCTTGGCATGTTGGACACTTCCTATTATGATTAAGAGCACCCAAGAGACAGTTCTTACAAAACATGTGCTTGCATTTCTTCACTCTTAACACGCCAGATGATGATTCAACAAGAGGGTCTAGGCAGATTACACATGCCTCCGTTGATGACAAAGATTCGTTTGGCGTTTCAAGTAACATGCTGAAATCCGAGCTTGTATCCGACAATGTATCAGGGGCACTATACCTGACCACTTCTTGTGTTACTGATAGTGTTGAACTAGTGCGGTGAGGAGGTGTGCGACCAGTCCTTGTACTCGCAGATGTCGACAGTGTACGTCCGGGTGGAGATTTTAGTGTTGAAGAGGATTTGCCATTAAAGAACTCATTTGCAACAATACTCATTGCATCAAACCACGGCTGAATAGTATGTGGAATTGTGGTACCATTTTCTGGTACTAACGATGATGGAAACCGGACCAAAGGAATACATTGAGCTGATCGTAGTAGAACAACTTCGTCAAGATGAGTATTTTGAGAAGAGCTTGCATTACCAAAATCCTTGTTGCCAATAACTGTATCAATTCCCACCTCTATAGCCTTTTGCCCAATAGGTGCCTTGATATTCCGAATAGCGAGCGAGGCCAAAGTACCAGAGAGTTCGACTTCATTTGGTTCTATACGATTCGTTTTGCCTTGTAAACGTGCAACCAAAATACCAACTTGCCCGTACTTCTTGATCGTAGCAGGATTGTTACCTGGAAAAGGGAAAGATACATTAGGAGAAGATACAAATGAGATGTGTAACTAAAATACCAGATCTTACCTGTGTAGACGCCATCACCAAATACCCCACCATGCTTGTGTCGAGCTTCTTGAGAGTTAAGTTTGGGGTTGGACTCTCTATCACTCATTGTCATAAGCCCATCACGTTGAATATGACCCATAGAATCCTCTGATGTAAAGTGAAAGCCAAGGTCCACATAGGTATTCTTTCCAACAGGATTGAATAATGTATCTATGAGCATCAACATGCGCTCAGCCATCTAAAAGTCGTGTGTCAAGATGTATAAGATGAAGATAGGTGATTGAAACCCTCGTTAGTGGTAGACTTAACATCAAATGAAGCACTAAACCATCGATTATATATGGCACAAACAAATTAGTATGAAAAACACAAAAGGAGGACTTTACCTGAACCATATCATCTTTGGCAACAGAAGTGATCCCAACATTCCCTTGGGTTCTTTCAAGACTATAAACCTCACTTGTTACACGCTCAACAAACTTATAGGCACGCCCCATCGTTGTTGATAGCATCATTTGATCCTCTCTTTCCCACCGCTCTTCTAGCTGTTGTAACTCAGCAGCGAATTTGGCATCATCATCAATACTATTCCTCTTTGATGGTGGCGCCCCATTAGCAGGCGAGCTACTAGCTTTGCGTTTCTTACTTTTCTTCTCCTCCTCTAGTTTCTTATGTTTCTCAGTAGCACGTGCTATAGCCTCACGAACAGGACCACATATTTCACAACGAACATCTTTACAGCGTTGGTAATGACTTAATACGTAACGACTAGAAGTACAGTGTTTAACCTTGCAAACACTGTCTTTGCAATCGGCAATATGTTTCCATAATGCCTTCATCTCGGCACAGTGGGGGGTAACTGGACACCCGGACGAGTGTGGGCATTTGGACGCATGACGGAGCAACAGTAGACGTTGCTGCTGATGTTTCAGCCTTACTTGGTATCCCTTCTCGACTGCCACGTTCAATTGAGCGTTAGCTTCACCCACTAGTGTCTTGAACTGGTCTTTCACATGCTCTGGTTTGGGAAGAAAGCGTGCAAATCCTTTAATTAAACCAGCATCATCTTTAAACAAAGAAGCTATTTCATCGACCAATTTCAGGAGACCATGATATTGGTACATATCCGATTCATAAGCATCCAAGATTGTGGTAAATTTATCATGTAGTCCCTTGGCCTCGATAGTTTCAATATATGTCTGAGCTTCAACTAAGCCCGCTGCTGGCTTCGATAGAGTTACCAACTTGGCTGCATTATCAAATTCCATTTCAAACCTCATTATTAAATCAAGATGATCGCCGAATAATGACTCTACCTCCTCCACCAACACATCAAAATCCTGTGAGGGAGTGTATCCGTCCAATAATTTCATGAATTCAGAATGAATCTTTGGCTGTGCTGCAAATCGATTCTTGACATTATTGATATAGCTAATTGATTCATCATACTCAGTTGATGGTTTTAAGTTTGAATTTTGATGCTGTTGAGGGCTCATCTGGTTACCCTTTTTCCCCTTTTGCTGTTGCTCTGGAGGAGATTTGAGGTTGCTTCCCCCGTTTAATGTTGGTTGAGACGTTGGTTTAACAGCTACTGATGAACTTCTTTGTAACCCCGAGTTTAGTTTTGGTTGAGATACTGCTGCTGCTGCTTGCTGTTTAGCCGCTGACCCGCTGGCCCCGTTACTACCATTAGAGGTACCATTCCCAGTCCCATTGTCATGTTCCTTTTTCAATTCAATAAACAAATCCTCCAAACTCTTTGCAGACTCAATTGCCAAGGGATTAAGGTAAAATTTCTTTGCATTATCAAACATTAATTGTATGTCGGCATAAAAATCTTCTTTATTGGCATATGCACGGCTTTTGAACTTATTTGATATAATTTCAAAGTCCACTTTTGATGTAGGAGATAATTTATCATAATAATGGGATAAGATATATTTAAAATATTGGTACATGTGATAGGGAAAAACAAACTTGTACTCACTGGGGTGCTTAACAATTGAAAGGTAGGAAAGGTTCTGTGTAGTTTCTTTGGGTGATAAGTGTTGCCATTTTTCATATCCTGGGGAATAAGGGTATTGGGAAGCGACTAGCGCATCGTATATGTTCTTGCAAATAGCAAGTTCAAGTGGTATCATAATATTGATCGATTAGATATGTTCAAGAAACTGAAACTATCCTACCACTCTCTATTGCAATACGGTTGCAATAAGTCCACTACTAGCGCCTGCAATAGGGGCAGATTTGCAACTGCTATCTGAACTTTTGTGAGAAGGATATACCGACCAATTCTAGCCGACGTCTTTTGAAAAATTTGATGCCTCGGCCTGCACCCAAGAGGTCGTCTATTGTTCGCTATGAGCAACACATATATCCTCCTCTTCCTCGCATCATATATTGCTCCTAACGAGATAATTTGCTCATCATTTACATTTATTAGTATGAAGCTTCCTTTCCTACTAATCGCTGTACTCCTAGGAAATCCAACATCGATTCGAATCATCTCCGCCCAATCGCAATACCAATGCTTTGCAACTAAAGAAGAACTAAAGGCAGCAGTTATACTATATGCCGACGGGACATGTAATTCCGGAAGTGATTGTGGTCGAACTTACGGTTATCCGATTGATACATGGTGTTTATGGAATACTACTGCGAATACTGGAGTTAGTGACTTGTCATTTTTATTTTATGATATAATCGATTTTAACGATGATTTGAATGGCTGGAATACTGAAAAGGTTACCAATATGAACTCAATGTTTATGTATGCAGAAGAGTTTAATGGTGATATTAGTGATTGGAATGTAGAAAAGGTTACTAATATGGGTAGTATGTTTAAGGTGCGTGAGAAAGTATCTTGTGTGCATATCATGTGTTACTCAACTTTACAATACTCAACACCAATACTAACACATCATTTCGTTTCAGGGTGCAACCAGATTTGACGGTGATATTAGTGATTGGGATATATCATCAGTTAATAACTTTTCATCATTCGTTGAAGGAGCAAGTTCGTTCAGTGGAAGAGGACTGTGTAATTGGGGTGTCAGTGGCCAATTCCCATTTCAAACAGCAAATACCAAAGATATGTTTACAGACTCTGGATGTGAATTCCAAGACTCTCCTGAATGGGAAGGCTTCGGAGACATGCCAGGGCCATTTTGTGGAAGTGACTGTGTACCAACAACTTCTCCAACATCAATGCCATCGGTAAGTTGATATATTATCCTCTCGGTGTCCAAAAGTATCTTTCACTTATTCATGTATCTTTTACTTATCCACTTATCCTATCCATAGATGAATCCATCTATTAGTAGTAGACCTACCGATGTACCATCAATTTCTCCTACACAAACTACCATGCCATCACCATCTCCTTCTTCATCACCTACTGAAACTACTCAACCATCCGAGTCGCCGTCTTTCTTGCCATCATTCGCTCCATCTTCTTCTCAGTTTCCATCTTTTAGTTCTAGGCCAACACCCATTTTATCAGAAGCACCAAGTTCAATTCCATCAGAGACGCCATCACAAAACCCAACTGCACTTACAATAATCTCAGGCAGTACAAAGTTATCAACAATTACTATGCTTGGGGTATCCTGCATCCTTGTCTCTATTTGGCTTTTGTGTTGAGAGGAGATTATTTGACAATGAAATGAGCTAATTGGATAGTATGGCAAGTTATTGCACAGATTGAATGAATATGATATGCTACGACAAGTTCAGGAAGGAGAAGGTACCTAAAGGTATACTTTGCTTAAATTACGTTAACAACACTTAAAGAAACATGCTCTGTTCAAATACCAGTCCCTTCCATGGGAGGATTAGGAAACCAGAAGGCTGATAATGCAATCCATTTCTTATTCCTTCTAGCAGCTGAGCTAGTTCCACCCGTTCCATTCCTGCGCACTAAGATCAAAGGACCTAAACATTGTTCCATATCGTCTTGGGTAACAAAGTTTTCAACAAGGAAATCCGTTTCTGCTGATATCACCTTTACTGGATCGCTGCTCTTCACGACGCGATTCTTGCATACTAAACTTAAGAATAGTTCTTCATATGTCAACTGACCATCTGTAGATCGAACGAGGTTGCTAATCTTTGCACGTAATGTTCCATCTTCGTCAATTGAAACTTTACCTCCCTCATCCATATTAAAAGGTATGTTACTTCCTCCAATTGAGCCCATACTATACCCTCCTCCATCACTAGGTAACAATCCCGTCTCAAAGATTTTGGCCTTTGTTGATACTCTGCCATTAGATGAGCATGTACCTACTTCTGCCTTTGCCAACCATCTTTTGTTTGATGGGTCATTAACATCACATCCATAATCTATTGCACATCCGACACGACGGAACAATATAGTCGGACTAGGACAAATATCAGTATCAAATTCAGATGTAGATACAAAGAATGGCTGAGAT
>Ga0214480_100703_pt1 | contig 16437 bp, 15 predicted proteins | sample M1_20Mar14CPVII9_3_FD_165042 | JGI IMG/M metagenome (GOLD analysis project Ga0214480, IMG submission 165042) | Marine eukaryotic communities from Monterey Bay, California, United States - M1_20Mar14CPVII9sort6BwellE17 | ecosystem: Environmental > Aquatic > Marine > Unclassified | place: USA... | reverse complement strand
ACAACTAAAACTATATCGCCAACACCCAATTCATTTGCGAGATCATATTCACAGCCTTCGCCAATAATAACCCGACTGTCCCACCATGTAAAACGTGACTCCCACTGTAACGATCCGCCGAGAACGCCAACAACCACTTGTTCGGGAGAGTCATAAGCCCCTCCATCATCAGGAAAATTATCGACGGTGAAGATATGGGGACCATTTGGAAGTGCTGTGAAATCTACCCGCACTCGATCATTAACAGCAGATGAGCCGCCGCGTAATTCAATGTATTTTTCGTCTATTCCGCTGACCTCAAAAACAACCTTTGCAATTCTACCTCTGTACTTTTTTCGAAAAGGCTTAAATTCTTCAATTGCTTTTGTCTCACGAAATTTATTACCGCTAGATAGTTCTTCAGCCGCTTTTTCAACAGCAGTAATCAGCTCTTCTGGAAATTTTGTGCTACCAACACCTCCCAACAAAAAAATGCTGATCATCGCAATAATCCCCACCAATAACACCCCTCCAGCAATAGAGCTAATGACGATGATCTTCTTATTGTCGCCCGATTTTTTCTTTGTAACTCTCCGCACGGGTTGCGGTGTGCTGGGTTGCAGCATCATGGGTTGCTGTGCGAACAGCGGATCTTGCTGTGCCATTGGCGAACCGCATTGAGGACAAGCAGCAGCTTTTTTAGAAACAGTTGCTCCACAATCTGGACATGCGGTTAGATTAGGATTGTCTGACGGCAGATCTGGCGGAGCAGGCACAACGACAGGTGTTGGCGTTACAGCAGCCACTGGTTCCTGAATTTGGGGAACCGATGGTTGTTGTATCGTTCCAATTGGGCTTGCACACTTTGGACAGGTGGTCGCACTCTTGAAAACTGGTGCGCCACATGAACCGCAGGAAGTGGAATTTGGATTTTCTTCTTTTACCACTTCTTTTGATCCGGTGATGGAATCCCACGAAGATTTTAGTGCTTCAAATGGACCCAGTTCATCAGTAGCCACCAAATCAGAGCCACCAATTTTCTTCGCCTTCACAAACCCAATTAATTGTTCACGGCTAAACGGACCCTGAACTTTTTCACCACGTTTAATGAAATACTGTATTGCCATTGTGCTTTGTTCTAAATGAATTGTTATTGGTTTGCTTTGCGTGCTTCAGTGTTTGCTGCCATTTGAAGCGTTTGTAGCGCAACTACAACCACAAGAACCGCAAGCACGACCACGAGTGTTGCTTTCAACCAATTCGGCATTTTATTTCCTCATCATTGAGTGGTTGAAAATCCGCATTCCTTCTTCAGTATCACTGATGCTATTCTCACCCACTTTGATTCAGAATGCAAAAAAAGATTCTTTCACATTTTGGGGGAGGTTTTTCTTATAAGAAAAGCAGGAACTTCTTTAGAGTTCAGGGCTTCAACTGAGCAAAATAATAGAGCCAAACCAGTCCAATTCGATTCAGAATGATCCACTGAAGTTATTTTCTTGGGATATTATCATCATTTTTATTGTTGAATCCTCCAGTTAAGAAGGCGGCGACCGTCCCTCTATAGATAGGATCAGCGGATGAATAATGAATAGAAAAAGGTGATGGACATAATAAAGAGCATGAGCAGCACTAGTTTCACTGTTAAGGCTGGACGGCCACAATGTGGACAGAGGATAACCAGCTAACTTTCAGCAAGGGATGTTTAATGAGCAGAAAAGGTCCTAACACGATTGAAGTTATGAAATCGCTGTTAAAGGAGTCTTGGTTCGTTTATCTCTTCCTCATCGCCATTGTGTTTTTTTCCAATGCGTCTGGGCAGTACAAGGAGATTTATTTGGACAATGAATATGTAATAGCACACCGGTGGACTTGGTGGGGACTGTTTTGGGAGGAAACAGAACTTCAGTATCGGAAAGTAGAGCTATCAGATTATTCTGGTTGGCATTACCGAAACTCTAAAGGAGAATGGAGGGAGTGTCTGGTAGAGTGGTAACCAGACGTTGATGAACGAACGAATTCAGCGATTACGAAATTGACGCATCCGCCAAACTGGGTGCATCAAGGGTCGTTAGGTTTTTATTCTCTCTGTCAATCTTCACCATCATTGTCTCCGCCCACCCATTTTTCAGGTTTAAGGATTTCATATCTGGCAACCTTTGTTAGATATTTTTTCTCTTCTTTATCCTTCGCCATCTCTCTCCCTCAACATCGGTTTCCTTCACCTTAACAAAAACCAGATGCACATGGGGTCAGGTCGCCCCAAGGCTTCAGATAAAGCCCTAGCACATCGTGAGAGTGTGGAGGCGACTGCGCACCTATATCGATCTCACTTACCATGAATTAACAACGAAAAAACGCCATTCCCAAGTCGTTCAAAACTTTTTTTTATGTTTTTTTCTGACCCTCTCACAGGACTATTAGTCCTGTATTTATTAGTGATGAAGCGACAATATTACACACAAAAAAACCGTGTAATTCTCTTAGTGATGGCTCCCTATTGCGTTGGCTAAGAAGATTCTGATACGTTCATTCAACGCACCTGCAAGCGACTTGGTGCGCACCCTACACCGCTGAACCAACGGGATAGGGGCTTTGAAAGGGAAATTAACTTTTGCGATTGGATTTTGTTGTCCAAGAGGTCGCGTTAATCAATCCTTTCGGAGTAAACCCATGGGTTACAAATCCTCTGTTTCTGAAAAATCAGAAACAACCTCGCTCAAACCGCAGCAGCAGATCAAGTCCAAGTTACTCGATCGTTCTCAGGCTGCCGCTTATCTAGCTATCTCCATTCGAAAGCTCGACCATCTCACCAAGGGTGGCTCTCTCCCAAAAGTGATGATCGGTGCAAAGCCTTTGTATCTATTGGACGATCTCGACCAATTTATCTCCTCGTGCCGTCAAGGCTGAACCTCAGGGAAAGCGACCTCTCTCGCGATCCTGTAATCCTCCTTTATCCGACCTAATCAACGAGGTAGACGTGAAGAAATCAATTTACAAACGCGCAGCTACTGCTCCATCTCAACCAGAAGAGCCATTACAAGTCCTCACACGGGAACAGCTTGCCAAGAGATGGCAAGTAAGCCCAGAAACCATTGATCGCCAAAGGAGGAAAGACCCAGACTTTCCTCAACCATTTAGAATTGGCACAAGTCTTCGATGGAGAATCGATTCCATCGAAAGGTTTGAACAAAAAGAAGGCTCCGACGGCAATCGGAGCGATCAGAAGAACTCAGTTAAGGAGTCAAAGGAATGAGGATTATACCTACCTACAATTCAACGATGCAACCGACACCAACCTCTGGACCGGATGAATGGGAGGAGGACGACGACCTAGGCGTTAGTGGAAGCGATTGGGAAACCCCAACAGAGTTCGCTGATGCGTCCCTTACGCGATTGGAGGAAGATTCATTCGGCGAGAATTTCCTAGGCAATATGATTTCAGAAGTCAGCACCAGCTTGGAAGCTCCCATAGAGCTTGCCGGTGCGATTGGTCTTGCGGTTATATCTGCCTCGGTGATGAAAAAATACGTGGTGGAGATCGAGGCGGAATCCGGCTATCAGGAGCCGCTCAACCTTTGGGCTATCTGTGCAATGGAGCCGTCGACTCGCAAGTCTGCGATTCTCAAACAGATGGCTAAGCCAATCCACGATTGGCAAACCAACCAAAAAGAGATCTTTCATCCGCTTATTGTTGAAGCCCGATCTACGAGGGCAACAGAGGAAGCTCACATCAAAGAACGGCGTAAGACGATCTCAAAGATTGATGAGCAACCTAATCGAGAGCAGGAGAAACAAGAGCTAGTATCGCTTGAGAAAGCCCTGACGACAGTTCCACGAGTCCCTAGGCTTTTGATTGATGATTGCACTCCAGAAAAATTGGCGGTGATGTTATCGGAACAGGGAGAGCGTCTGGCTTATTTGGATTCTGAATCTGACGCCCTTTTTTCAATGATGATGGGTAAGTACTCTGATAGCCCACAACTGGACATCTACTTGAAGTCCTACGGCGGTGAGCCGCTCCATGCCGGCAGGATGGGTCGCGAGGATGTTGAGCTTTTGTCTCCGCTCTTAACTCTAGGTGTCTGTCCCCAACCTGTTGTGCTGGAACGGTTGGGTAACAAGCCCGAGCTAATTGATCGAGGATTGCTTGCGAGGTTCCTATTTTGGCTTCCACCATCCAACCTAGGGAATAGGCAACTGGACCCAGTAGCCATATCTGAAGCGGTAAAAAGCCGCTATCGGCTAGGCATTAGAGACCTACTCGGTAGACAAACCTCTGACTCTTCCCCACCCAAGGGAATCAATCTAACTGTCGACGCTTATCAGAAATGGAAGGATTGGCAGAGATCCATTGAGGAGAAGATGCGGCTTGATAACGTCCTAGGCGAGGGACCGATGAGATCGTGGGGTGGAAAACTTGCGGGTAATACTGCGAGAGTTGCAGGATTACTTCATTGTGTTGAGTCGTTTGAGGGCAACTTCGAACCCGACAAGGTGGAGCTATCCAGTCAGGTAATGGGACGGGCAATCAGGATCGCTGATTCATCGATCTCCCACAGCCTTGCTGTCCACAACCTAACTAGGGCGGATGCCACTCTAGAACGTGCCAAGCAAATCCACGCTCATCTCAGGTCCAACCGGATACAAAAAACTAGCTTGCGAGAGATCCACTCTAAGCTTCGAAATCGGAAGCTGTTCAAAACTGCATCTTTGGTTCGGGACGGTCTGAGGAGGCTCAAAGAGATGGGATGGGTTCAGGAGGGTTTTGGAGGTGATCCGGCTACAACTGGGAGACCGAAAGAGATCTGGCTTGTACATCCAGAATTATTTTCAAACGTGTAATTCATAAGCACAAAAATCACAAAACCTAGTTCGTTCTACCTGATGCAATACTTTTGTTCTTATTGTGATTGTATCTCAGAGGAATTCAAAAAAAACGGAGCCTATCCCAGACCACCCCCCCCCCACTATTTTTCTGACATATAAGCAGAACGTAAACCACCAATCCAAGCGCGCACACTTTTGACGATAATTTTTTTTTACAAGGAATAGCAAGATGGCACGAATTCCCAAACCCACCGCAATCAAACTCAGCGATGGAACACGCAAATCGGAAATCAATATGAACGAGCCTAAGGCAATCCCGTTCGAGTTCTCACCACCTTCCCATCTCGATGAGATCGGGAAGGACGCCTTCAACCGTCTAGCCAGAACCCTTAAGGAGATGGGGGTACTCTCAGATTCTGACCGATCCCTATTGGGTCTCTACGCTGACACCTATTCCGAGTACATGCGGTGTCTGGAATTTGTCCAGAGGACCGGAATCATGATTAAGGCTGCAAACGGAACAGACAAGAGAAACCCTGTTCAGAGCGAGACACGAGCCTGTAGAGCTACGCTGATGAAAATCTATATCCAATGCGGATTGACGCCTGCGAGCCGTTCAACGCTCACTGTGGACACACCAGTAGCTGGTATTGACGACCAGATGAGAAAAGACGTTACATGGGGAGGCGATGAGGGAGATTGGAACCCGTGGATGCCGCCATATTGATGGAGTCGCCAACGAGCGACGGACGGCATTGGGAAGCCAACTGCTACCCAAACGCCTTTTAACCACAGCCTTTTAACAACAGGGAATTAGGTAGCCAACGAGCTACCGACCCGCTTAAACAGGACAAGGGGGTAGAGCTATTAGCCTACCCCCCTCACTAACCAAACTTCACTTTACCACTTCATTTTATTTTCCTTGAAAGGAACGAACTATGGCGAAATTAACAAAAGGTGGACGACTGACTTTCCGAAATGCTGCCGGCGAAAGGAAGTACATGCGGCTTTCAGCGATTACCAAGACGGACCAGACGAAAGTTTGCCACCATGTTTCTAACCTTGAGAGTTCGTTGAAAACGAACGAACGACTGGCTCCTGATACCGTTGCTTGGCTTAACTCCATTGCCGTCTGGCTACATGACAAGCTGGCTGGGGCGGGCTTGATTGAAGACCGGCAGAAGTTTGAACTGGATGCCTATATCAAATCTTACGTCGATTCTAGAAAGGATCTAAAGGAAAGAACACTCATCAAGTTCAAAGCCACTCGAAGATATCTTGTCGAACATTTCGGGGGCGATACCAAGATCCATGAAATTACTTCCGGTCACGGAAACGAGTTCAGGGAATGGCTCTCAGCCCGAGGGTTAAAGGAAAACACAATCCGAAAGCATATCCAGATTGCTTCCCAGATCTTCAAGAGAGCCTTCGATAAGAAGCAGATTACCGAGAATCCATTTTACGGACAGAAGACAACGACGATCCCGAATACGGACCGAGATTATATCGTAACACTCGACGAGTACGAGAAGATGCTGGCAGCCTGTGATGACGATCCATACTGGAAAGGCATTATCGCGTTCTGTCGTATTGGCGGAGTCCGGTTCCCCTCTGAACTGGCTAATCTCGAATGGAGCCATATTGAACGAGATGAAAACCGTATCAAGATCCACTCACCAAAAACAGAACACCATGAGGGAAAAAGCTGGCGGTACATACCGCTTTTTCCCGAACTAGTGAGACCCGTGGACGAACTTTGGGACGCAGCGCCGGAGGGGCAGCGTTTTGTGTTCTCAGATAACGATCCCGAAAAATTTATGAAGTGGAACGCCAAAAAACCCTTTGACCAGATCCGGAAGAAAGCAAAGGTCAAATTGTGGAAGAGACCCTTCCAGAACATGCGAATATCTAGAGAGAACGAACTCGTTGCAATCGGATGTCCTATCCATGTTGCTGCTAGCTGGGTCGGCAATTCCCCTCTGGTTGCCATGAAGCACTACCTCAAAGTAACCGACTCAGACTTTGATCGGTTTTCATCCACCCCAACCCCAAGAGAAAAAACCTCATCAGCTCGATAGAACTGACAAGGTCTTCTAAGTGGCACAGATTTGGCACAGACTGCGGTAGATTTTGGACGATCCCCGCAAACTGCTCCTTCTCTGCTTCGATCGAAAAGGCTCGTTTTCACGGGCTTTTTCTATTTCCAGCGACTGTCGTCGATTACCGGCGACTGTCGCTTTCTTGCCTAGTAGCGGCAGAGGGACTCGAACCCCCGACACGCGGATTATGATTCCGCTGCTCTAACCAGCTGAGCTATGCCGCCTTATTAATTGATGCCATGTTGTGGATCGCAACCGCAGCGCCAATTCCAGAGTCGTGTAATGCGGAAAATGGCACCAAACACTCTTCCCCCCGACCGATATCTCCACCGATCGTCATCAGCTTAAAGGTTTTCCTAACCATCAAATGGACTGACGATTTTAATGTATCGGCGAATTCACGCAACTCCGCCAAAGTTTTTTATTGTTTCCAGCAGGACACGCAGCTCAATATGCAGTAGGTGATTGCCGAAAGGGCAGAAACCCCCGGGAATCTGCCGCCGTGGCCAGCCATTCAACTTCGTATGGAATCGACCGATTGGAATTCTCGATCTGAATCTCCCAGACGGGCCTGCACACCCATCGCTGACAACATCGTATTATAAACATCGATGCCCTCCCGTTTGACGTCCATGATTTCACCGGTCTTAAAACGACCGTTGGCACCGGATATCGCATGAAACACGCCTGACAACTCCCTTTTCACATTAGAATGCCGACCATCACCCGATTCGGTCGACACCGTAATCAGAGAATTTTCCAGGATCGTTCGGCCGTTGGCCTCCCGCGTTTTGTCGAGACGATTCAAAAAGTAGGCCACCTCCTGCATCTTCATATGCGCATGCGCCCGCAAAGCAAGATTCTTTTTCTTGGGATGAAACTGGTGCCACCATTCATGGCTACACCCTTTGTCACCGGAGGCCTTGAGTTGCCTGGCATCGTCGAATTGAAACCGTTTTTCTCCCTTGTAAAAATAATCTCCAGTGATCCGCAGTCTCTCCCCTGCAGCCAAAAACGTCAACGAACCAAACCGAACGCGGTCCAGTTCAATCGCCAAAGCATAAAGGTCAGCCATTAATCTCCACTCTTTCCGCAGCGCCTCCAACGGCATGTCGATACCCTGCCCTGCAGGATCCGCCTGACCCCCGTGCGCCAACGCAGACCTGGGAGGCAATCCAGGACCTCCCTGATTCCCCCTTTCCAGCGAAAAGGCACGCTGCTCGAATTCTCGGATCCGGTCCAAATGATCAGCCACCCTTGCTTTGGAACGAGCACCCAACGGAGACTGATTTCCGGTATAAAACTGATACTGATCCACAACCGAATCCAACACACTTCTTCGCAGACGTTTTTCCCTCAAGTCCTTGTCTCCTCCGGACAGACTCAAGGCTCCAAACACGCGGTCGAATACATCCCGCGGTTGTTCCTGCATCCTCGCGGCGACAGTGCCGTCAGGATTGTAACTGTGAACGTAGCGACTGATTCGGCTTCTCCGGAAAAACGTTCCCGCCACCAGCGTCGGCACCACGCCTTTGGGCAATCCATTGACGTAGTGATTTCGGCGGATGACCTGATCAATCGATGGTCCGCCCGATTTGGCATCCCCGTTTGGGGGTTGGGCCGTAAAAGCCCCCGAAGCCCCGTCAAAGTGAGCGTTGATTCCCGATTCATCGCACCGTACCTGATCCACATCCCGCATGATCAGGAGCTTTTTTCGTAACGGTTCAAGAGGCTCCAGAACACCGGCGAATCCTTCGGATTGGAGCGGTGCGGGAATTCCCAATCCAAAAAAAACATTAAAAGCCCGCACAGGAACGCCGCCGTCCGACGAATGGCAACCCAGCGCCGGTGTCAGGAACATTTCTTCTAGCAATGGCAAACCAATCGCTGTCGCCCCGGCACCTTTCAGGACCGTCCGGCGGTTCATCCGCTTATTTTTCATTTCTTTAACTCATTGGGATAGGGTTCGGTCCGGATCGTTTGAACCAATTCACTTTGAATAATGGCTTTCAGAATCGCCTGATAAGTAAACCCATTTTTATTCGCCGCATCGATAATGGTTTCCAATACTTCCGCATCGGCTGATCCTAGCGGCCTGCCCAATGAAAACTGTGTTAGTTTCCAGGCAACCGTTTCTCGGGCCCGAGAACGATCGGCAAGCAACTTCATCAGTTCATTGGAGGTGCGAAATTTGATCGCAGCGGAATCCCCAGGGAACAGGATCTGGCCATCTTCACGAAGCGAATTACCATGCTCATCCTGATCATGAAATCGACCCAAACCATCGAATTTCTCCAATCCAAACGCCAAGGGTTCGAACTTTCGGTGGCAACCACCACAATTGGCGTTTCCGATCCGCTCCAACGCAATCGCGCGTTGAGTGAGGCCTGAACGGGTGGCAACGGGCGTGGTATCGACGCAAGGAGGCGGATCCTTAACGATCCCTCTCAGTACATCGTGTAACACAAACAGCCCTCTGGACACCATCGAGGCTTCGTCTCCACCGGCGGTCAGAACACTCCCCTGGGTCAGAATGCCGCTCCGCCGGGACTGGGGTTGAAGCCGTACTTTGATCAACTCTTCTCGGGGCAAACCTTCGACCCCCTCGATCCGATAATGCTCGGCCAAACGCCGGTTTAAAAAAGTAAAGGGGGAATCAAACAGTTCAGCAATCGGCCGTTGCTGATTCCAAACCACCTCCTCAAAGAAAAGCAAAGTTTCACGCCGCATATCATCAGCCAGACGATTGTTCCATTTTGGGAATTTTTCAGCATTGGGGCGGAGGTTGGTTAAACGATCCAGATTGAGCCATTGATGGATAAACTGTTTCGAACGCTTTCTTACCCGATGATCGGCCAGCATTCTCTCAACCTCGCGTTGCAAAACCCCTTTTTCCAGAAGTTCGCCCGATGCAGCCAAATCAAACAACTCCGCATCCGGCGGACTGCCCCATAAAATAAAACTGATGCGGTTGGCCAATTCGAAGGGGCCGATCGGCCACGTAGTGCCGTCTCCCCGATGACGCTCGATTAGATAGATAAATCTGGGCGATTGCAGCATCGCTTCCAAAATAAAACGCGTCGCCTCATCAAAACTCCCTCCTGCTGACCGTAGTGTTTCGCCGATGCGAAGAAACGACTGGACTTCGGCCTCATTCAACGGACCACGGAGAATCCATTTCCCCATCTTCCTAATCAGTTTTTCAAGAGACGCTTCGTTTAAATCCTCTTCAGTCAGGTAATTGGACCGAAGCTCAGCGATGGAAAGTTTATCAGTGATTAACTCCGCCAAGCGGGCATACGCCTGCACGTGTTTTAGATCGACGCCTAGATTGTAGGCGGTGTTGTTAAAACCGTCGGTCCGCAGGTCCTCGGGGAAAAGCTTCTTCGCCTCGCTGCCAATATCCCGTCCCACTGCGACCTGAACCGCCGAAATATATTCGTCGACTGTTAAACGACGAACCAAGCGATTGTCAACTTTCCTGGCCCGCAGGAAAATCGCAGGGTCGATTTTCTTGATCGGCCATTGGGCCCCTGCGGCAATCCAATCTCGCAATGCTTTTTTCTCAACCAGGTCCAATGGTGGTCGTTGATGGGGCATTTCACCACTATCGACTGATGTCCAGATCAAACTTTCTTGGGGATTCCCGGCAACCAGCGCCGTCCCGCTCTCTCCTCCACTCAGCAAGCCTGCCAAAGTCGTCATGTCGAGCTCACCTTTACGATTGATTGAATCATGGCATTCCAGACAATGTCGAGTCAGCAATGGAGCGATCTGCTGAGTGAATTGGTTTTCTTTCTGTTGGGCGTCAATCTCTTGGACTACGCGAGGGTTTTTTCCAGCGATGAAATTTTGCCGAATTTCGGGGGGATGCAGGGATCGATTATAGATCGCCACAAGGTAGATCTTTCCCAACCAGACTCGATCACCAGAATGTTCATTGCCGATCACCAACCTAAAATTGGGATCCCAATTACTAAAATCACCTGTGACATTTTCCTCGACGACTTTGCGCCCATTCAGGAATACTCTCGCGATGCCGGCTTGATCCCGGGTATAAACGACATGTGTCAAATCCGGTCTGGCCGTATTGACCGGAGTGCTGACCGATGGAATTCCATTGTCGCTGGTCGTTGTCGTTCGCAAACGGAAATCATAACGATTGCCATCCTGACCTAATGTAAAATTTCTCTGGCTACCATCTCTAGAAAAAGAAACCACCCGAGCTGGGCCGTTTTGCGTGGCGTTGGACGGCTCAATCCAGGCCTCGACCGTCAATTCGTTAGTCCAAGTAGATGCCAAATGAATCTTCAGGGACCTACCCGGTGATCGAACCATCGATTTCCCCAAGAACTCGATCGCTCCGTTGCGTTTATGCACGTTTGCCCGTCCTTCGATTTTTAAATGGAGCGGTCGCCCGACCTGGGCAAGATCGAGGACACCATTATTCTCAGATTGAAATCTATAAAGAACCTGAACGCCGCTGTTCACCCGCTGTTGTCCGTGCAAGGCAAAACAAAGAGCCAAAACAACGGTTGGCCATACAAGCCAAAATTGAATGTTGATCCATGGGAAAATTCGCATTAGCCGATCCTGTCGGATTTCGTGGCAAGCCTCCAATCCCAAAACTCACTCAAGGGAACCAAGCTGAAGGAACCCATTCCGAAGTGGTCCGCTAGGGGGCCGAGAGAAAACTATCAGCGAGGTTTCCGAATCACATCGGACTGACTGGCGGCGAGACCCTGAAGGTAGTTTTCATCAAGCAAGACTTCTTCCAACTCGTTCAGTTCGGTATCAAGTCGGTCAAAGTTGTTCTTAATGCGTTCCATTCGACGAGTGAATTCTGGGTCGTCGCTTTGGAAGGTGCGAGAGGGCTGGCTCATACTGACTCACCTATAGGGGCTTCACCTCTTTATCATCACCCGATCTGCGGCCAAAATCAATCGAGGGGAACCACTCCGCTGTCCAAAAGCCATTGTTTATTCCGAAAACCGCTGATTTGAGTCAATCCACCCCCCCACCTGATTCAAGCTGGTATCAAAGCAGGAAAAAAAGAGAAAACAGGCAATCTTCAGGAAATGGTCCCCACGATCATCATATCGTGGGCTTTTTCAATGGATTCGCTATCGGTCACATAAACCACCCTATCTCCAGACCTAAGAGTGACCTCCTCGCCTGCCCAATCCTGCACCAAGTCCTGTAACTCACTCTTTTGATTGACGTTCGCTCCAAGAACCGGAATGATCCCCCAGTAAAGACACATTTTTCGCGTGATTTCCTGGGAACTCGACACGCCAACGGTCGGGATCAAATCACGATGTTTTGATTTCAGCAAAGCGGTATCCCCGTCCTCAGTACCAATGACCACCAATTTGGCCTCGATCTCTTTTGCCACCAAGGCCGCCGCGGTTACCACGGCATCACTTATTTTTCGGGACCCCTGGTGATCTTCTTTTTGTTTTGTCCAATTGACCCCTCCCTGAACCAACGATTCAGTGCTGAGGCAGATTCGGTACATCGTCCGCACCACTTCTTCGGGAAATTCACCGATGGCCGTTTCACCGGACAGCATACAGGCATCGGCACCATCAAGGATGGCATTGGAAACATCCGAAACCTCCGCTCGAGTTGGACGACTGCTCTTATGCATACTCTCCAGCATTTGGGTGGCAACGATCACCGGTTTCCCGAGTTCGGTGCACATGTTGATAATCAATTTCTGCGTCACGGCGGTGGTTTCAATATCGATTTCCACGCCCAGATCGCCTCGAGCGACCATGATTCCATCGGCGGCATCGACGATCGATCTCAAATTAGCGACCGCCTCGGGCTTTTCAATTTTTGCCACCAAAGAAGCGTTGGATCCTTCCCCCTCCACAATCGTCCGTAATTGTTGCATCTCTTCAGCATTTCTAACGAAACTAAGGCTGATGAAATCGACCTCTTTCCGACATGCCCAGATTGCGTTTGAAATATCTTTTTTACCCAGTGCGGAAACGCTCAATTTGACGCCTGGTAAATTGATCCCCTGACGACTTCTGATCATTCCACCGGAGGTCACTTCACAGAGAGCCATCTCTGCCGATTTTTCTATGACTCGAATCCGCACCAAACCGTCGCTCAACAGGATGTCATTGCCGACCTCCAGCTCATCGATCAACGTTTCATACAGCGAGACCAATTCATCAGGCGAATGGGATTCTGTTCCCCGAACCCATTTGAATTGCCGACCCACCTCACATCGGACCGGAGCTTCACCTAGATCGCCCAGTCGAATCTTGGGGCCAGCCAAATCCACCAGAACCGCTACCGGAATACCGGTTAGTTCCTCCGCCGCCCGAATATTCTCCAACGTTTCACCATGCCCCTCTTGAGACCGGTGGGCCATATTTAATCGGAAAACACAAACGCCCTCCCGAATCAACGACGATAACATTTCTATCGTATCGCAGGCCGGTCCAACGGTCGCGACGATCTTGGTACGGGCAAATTCCTGGAGAGATTTACGAAAAACAACCATGACTTCAATTCATTAGAGAAAGAAACACTTCAGCCAAACCAACCCCGATTTCGCGAATGAAAAACGATCCCTGAAACCAGTTCCTGGGCATTGCCGATGAACGTCCCCCCGCCAGAAAACACGGGTTCGAAAACTAACGTTCCGAAAACTAACGTTCCGAAAACTAACGTTCCGAAAACTAACGTACTAACCCACGCTCAGAGACATCCTCAAAAGTGCGTTGCCGGGCGGGGTAGGCACCGAGATGAGTTCTAACCGATTTTTTGATCATGGGGGATAGGTCTAGGGAATCGATTACCAAAATGTTGAATGCACTCGTCTTTTAATCGCCCGCCGCACTTGCTCTACAGCAGTGGAAGATTTTGGTTTCAACCCGCAAATTAATACCAATAAACTGTTTTCCAGAATTAATTTCAGTGAGCACGTCAAATTAACGATTAAAAGTCACCAAGGCTGAATCCACGGTATAAAATAGTTGATTCACCAAAGGAGAGACCAATGCGTATCCCAATCGCCACCATGCTGTTGATCTTGATCACCGGTGCCAGCGCCCCATTATGGGCACAGCCCGAGTCTATCGAAAAAAAATCCAGACCTTTATCTCCCTCAAACGCCAAGAAATTCGCCGATCTCTTGGAGCGAGACTGGAAGGACAAACCGGAGTGGGCCGACATGCTCAGCGACCTCCTCCAAGGAAAACCCATGCAGGCTAATACAGGTTGGTTCAAGGCGAGTCAAAAAAGAATCGGCTGGCAATGGTTGGCTGAAAAATTTGATGCCAATGGCGATGCGAAGATCACCGGAAAAGAAGCGGCCAGATTTTCCAAGGTTTTTGAGGCTTTGGATAAAAACGGTGATGGTGTCATTACTGAAATCGATTTCAATTGGGCGGATGTCAGTCATGTGGGTCCATCAAAACCTTCTGAGGCCATGTTCTACAGGCTAGATAGAGATTCCAATGGAAGGGTAGACCAAAAAGAATTCATGCAAATGATGGCGATGTTAGACGCCACCAACAAGGGATTCGTGACGCCGGATGAATTCTCCAAAGGTTTTCGCCCCTTTGACGAACCGCAACCGGAGCGACCGGCGCCGACCCGACAAGAGGATCCCAACCGGTATCTCAATCTGCTCTTTAGTGGTGAACTGGGAAACTTGACCGATGGTCCGGAGCTTAACCAGATCGCGCCCAATTTTGATCTTCCATTTTTGAAAGCCCAAGGGAGCCAAAAGCTATCCAATTTGCGGGATCAAAAAATCGTCGTTTTGAATTTTGGCAGCTTCACGTGAGGCCCCTTTCGATCCCAGTCTGGGGTTTTCGAGTCGATTGCCAATCGTTATTCCAAAAATGTTGTTTTTTACAATGTCTATATCAAAGAAGCCCACCCGATTGATGGTTGGCGAATGAGCAATAATGATGCGGCAGGCATCTCGTTCGCCCAACCGACCACTTTTGATGAGCGATTTGGAATTGCCGAACAGTGCAGCGATCGACTCAACATGGCCACGCCGGTCCTCATCGACTCCATCGACAACCAAACGGCGGACGATTATGCGGCCTTTCCAGACCGCCTCTACATCGTCGACATCGATGGAAAAATCGCCTACAAGGGTGGAAGGGGACCATTTGGTTATAAGCCCAAGGAAATGGAACAGACCTTAGTGCTCCTGATCATGGATGCTCAACTCCGGGACAAAAGCACATCCGAGACCAAACCATCTGAAAAGCCAGACAACGAGCCTCCTGCTCCACCCAAGGCGAAAGGGACGTCTTGGAAACCCTCGACATCATCGCCGCCCGATCGCCCCCAGCAGAAAGTTACAGAACCGTCTGAGCTGCCCGCTAAATCCACGCCCGAGCAAAAGCCCGCTGAATTGAACAGCCAAAGTCAATCGGTCAAACCCGAACCACCCAGCCCTCCCCAAAAACCGAAAGTCAGAAAACGGTAGACCAAGTCATCCGGCCCCCCAAGAGTTGCCAACCAAAACCGCGTCCATTCACAAAGACTGCTTGGCAGCCATCACTTGGTAGCCATCACTTGGTAGCCATCACTTGGTAGCCATCGGGAAACTCCATCCCGCCGATTGCTGGCCATCGTTCACCGTGAGTGACCTGGTTCGAGTTGAGCGGCCGCGTCTGTCCGGCGGCTTCCAAAGGGATTAAGGTCTCAAGTGTTGGGCCTCTGCCTCACTTCAGCTTTCGTTTCCCTGATTATTTTCTTTTCGAATTCTTTTCGGTTTGCCGATTCCAAGACAACTTCAGGCGGGTCTCTTTCAACCCATCCTCCTTCAATCGTTACCCCCTTGTCTATTTTGAACATGAGACTGCACTCGGTTTTTCAAAAACGACGTCAACATGGGCAAGCCAGCCCCACTGGCGATCTGATGAGCCACGACGTCAATCACAATTTTCATCCCCACCAGAACGACAATCAGCGGCGTGGGGGAACCAAGAACGACCACCAGCATGCCAGCCGTCAAGATCGCCACATGCATCACTATAATTCGTCCATAAGGTGCAAACATTTGGGCCGCCAAACTACGATCCAAATATTTTTTGGGGACGATAAAGTTTTCATAAAAAGAATAGCCATGGCTAAAGAGCAGCGAGAGAATCGGCAGCCAGATCTGTTGAAAGTAATTCGACCAAATGTAAGAAACCAGATTAAACAACAAGCCAATAAACATGAGAGGGCCGATCCAGAACGAGGAATCTGGAAACAGGCTGGACATAACCCCACCCTGCTCGCCCGGCACCCCTCCCGAACCAAATTCACTGGTCAGAACCACGAGAAACACGCCGTGGACGGCACAGAAACCTCCAAAGTGAACCATAAAGAAAGGAATCATGAAAAGCTTGGTACTATTTTCACCCACACCTCCGCGGATGCAGACCATTTTCAGAACATTTAACAATCCAACAACCAGGTTTTCACCCCAGTAGATAAACAAGATCAATCGCGCATCCCACCCAAAGAAAAATACACCAACCAGCGGCAGGAGGTTGGC
>Ga0214480_100702_pt1 | contig 16441 bp, 16 predicted proteins | sample M1_20Mar14CPVII9_3_FD_165042 | JGI IMG/M metagenome (GOLD analysis project Ga0214480, IMG submission 165042) | Marine eukaryotic communities from Monterey Bay, California, United States - M1_20Mar14CPVII9sort6BwellE17 | ecosystem: Environmental > Aquatic > Marine > Unclassified | place: USA... | reverse complement strand
GGACAGGTAGGACTTCTTTCTGTTAGCCATGGAAAGATGCATTCAGAATGGAAGGTGTGCTGACATGGTAACACGCGTATTTGTTCTCCAGATTCATATTCATCTAATATTGAAAGGTAAGGAGATGAAAGTTGTGTTAGTGAAAAGTCTCCTACGATACAGATTGTTAGGCATAACATGTGATTACTTACCAAGACAGATGGAACACGTATTCTGATCGAAGTATGGATCTTCTTTTTTCGTCGGTAGCAGGGCCTCACATAGTCCTCCTCCACTACCACACCGAGAGCATTCATCTGCAGAATTGGCTTGCTCTTCGTCGTTGTTACCATCCGCTTTACTTAATTCCAAACTTGAGCTCGGTGGACTTCTAGTACCATCATCATCCTCGTCACTACTACTTCCATCTGGAAGGAGTGAACATTGTTGGTATTCTCTTGTCGGAAGAGTCTCAACCTCTTCCATCGTTAGGAGACGTAGATTATTCCGTCTTCTACTAGTACTATTTCTATTACCAGGACGTTCCATCATTTGACCATCAGGTCCCAAGAAGAATAAATGATGATCACTAATAATCGAATCATTCGAGTTCCGACCATTACCAAAGGTAGTATTAAGGAATAGTGACATGGAACAGACACAACCAAATAACATAAGGAGGAATGCCATACCGGCTGCGGACTGATCCATGGGTGGTAAACTCCAATTATCGGCACCATCAATAAGGATTCGTGGTCCTCCTTGTGCCTTGATATAATGCGCCTGTGTATTAATCCACTCATGCAAATCTACACCACTTTCATATGAAACGAATACCAACCCCACACCTTTCCATAATTCATGTCCCTGTTTATGCATACCATCTTGATCTATATCATCCTTTGGCATCATTGTTATTAAATGATTACCATCTCTCTCGACGTTGTCGTATACTATAACGAAACGTACGGCACCCTTGGGAGTTGTGAGTTCTTGTGCAACCTTTGCCTTGGTTTCGTAGGAGCACTGTCCTCGCTTGGCAAGGATTGCAACTGTGGTATTGTATTTAGAGATGGTAAAAGTATGGATTTAAATGAGATGAGAAGTGGGATGAAATTAAAGGTGTGTGAGTAATTAAAGTGATGGAAGGATGAGAGTAGAGGATAAGATATGCACGTACCAGGTACCCCGTGAGAGGGAACAACATGAATCTTCTTCTTCTGTTTATTCCCAGCCTCCTCGGCCGTCGAATTCTTTGATAATGCATCATGAAATTTCTTCTCCAAATCATTATCATCCCCATCATCACCACTATCCCCCTCCCCACCAATACCAATATCGACCACACCACCACCTAAACTAACAAATTTGGGCAATGATAAACTACGTAATCCCCTCCTATGTTGTATACCATGATCATTATCAGCCCAATCATGTATACCACCAAATTCATCTTGATCTTCCTCTTCACCAGGACCATTAGTATTATCACTCACATCATTAATACCACCACATAAATGTAAATCATCTTCCACTACCTGCAATAAAGCTACATATTGTAATCCATATTCTAAATTAAATCCAAAGGATGCTGGTCTTGAATGGTATTGCGTTCCCTTGTTTGCTAGTGTTATTGTTGCTGATGTTAATTGAACATGTGTTGATAATAATAATGTTATTATTATTATTAGGGTGGTGAGAGTGAGGGTGGATACTATCGATTGAACAGACCTCCTCATACTTTTATATATGATCTCTTTGCAATATGTATATAATTATATGCCCTTGTATATATTATACAATTGTATTGCAAATATAATTATATGCCCTTGTTATATTATACAAAAGGGCTCTTCTTTGTGTCTGTAAATTATGTGTCAAAAATTAATTATTGTTTATCAAATTTTTCCTTATCTTTGTAGGAGTCTATAACCTACTGTTATCAATGTTATTATACCGTCTATATACCTTCTTATATTATTATATAGCGGTATTCTTCCTCTAATAGACGCGACCCCAACATGCAAGATTGAGCTCATTTGCAATGAGCAATAAATGGGTAAAAGATACCAAAAAATGGTTATCTTTATACCCCGTCTCATTCCGCCCTTGAACTCTAACATTGGTTCCTATTTTACATATACTATTACTACATATTTGCCCCCTACTCTTCATAATATGCGGCATATGCAGTGCTCTTTCATCTGCTATGTAGGAATCTCACCTAATATGCTCTTCTGTTATGTACATTATGTGCAACTCTCCCCGGTATCCTTTGCTTTTTGCTTCTCTTTCACATACTTACCTCTTCCTGCTTGCCTTGGTAGTGACAGGCTATGGCAGGGCATCTCGTCCTTGTATTCTTGAGGACTCATGGTGTTTTAGACCTTTCTTTTTGCAGAAAGAAGGGTATCTCAAAGCAAGTCGTAGTTTGCTTTGCTTCTTGTGGGTCGATATTTAGTCTCTAGTTTCTTGGATTGTTGGTTCTGGTCTTGCTTGTTCGTCTCTTGATTTGGGTTTTAGTGTATGTAACCTTTTGGGTCAATACTTGGTGCATAGGTTTAAAGACGGCTATCGGTTTAGCCTAGTCTAGAGAGTTTTGAATCTAGAGAGTCTTTAAGATCTAGTGAGTCTTCTTGATCTTGTCTCTACTCGGTTCTGTGAGAGGCAGCTAGATGTGCCCGGACGTAGTTTTTTCCTCCTTTTGTTGAAGAGATTATGTTTTATGTCCTGCCTTGAGTTTTCTTGTGCTTGTCTGGTGTCTATTGATTGAAGTTTCCTTGTAGAGGTGGGTGGTATGATCTTCATGTATACGTGTGGATGTTGGATGATATATTGTGACTTACCTTTTGCTTTTCTTGTCTTTTTTGTTTGTGTATGTCTTTGTTCTTTAGTTTTGTTTCGAGTATATCTGACCTTGTGCTTTAATGATCGTTTGTGTGCACAATGGTATAGGCCTTTGGTTTGTTTTGTTTGGCCGCTTTATGTTTGTATGAGCTTGGGGGTATCCATCTGCCACCGAAGGTACTCGGTTTCATATTATGCTTAGGGTGTCGACGACTCTTCAAGGATAACTGTAGTTCTAGAACCTTGGGAAGCCGAGTGTTCAATGATTTGATTACTGTTTCTTGATGTAAGATGGTTGCTCGTAGCTTCTGTACTTGTTCTGTATTTCGTTCATCTGATTCAAGTTGGGAAACCTTATTAATTGTATCAGTAATGGTAGTACCTAGGGTGGTAGAGGTATCGGTAGTAGGAAGATCTTTATTGTTTTGTTTTGATTTCATATCATGTGTGCTCGAAGTTTGCAACTCCTCCTCCATCCCATCATCAACATCAATCATTCTTTGTCGGATACCACAACGGGATGATTTAGTATCCTTCCTCTTTTCACTAATGTAGTCTCGTGTATCATCTTGTTGCATACTCTGTTTGTATCGATGGGTTTTTGATACTGTTATGTGTACGTATTGCTTTCTGTTGCGGGGGTGCTTCTGATAACAACTGCGGTGGAGGTTTGATCAATCGTTGCCGAATACCGCAACGGGATGAGTTAGTATCCTCTCCCTTATTACCAATGTTATCTCGTGCATCGACTTGTTGTATAATCTCGTTATGTATTGACTTGTTTTTGATATGTTCACATACGTTGTTCTCTTGTTGTGTAGATTCGGATACGAATTGATGTGGAGACTCGATATCTCTGCTCTTCTTCTTGAGCATCTTTCTCTTCTTGTTTCTTATTTCATTTCTTATTGCTTCTCGTTTCTTCTTGTCTATCAATCGTCCTGTTCTCTCACAACGTACTGGAGTAGCATCGATGCCAGGAGGGGCTCGAGGTGTCGATTGACGTCGAGTGTCACCACTCTCATTTGCAAGTTGTATTTGCTTTGCTTGATTTGGTTGTTGTGATTGGATATGAGTATGTTTCTGATTCTGACGATGAATAGACTCATACACTTGCATCTGTGCTATTTGCCACTTTATTGATCGATCGACTGATTTGTTGAACAACTTGTCTTTTGATTTTGTTGATGTCATGGTGATTCGGCTTCGACAAGATGACGATGATTGTTTGCGATGCAACTTGGGTGGTGATCGACGACTTCCAACAGCCATCTCTAATATCAGTTCAGTTCAGTGTTAGTTATCGTTACTATATACTCTTATTGACTGATTCTCTTTGCTGTTATTATATTTGATGTTTTGAGAACCTGAAAATGCTCAGCTCTATCCGCTCTTATGAGAGCTAGTAGCCATCATCATCGTGAATCATAACTGCCCAACTCTACCACAAGAATAAAATTCTTTCTTTAATGGGAAGGCTCAACTTGTCTTACATCTCACTTCTTCTCTCTATGGAAATTTCTTCACTAATGTTAATATCCAGGGCTTCTTGTGTCAGAACAGATTCAGGGTGTCAGAATTTAGTTTAGATCTGTAATGCTCCCCAAGAAACCAACAGTAGATTTGAACTCTGCCACATAAACATCACATAAACATACATTAATCTTCATACATTGAACTAGTATCATCGTCATCGACTTCACTATCACCGTCGGGAGACTTGTATGAAGTGATATATCTTTTCCGCAGCCGTAGCTTGTATGTATCATTCTCTGCCCTTTTTGTTGCTAATCCACTAATCTCAAAGAGACCAAATTGATTCATACCCTTCCCATTTACATTTACAGAGTACTCGTCTGGCTTCCCTTCCTTTGCAGTGAATGATAACTGTGTATTGCTCTCGTTTCCGGACAAACTTTGCAACCACAAATGAACCATTGAAATTGGCATCCTTTGGCAAAACTTTCGGGTCTTCATCTGGAGCAAGTTAATACACAAGCTCAAACTTTTGAGGCGTAGAGGTATCATTCTCTTTCCACTTTCCATGGATAACATGACATCTCAAATCATCTTCAACTTGGTAGGAAAGTTTCCCGGCTAATATTGCCCCAACCTCATCTCAAAGGTACCTTTCTAGCTCTTCGTGGGTATACTCTTCTGATTCTCCATCCTCATAGATGACTTTATACCAGCCAACTTCTCTATCAAATGACACCACACAACCAGAGTAAGCTCGTCTCTTACCTAGGTTATCATCATAGAAGTGAAGTACTTTACTTTGGTACCATTTTCATAAACTTGAGCGGGTGGCCTTTCAACATCTGTGGGCTTGGATACCGATAAGGAAGATGAGGATACTGTAGATGATGATGTGATTTGCTCAACACTCTCGTCATCTGTCTCCTCTTCTTTTACTCTCATCCATATGTCTGCTTCTTCTGATTGACTTGACTAGCCGTCAATCCAACATTTTGATCAGTATCGAGTATCTCTCGGTCATGTGAATCTCGACACGGATATTGTGATGTGGTATCCTTACTCATACCGTCACTCTCTTCAGACACTGCTGCCTCCTGTTGCCGCACAGTTGAGAGTTGCCGCTGTTGTTTATCTATTAGTGTAGGCAATGTCTTTCCTCTTCTTCTGGGGCTACTAGAGGGTATTGTTTCAGACACTGATGCACCATGATGCCGAATACTCGAGGGAATTGTGTTTCTGTTTTGTCTTACTGTTACTACTGGTGGTTGAGACTTGGCATCTACCCTTCTCTTCTTGCTTTGATGTTGTTGATATCTTTCACCTTCATTCTCCGGTGGATTATTTCTAGTCCTTGGCAGAGCTTGCTGCCCCATCATAAACGCTTTCCTCATTATCTCATTGTTGATCTTATTTTCGACATATTCGAGCTTTGTTTTCAATCATTCCGATTTCATACAACTGAGGAAGTGATGATGCACCGTCTATGGCTGATTGAGATAAACTCATATAGGTATCAATGTTGGTACTAGCTGCAGCTGCGTGGTTGCTCTGCTGTGCCATTGCACTTGCAATCGTCTGGCATTATTGTTTGCAATTCGATCAATTCCCGGCTTCTCTCAAGTGTTGTAAAAGACGAAGATTACCTCTGTAACTGTTTGTTGTACATAGATGAAATGAACATAACATATGTAACTTTATTAATTGTTTATCCTTTGATGATATTTACGGAACTATAGTGTGAAATGTTCCTCTAGTTGAGTTGCGTTGGTCTAATCCTCATCATATTATGATATGCGTGGGTTGATTGGAGCTTTGATTCCATCGTCAAAGGCAGCCCCGAAGACTACCAGTTATTATATTGAGTTTTCCCATATCATGAAGAAGAAGAATAACAAGCTAAAATGAACTGAGTAGGCACTAGCAGATGATTCATCCTTACTCCTCCTCCTCCTCAACTCATTAGCAGTCTCATTACACAGATTTCCGACATCACCTTCTATACGACATGAATGATCACATATACTTAAACTATCACCATATCTATTAATTGTAATAAGATAATCATTACCAATATCTTGAGGTGATAAGTAACGTCCGCATATACAGCATTCGGTAATGGTTGACTTGTGCATTATCTTAGTGCAATTTGATTCATGTACTTCTAAACTATTTAAAGAACTATTTGGATATCTATTGTATATGATCTCTGATACTATAAACGTTGTATTCTGTCTTTCCAATACCGGAGGACCCTCATTTCTATTCTCATCTATATCAAAGTATGTTGTTTCGTTAACAAAGCTTGCAATAACTACAAGATTGATTGATTCTGTGTTTATAATGTCATTAGCTCGTTCGGTTGCAGTGTCTAGTTGAGGTGCACATGAACATCCATGAACTGTCGGTAGTGCCAATAATACTGATGTTGTTTGTAAAAGAACAAGAATGACATCCATGTTGATATTGATATTGTCAGATATGAAAGTAGGTGATGGTTGGGTTGAGGTTTAAAATATTCATGCGTAGAGTTTGAAAGGATACCACACCGTATCCTATAATATATTCTAAGATTGACAGCCACCCCTTGGCCTATGTAGCTCTCCTAGACTACTGAAGTTGCTCATATGATGGCAGTAGCCTAGAGATGATATAGACTGAAGTTATGCTCTTACACCACTCGTTAGATGGCCTGCACCCGTTCGGTTCTGTGGCGCTCTCAATGATCGCGAGTGGGGGAGGGGCCCCACGAGTGCCTAAAAACAATCAGCTTGCGTCTATCTATGTGAAACACCATGTTCAATACATCGCTGAATATTCGCTAAACAGATACTAATACCCTTTAACGTTTACTGTACTGCCTCAGATGAGAAGCCTAAATTTTAATGTGGGATAGGTTGAAATACTCTAAGTGTCATACATTGAAGTAACAGTACCACAATTACATAGTTGTTTTTTTGTTGTCCTCAAGTCCCTACCTGGAACGAGAGCTCCGAGCGCGATCGTAAAGGGCAAGCGGTATATGTATCTGACTGAATCTAAATAACAGGCCCACCATTATATAATTGGGTGGGATGCATGGAGCGTAGCGGAATGCATCCCCGCGCCTTAAAGCTGCGCGGTTGATCCAGGAGACAAGCATACTTTGTTGTTATTATGTAACAGTCTAACCTACTCTCCATCTCTTCTGGGATTTTGTGCTCTCTTGTTTTAATTAATCATCAACACTACAATACCAAAGAAAAAATGACAACCGTTCCGTGTCACATTAAACCACCAATTGAAAAGATATCCTCAGAGACGCTATATGACAGTATACTATATCATCATTACAATTCATTCCTGTCATACACACATCATTAGCTCGATAACAGACCATGATATAAAGGGTGTAGTAGAAGACAATGATCCTAGTGTGGTATCCGATGAGGCGGTATCCCGATTACACTAATAAAGTGGACAATCGGCAATTGTTTATCTTTGCCTACTATGCCGTCGGAGTTATGAATTGGACCATAAAAATCAATACACGCATTGTCAGAGAATTACAGTGAAGGATAGTGTGCTTGGAATTGTCCAAAATAGACGTATAGGTGGGTAGACAGGGACATTTAAGATACCAACTGATACTGATAAGTTTGGTAATCATTGATCTTTATCAACCGTGCGTGCGGCCGCTACTACTGGGAAATAGATATACCAATATGTGCTGCCGAAGCATGTCAGTGGCATATCAAAACTTACCGCTAAACATCATATCATGGAACATATCGAATCAATAATAGCATTGCAAGAATGTCCATATCCAAACTTTGGTAGTGAATTGTTTACTTCTTTGGGATATGTATCAGCGGATACACCACGACAATCACACTGTGGATATTGTGACCTATTGATACAAAAGGAACTAATATCAAATAAGATACAGCCAATCCAATTACCAAATCATATACCAAGTGTTGCTGCAAAGATTGAATTGCCAAATAAGAAAGAAATCTGTATATCATCTAGTCATCTCCAGCCATTCAAGGAAGGTGCCAATAAAAGATTATTGCAATGTATGTCATTAATGGATTGTATGACTAAAGAATCAAACAATTGCATACTACGGAGGACATGTACTAAATTAAAACCACACATTTACTTGTTTACTATAACATATCATCATCTTCTTACTCCTCTTCACTTTCCTCATCACTAGATAGAGGATCATATGACTCATCTCCAGAGTCAGCATCATCATTCTTTGCCATCACCCTCTCAATAGCAACTGTCTTTGTCCCGATCTTGACTTTGGAACTCATCCCCAGAACGTCAACAACCGATGGGAATGTAATCGTCTTCTTCTCCATATTTCCAAAGCTAGTTCCGCTCAAATCTCCCTTGTATTTCAATACATCTTCTCCTTTATAGTCAACCACTTCAAATGGGAACTCTACTTCGAGTTCTTCCTGCAAGTTAGGACTATTCCAAACCCAATGAAGTAACCGATGGAAACGTTCATCCAATAGACGGGTGAGTAGTATCTCCGGGAAGAGCCTCTCAATCAACTCTTCAAAACATCTAGCCTCTCGTACTATCACTGATACCTCGGAATACTTCCTTGTGTCAAATAGGACTTTTCCAATGAGAAGTTTGTATTTCTTTGCTAGATGATGGTTGGAAAATGCTGCCATGTTAACACCCGATACGGCTTTGATCTTTGTCATGAAGTAAGATATGATGCAACCCTCGTGTGGATTTGCACCACCCCTAGCCTGTTCCAAAACAAGGGTATCTCGAATTTTACGGCTTAATTCAAACCTTGAATAAGTAATGGACTTTTTCTTCTTTGGGGCAGCAGTCTTTTCCTCGCCACATACATCGCCAAACTCATCAATACGATGGTAGTATGTACAACCTAGTGTTACAACAGATTCATTCTTCTCCCAGTCTTCCTCATTCCACTCGAAAGTTCGTTTTACCTCACCCTTCCTTGGTCCTTCATCCCACACTGTCGATGCCTTGACTGCCGCACCATCTTCACTAACATGCATTACATCAGTCATGAGACGATTGAATAGGCCAAGCTTGTTACACAAGCATGATTTACCAGGGCATGTTGGTGTAAGTAACATCTTTGTAATCTTTCGGCTAGTTGGTGATGATTGTCCTCTTACAACGTTACAGATATCTTCAACCTTAGTCTTGTCATTTTCATCAATAGCAGCACATGCTAACTTAACCTCCTCTCTCGCCAATATATCTAATACTTCAATAAATAGCTCAACGTCAGGGTGTTTAGTATACTTGTCCATTAACGACTTTGTGTGATTAATACTTGGGTAAACCAGGGCACGATCTAGCGATACTGTGTTGATGTCTTCCATTGATACTCCAATAACACAATAGAAAGGTAATAGATGATTATTCAGTCTTTGGAAGTAATGCTTCGTGTCGTTGTTTACATTACTAATGTCAATCTGATTCACCTTCTTAGCATATTCTTTGTTGTCTAGTACGAGACCGGCTTCGTGGTGGAATAATTTTTTTATCTCTCTCTTTTGATCACTGTTGTCACCACTATTAATGTAATTTATCAAGTTAATGATTTTTTCTCCATCGGTATTTGATGCAAATGCTTTGGTGATAAGAGATAATGCTTTTCCGTCATTGTCATTGGTGGGTAGACATATCTGATTACGTGGAAAGTAGGGAAATGTTTCGTTAACTTTCTTTACCAATCCTTGTATGTAGGTAATGGAATCTCGGATTGTGAAGGCTGTATCACGTGTTGCATTATCAATTGGTAATAACCAATCATATGGGTGTACTTGATTTGGATATTGGACGTCGGGACATTGAGCTACCTTGGAAGTATTCATATACCATCCATAGAGCCCAATCTTCTTGTAACCCTTAGACCAATCGACACTACCCTTACTATTAGTTAGTGGCTTACCATCACTATCCAAATACCGACTACGAATAACACCAGGACTTAATCCTACCACTAAATCAACAGCATCCCACAAATGTTTACCCCTTGGCTTTGGCCAATCAATGCTCTCATCATTAAATTCAGTGCATATGTAATACCAAGTAATCCTTGTAAACATAGGTGTTGTTGTTACAGGTACAGTTACCTCTGTTCCTGGGAACTTTTTCTTCGGAGCTTTTGGCAGTCGCTGCAATCCCATTGGTTCCAATTCTCCACTACCTTGAGGTTCCAACTGAGAGATTAGTTGTTGAATAGGATAACTAACATGATGATGCTGTGGTGAGAATGTATCAACAATTTCCTTCATCTTATTCATTTGTTGTTCACGGCCAGCTGCATCATCATCGGGGATATTAGCGTATTGTTGGGCCATATCTTTTAGGGTTGCAGCATTCTTGTTCATAATATCAAATGCATCAGAAATTGATTTTAAATGTATGTTAATATCCTCATCGGAATAACCAGCTGGGGTAGGGATATCGGCCCAATATGCTTCTTGGTTCTCTTTCTCTAGTAGCCTCCACAATACTACTTTGGTGGAATTAGTGATGCTGTAGTTAGGTGGTGGATGTAGTCTTCCCATGTCTGGTATAAATTCAAAGAACTTATTTAATAGATCAGGTGATGCTCCCGTCCAATCAATGCCATATAACCACAATTGATTAGTACCATTATCTTTTAGGTGTTGCAGTTGTGCTGGTGGCGTGTCAATTGCTATAATAGTCATGTTGTATTTATTTCTTATATTTGCTAATACTCAGCGTCAATTGCAATGGCTGTGCGTGTAAATTAAAAATTATGAGGTTGAATTTTCGGGTGCGTTGCCCCCGAATTAATTTCCCCCAAAAAACTCTCATAAGAAATTTGTAGTTCATAAAACGGTGCACCGTCTTTATTTATTGATATTATACCTATGTAACCATGCTTAGTATACTCTGCACATCACTCGTTGATATGGTTCAAGAGAAAACATTGGTAGGAAAGAAGAAAATTGCTATCAAAAATCTGGCTGCGGTTTTGATCAGTAACACACTACCACCTGATCTGACATTCCGAGACAAAACAATTGCAATTGATGACTATACAGTAATCATTGCTCTTCAACTATTGTTATCCACGGATGCAGCTGATATTAGATCATTATGGTCTAACACAGAATCTAAGGAGTACAAATATATGGATTTCATCCTGAGATTACGGTGTACCTGCCGCGAGGGCCGTAATCCTACATCTGAACAACTTGAACAAGTGCACAAAAGTTTGTATATTGTCAATTTCATTTTACGTCAACCTGGAGTTTGGGCTGGAGTATCCGGAGGGGATATTGTTAGCAGCAATGAATCATCTAACGCGGCGGTAGCGTTTGATCCATCTGCTGCTACGGCGATGGCGATTGATGGTAAGTTTTATTATTTTTTATGACATGTGACACATGATATGCACACATTAATAGCTGCTGTTTACTAATATACTATTAATTCAATATCGATTAATATGTATATTAGGTGCCGAAGTTGAGAAGGTTAGTGAAGTTGTGAAGGACAGTGCCATGGATATTGTTGGTGCCAAGGTTGGTAAGTTAACTACACTTTTTGTTACTAATTTTAAGGTGCACCTTCATATTATTATATTGCAATAATAATATGTTTGGTTGTTGTTTACTAATATACTATTTGATATAATGTTGTTTAATACGTATATAAGGTGCCGACGGCAAGAAGGATAGTGCCAAGGCAGCCGGTAGTGCATCATTATTTTCACCAAACCCAACAAAGGGTGCACCTGCACCTGTTAGTAGTAAGGAGGGCAACAACAATGCAGCTGCCAAGAAAGTTACCTTACCAACCAATGCTGTAACACCCAAGCTCACGTCCACGGGAAAGACTGATGCCACCACCACCATTACTACAGTTACAAAACAATCTATGATCCCAAAGAAGAGGAAGTACTATCCAAAAATTGCTCCTGAGAAGTTTGGTAAGTTTGATCAATTGGCCAGGTGTACCCATTATACCCATACTCATTCATGTTTTCTTTTCATCTTTAGCTTGGGTCTGTGATAGGTGTCAAGGAGCCAAATTCAGGTCTCACGACGATGCCCAAACACACGAAGAGCTCTGCACAGGTGTGTTTGATCCAGCTACTATACCTCATAACGCGGCTCATGTTCATGTGTGTAAGTCATTCATGTTCTTATGATATACTATATGTACTTTTCTAACCTTTTATGTATCTATATCCCAGCCCTACAGAAACTCTCTGAATCCCTCCTTAGGACTTTAGAGAGAGGAGATATGAAGAAGGTGTTGGATGTCATTGTTGAAATGGCAAAGAACTGGACACAAGCAGAATGGGATAAGAACTGGGCAACAGTCGGCGACTATGTATTCGTCCACCGGGATCTATTAGAAGATGCCAAGGCAAGCGTACCCGTTCCCAAGATGTAAAGGTAGTTGAGGTGTTTGTAATGCCTTGCTACCGAGATGAGAGTTGAGGGGGCGGGTATGATAAGAAGATATTGCAATTAATGTTACGGGAAGAGAATTAGATGTAGTGGGAAACCACACCTGCTTTATCTCCTAGATGTTTAGCAATGCCTATCTAATATTATAAACATACATTATGAATAGATAATAAGTATGTTGACATAGTATCTTTCAAGACTTGTCTAGTTGGAGATATGAATATGAGAGTATCAGAAGATAAGGATGTGGAAGGTGCTGGGCTTGTAGATTGTTGGAAGGCGGCAGGATCATCAAAAGATACAAAATTTACATGGAATTCATATAGAAACAAGGATGCTTTGAATATACAGCTAGATATGATCGATGTTATGTATATGGTGATGTATTTACAGTAAAGGAGTTTGACTTCATTGGTAATCATCCTGTCATGGGGAATAAAGGAGATTACTTATCGGATCATTTCGGATTGAGAGTCGGAATAGACATATCTTAGACATAGACATATCATAGTACATCTAGTATGAGTAAAGACTTTGATTAACATTTGCAGTACTAGGCATATTATAAGAGCTCAATTAGTGTAATTTTATCACTCTAGACCTGCCGACGAATGTACATATCGATGTCAATTGGAGCCCAGACATCATGACCCTTATCAAGCATAACCCTGTAGGCATTCCCGTTATCCCATGTTGCAATCACCTCCCCTCCAGCATACTCACGGCCAAGGTTGCACTCAACTCTAGTCCCAACCTCAAATCTCAGCACATCTGACTGGATACAGGCATTGAATCCAGCTTTTAACTTTGCCGTATCGAGATTCTTACCAATGAATACAAATGTACTTGTCCTTTCCTCTCCTTCTTTCCATTCTTCTCCCTCGTCAGCATTAAAAAAGTGACCGACGCCTTGAAAAACGAACTTGCAGGTTGCTCCCTTAACTGCTATAATTCCCTTGTACCGATACAGTGTTTCACCCTCATCACGCAACAAGCAACTGATCCACCTTTGCAACATTTGCAAATTAACTTCCGAGGCCACCTTTACGCTAATTGAGGATATCCCCTTGTCATGCTTTGGTGTCTTAATCTCACCTAGGAAAAACGGATCTGATTTTAGAATGTTTTCTAAATCAAATGCACCAATGTTAAGTAGTTCAGATGGAGATATATTACTCTGTTCACACCGTAATATAGGGGCAGTTGTATTGAGACTTCTCAACCGTTTCTCAATTTCATCAATCTTTGTAAAGTCATTATTAATCAAATCCATCTTATTCAGAATAATCTTGTCAGCAAAGCATACCTGCTGCTCCGCTTCATTATCGGCACCATCTGCTCGTTCTTCGTCCAATCTTTCTAAGATATACTTGGCATCTGTAACCGTGATGATACTATCAAGTTTATACATCTTCTCCAATGCTTCCTCACCGTCATTTGTCTCTGCAAAGAAAGTCTGTACTACTGGCGCTGGATCAGCAAGGCCCGTTGTTTCAATAATAATACCATCAAATGTTTCTACCTTTTGATATAATCGTTTAAGAGCAGCTACAAGATCACCGCGGACCTTACAACAGCTAATAAGAGATAATAGAGTTAGAAATAGATAATGAACACAAGATGTGAGCAATGTGTGTGTGATAGTCGGCACCCACACCCAATTGAAAGTAGAGTAGAAATAATGAACACAAGATGTGAGCATTATGACGATACGCCGGTATACCCCCGCACCCAATTGAATAATATATATACAGCAGTACTATATAAATACCCAACACTTACATGCAACCATTCATAATTTCAATAACCTCTTCATTAACATTATCAGATAAAATCTTTTGATCAATACCAATATCCCCATACTCATTCTCGATGACTGCAAATTTCATACTGGAAGATATGCGCGTAGTTGCAACGATTTATGATAAAGAGAAGTATGATTTTGTTAGTATGTTGTTTAAAAGGCATTCAAACAATGGCGAATGAAAGCCAAACGAAGTACACAGAGTCTCTGCATTGAACACAATAAACATACGACAAAACAACACAAACTCGGACTTTCCCGTGGCTATCATCGTTGAGGATACGATTGAGCAATGTAGTTTTCCCGCTCCCGAGGAAGCCTGTTAATACTGTTACTGGTACTCTCTTCATCTTTTGTGCCGCTGCCATTTATATTTGCTAAGTATTTGAGTGCTTCTATTGCAAAAAGACGCATTGAAATGAGAGGCTCTCAAATTTTATTCATGGTCTGTCCGTCCCCTCAAGCAATTCGGTCCTTGAGATTACATTGGTCTCCATAGTTTTCCTGTATTAACATGGTATGTTTGGCAAACCTTGGCTGTGGTATTATCTTAGTAGAGATGATTCGGGGACTCTAGAAGAGGTTTTAAATTATATCGAGTGTAGATAGGTGTAAATCATGAGTATCATCCAAACCACAAAAGTACAAACAATGACTCCATTACATTGGGCTGCACGGAATGGTCATTTAGAGATATGTTAACTATTAGTTATTGATCATAACGTATACCAGTGGATGTATTGGCAAAAGGGGATGTTACACCCCTTGAATTGGCAATATGGCAATGTCATTTATCAACTGAAGTATATTTAGTAGAACAATTAGGTTCCAATCCTCATCACCCGAATAGGTGGGGGTGTACAACTGCTCATTGGTTGGGAAAGTCACCAATTCAAGATGAAGATTTGGTACGACAAACATGTGATTGGATATTTATATAATGTAAGGTGGAGTGTAGTTTGATGTTGTTGATGATATACGTGATAATCATGGTAATACTACAGCAGATGTGCAGAACGGAGTCTATAATGAATTGGCTAAATGGATACGAAGAATGCATCAATTGAAGTACATGATGCCATTAAAATGTCAGACCGTCTCACTGATACGTCCAGTATGAAACTGAGGAATATCATACTAAATGCATACCAACTTCTACAAAGCTACTGGGATAGTGATCAAGACTTATTCGATTGTCAAATACGAATCTTATCAAGGAATGCAAAGTTGATGATTGGCACAACGAACAAGAATAGCTGAAATCATTAGAAGAGAATAGTAATATCAACACAGAGTTGGCAGAATTTCAATCAAGATTGTTAGATTACTATCCGAATCGGGATTATGTTTGGCACAACTACCAAAAGAATATGAAAAGAATTATCCACAACAAAGTGTACCCAATCCAAAAGATTATGGATGTCGTAAATTGATTCAACTTCTTCAAAAAGAATGTCCAAAAATTTGTGTGGCAGTAGATGCTGTACCAAACAAGCCTACTTGCGTATTTCTTCTACTAACAAGACCATCTGACGAGTTAGTCTCCAGCCAGTCTGCAATGAGAGAAGTGGGATCATCTTCTCGAATAACAGCTCCAACTCTCCGAGGTTGCCGTAGACGAACTCACAAGGCAGTGGAAGAGAAGATACTCTGCCAGGGATGATCGACATCAAGTTTAATGACAAAGAAGAGGCTACGCAGCCACTCAATAACCACGAACCACAGACAACTCTCCAAAAGTAGGAGGCTGTCTAGATAGATGGGGATTGGACACTCAAGTCAATGAGTTGTGGTTCCTATATTCAGTCTATGTCCGATGACACCGTGCATAAAGTCCACGAAGGAGTGATATGCTGGAGGCAAATAGGAATTGTCATCTTGGCACTGAATA
>Ga0214480_100701_pt1 | contig 16454 bp, 10 predicted proteins | sample M1_20Mar14CPVII9_3_FD_165042 | JGI IMG/M metagenome (GOLD analysis project Ga0214480, IMG submission 165042) | Marine eukaryotic communities from Monterey Bay, California, United States - M1_20Mar14CPVII9sort6BwellE17 | ecosystem: Environmental > Aquatic > Marine > Unclassified | place: USA... | reverse complement strand
TTGGTCCGAATCACACTGAACTGAACAATCCCCTTGGTCCCAACCCAGATTTTCCCATCACGCACCGCCATGTAAACTTCGCGGTCCATCGGCAAGTTGAGCGACTCCGCGGCGACCTTGGCCAATTCAAACTCATCTTCCCGAGCGTCGATCTCAAAAACTTGCATTTCACCATTGGGCGTCATGGTCACCAGATAGTTTCCATAAATTTGCATCGGTTTGGTAATCATTCCCTTGAGCTCAACTTCGGGGCCCCCGATGGTCAACTCCATCGAGTCTTCTTCGTTGACGAGAATTTTCAATTCGCACGACATCGGTGTCGTGTTGACCGGCAGGATCAGCACGTCCTGCAACAATACCGGTGGCGCCCGCACCGCTCCTTGGGCATGACCGACATAGAACGCCTGAACACACGAAATGTCCGAAAGACTGACGCTGAGAACATATAGATTCAGATGCCCGCCGACCTGATAGAGAATGTTGCCACTGTTATTTGGAGTCACCGGCACCGTTAGTCGCTGCGGCAACTGAACCATCGCCGATATCTTGCCCGTTTCCGAATCCATGCGAGCGACTTTTCCACTTTTCATCGATAGAAAAATTTTGCTCCGCGAAATCGCCGGCGCTAAGAAATCCTCCCCAATATCTTTGTGCCAAACCGTTTTTCCGGTATCCGGTTCCACCAGCATCAACCGGTCATTTTTCTGGTCCGCCAGAAGAACTCTTTTGGGATCTTCGAGCCACACCGGCTGGATGACCGTTTCATAACCTACAAAGTGCCGCCAAAGCATTTTACCTGACGAGATGTCGACGCCGTAAACCGAACCAGATGCCAGGACGGCCGCCACTTCCCCCTGCAATCCTTTGACCGACCCGGAGGTCAATGTCGGAATCGTGACCCGGTTGATGAACGATGGAGACTCGGATACCTGAACGTCTTCAAATTTAACCACCTCGGGATTCAGCATCGTCACCAGTGATTTTTCTTTTTTGGAAATCAATTGCACAACGTTGATCACTCGTTCATCAGCCGCTGCGGCGGGATGCTTGGTCACCAGGTCATCGAATACGTCGAAAGCATCATCTGTCTGCCCAGCCTCTATTTTGTCCTCAATATCCAGAATGGATAAGGTTGTATCATTCTCCTTCACAATGGCGTTTTCCACATTGTGCAAAGTTGCCTGCGTCGCCTCGATGATTGACGAAATTGCCGGTTTTTCTTTCTCCGAGCGAGGAACGAATCCCCCTTTATCAACCAGCTCCATCATCTTTTTTAATTTCTCAACCGCTTCCTCTTTTTCTTTGACAGTGGTCTTATTGGCTGCTGCCTTGGCCGTCTTTTGAGCGGCGATTACGGTATCGTAGGCTATCATCGCCCGAATTTCCTCTTCGAAGGGACGATCCTCGATTTGATCGGCCATCAACAGAGTGATGTCGTCCACGTTTGATTTGAAAACTTTAATGGTGTTTTCAACATCTTTCCCTGAAGCTGCTATTTTCATCTCCGCCACACGGTACTTAACGTGGGCGTACGGGCTGTTGGGATCACCTTTGTAGTTTTTAATAAAACTCTTATACACTTCGACAGCCGATGGATAACTCTCAGAGGAGAATTTTTCCTCCGCCTCACGCCAGACATCGTCAGAGCTGCTCTTTGCCAAAACAACAAAGAAAAACCAACCCGCCAACAACAGAAAAACCAAAAGGAACGAACCGACAATCACCCAGCGGGATTCAAAACTCTGTTCGTGTTTTCTTTTACCCTCAAACTTTTTCGCCTCTTTTTTTTCCGTCTCCTCGGTTAATCCGCCGTTGGTTGCCGAACCTCCGTCGTACGGGTTACCGTCCCCGGCATTAAGGGCAAAAGGGTCGGCAATCTGCTCCACCACCTCTACCGGAGCGGTTGTTGATACGTTCGCCGACAGATCGACAATTGGTTCCACTGGTTGGACCGCCTGAGACGCTGATTCATTTTCGCCAACGAGATCGTCCGCAGTGAGCATGGTCCCGCCAAGGTCGTCCTGGACGACATCCAGCGTTTGGGAGGATGAAGCGCGGAGCCGCTCCACATCGCGAGCAACATTTTCTAAAATTTTAGTTGCTTGCGATTCGGTTAAGAATCCCTTTTCCAAACAGTAATTGGCTACGGCTTTCGCTGGTGGAACCTTGCCCGGCTTGGAAATTTTTCTTCTCAACTTTCCAATCACCTCATCATCGAGGAGATTAGATGCTTCGAGTTTGTCAATGAATATCTGTGCTGACATTCGTAATCCTGATTTTAATTCAATTGATGATCTTGTAGCGAGCTGATCTTGATCGGAATTCCGCCTGGACTGGCATTCCAAAGGGATTTAAAGAAAACCTCTTTGGAATACCATTAAAACGACTCCTCCGTCATGATCACTTGAATTTTGTATTCGTGTTCGATTCCGATATCCATGGCCTGAACGACTGATTCATGCATGCACTCAGCGTGAGCCATGATCAGCATCTTTTCTGGCTTGGACACCGCCTCTTTGGCATCTCGGAGCTTCACATTGAGTTCATGGCGATTGGGTGCGTCCTCCCAATCGTACTCCGAAGTCCTGACCCGAAACTCGTTGTTCTCCGACACAAAAACCGAGACGTACTCCGGGTTGTCCTCAAAATCAACCACAACATTGGGACTTGGTTCGTCTTGAGTTTTGGTCGGCAAGTCCATTGACTTCTGCAGCGTAAAGGAGGCCGTGACCATGAAAAAAATCAAAAGCAAAAACACGACATCCACCATCGGTGTCATGTCCATTTCATCTTCGGCTCGTTTTCCTTTTTTCGTCATTTCGAATGCTTCAAATTCTTCAGCATCCGTCCCTGTTGGAGGATTTCCGTTGGACCCATCAAAACCACCTTCGGCAGATTCCGCCCGCCAGGCAGATCGAACCGATCCGCCGCCGGAATCGTCCGCTGCAGGAACCTGACCTGACGACTGCGGCTGATCTTTCTGTGAAGATATAACAGCAGTCTCGCTCGTGGATTCCATTGAATCCAGTTTGTCAGAATTCCGAATCAGGTCATCCCCACTCTGAGAGTCCAACAATTGCCCAACCGTATCATGTTGAGGGTCAACAAGGGTCGAGTCGTCAACGATCACAAAATTGTCACAATCGACGCAACGGACCCGCTTGCCAAACAAATTTTCAGCGGCCGTACGAACCGAGCGACAGACAGGACATTGAAAAGAAAAACTCACTGCGGTTCCTCCACAGCAACCAACACCGGTTTCTCGATACCACCCTCGTCGAAGGCCTTTTTAATCGCCGAAAAAACCCGGTTTGTATTTTGATATTTGACACCCGATTCAGTCTTGATGATCACACCGGTAAGATTTGGCTTTTTGGCAAACTCCTCAGCCACAAAGTCAGTAATTTGCTGGTTTTGCTCCTCTGGATCGAGGGAAAGCTCAACGTTATTTTGAATCCGACCATAAACGATCACCGGCGATTCTAAGGTACCAGTACTACGAACAATCAGCGAAATCGCTTCTTTTTCGTTAACCGGTTTGCCATAACGGGCAATGGGCAAATCGACCGCTGGCTTGGGATCCATCTTCGAGACGACAACGAAAAATGCCAACAGAAGAAACACGACGTCAATCATCGGAGTAATATCCAATTCGGCGTCTTCTTGCTTCCGCTGTTTTACTTCAACTCGTGTATCCATCAAATCTCAATGTTGTCTAGATGAACCAAAACCAAGCCCGCAAGCCTGGGAAACCAAAAATCAACTTAAACCGTTGCCAGTCAGCCGGGCCGTTTGGTTGTCGCTTCTCGATACATTTCAAAAAACTGGTTCATACCGGCGGTGACGACGTCTTCCATTTTTCGAATCCGGATATTAATGCTCGCGGTCGCCAAAACCAATGGAATCGCAATCGCCAATCCGCAAGCGGTCGTAATCAGGGCAAACTGAATATCCTGAGCCAGAACACTAGCCTCTACGCCGTCCATGGTGGCCAGTTTGGCAAAGGCACCCATCATGCCCATGACGGTACCAAGCAAGCCCACCATGGGGGCACTTTTGATCACCGTGTTAACCCAACTCAGCCGGAATTCCAAATCGGCTAGAACGTCCCTTTGAAATCGATCAGAGACGAGGTATTTTACTTTCTCGAAACCCAGAGCCCGATTTTCAATCGCCAAAACCGTTAACTGACACATCGCCCGGGGATCGCCCTCCGCAACCGCAATTGCGGAATCAAAATCACCTTGCTGCAGCGGTTCATTGACGGCATCCAAAAAGTTGCCCTGAGCCTCCTCATTCTTAAACCTCTTTTGAGAAACTCGCGTCCAGACCATCACGCAACAGAAAAAGCCCCATAAAGCGATCAAAGCCAACGCACCGTACATGAGATTGCCGAGAATCAGGAAAAGTTTTTCCTGACCCGACAACTGGGTACCTTCCTCGATGGATTCCTGTGCAAAAACTAGTAAGTCGATAAATTCCATAGATCAGTCAATTGGATAAGTTTTCGGTCAGTAATAAAATGAACGTGTTTTTTTTATAGTACATTCTCGACGAGAGTGTGTTCTCACCGAGATCAGAGATGCCACCAACTTTTAATAATACTTGATATCGATCAAATAATACTCCAGTTTGCCACCCGAACCATTCCTGACACCAAACAGGGTCCGTTTGACATCCTCCTGCGATCGGACTTTATCAGCCTGCACGCGAGCCTTTTCGATTGCATTCAACTTCAAAAACGCCGCAGGTGGATAAAAATTGAAAATGAATCGATTAGAAGTCTGAGCACCACTGGAAGTCAGTAGTTGTTTATCCCATCTCGTCACGGGGTGATTGTTAGGTTTTTTGAAAAAGACTCTTTTTTCTTCACGTCGGACACCTGTTCGATAACTTGGTTTGGACGCCGAAAGCTTGGACGCATACTCGATCAGCGTTGACTCTTTACTCAGAGAACCGATTTCTATTCCAAACGCGTCCAACTGGGCGGCATAACCTTCCTTGCTGGCAGTAGTATATTGGATCACCCAATGTTCTGCGGGGTTAAATCTCCCATTGCCTGGGCCTCCCGGACCGTTGGTACGCCTATCACCAAGACCTTTCCCAGTGCCCATCTGCGCCGCGGTCCCATCCACCGCCTCGATGGCCGCGCGTGTGGTGGAAACCGCATCGGTCACCATTTCAAGGGCGTCAGCCAACTGCGGCTCTTCAACTTCGGCAAGCTCTTCGACGCCCGGTTCCTCAAAGTCTTCAGCAATCCCTTCAGGATTCTCGAATCCAGCCAAGTCGTCAAAAATAAACATCTCAGGTTCGGGTTGCTTATCCCATTCCATGTTGAGAAAAAACAACAACGCCAACAATCCGGTAATAAAACCGACCAGCCCAACTGCAGCCATCAAAAAGCCTGACACCAGATCATAGCTACTGACGGCCGTTTTTGATTCATTTCCAAATGCGTCCGAAAAAGATCGTGCATCCCCTTTTATTGATGTGCTCATGGAAAGACCTGCATTTTAAATCGGTGGTAACTCTATTCTACTCTACTTCCAACAGTCTGCCTTCAGGAACCACCTCCAAGTACCATTTTGACCAGAATTTAACCAACGCATTCATCTCATCTTTGGAAGGCTTAGATGAAACTTTTCGCGCGTTAAATTTTCGACTAACAAAACGGAGACCATCGTTGGCAATTCCTACAATTTCCGGCTGTGGGTCGGTCAATGCGAATATCAAGAAAGGAATGTTGTTAAAATCCCGGACCTTGCCGATTGACTGTACCGCGATTCGTCGGGCCACCGGATTTTCGTGTGTCACCAAATTCCTGAGTGTTGCCAACTGCTGCGCCCGTGATCCGCCCTTGGAATCCAGAACAAGTTGGTCGAATTTGGAAGCAAACTTACTCCAATCTGTATCCGTTCCAGTTTCCACAAGCGCTAAAACTTTATCAAAATCCTGACGAAATGTCTTGTTGACCAGGCGTCCGCCTCGCATCGTCAACGGCCCTTCTTCGGGCAACCCCGCTCCACCGGCCTCAAAGACGGAGGTCCAACTGGGAACGATCAGCTTGGTACTTCGAACCAAAAACAGAATCGCAAAAGAAGTCGAATGATCGTAACTCTGTTCAACTGAATTGCTGCTGATCCAGGAACCGTTGCCATTCTGCTTGGATTTGAGAAACTTTGCCCCGAGGACGTACCACCTTGGGGAGTCACCACCATCCTGTTTGTCAGCTCGCTCTTTAAAGGTTCTGTAACGCTCGTAACCGTAAAGATAATAGTAAGTCCACGCGGCGGGATCGATTGTAAAATTGTTTTGAAACCATTGGTCTCCGCGACTCTTGCAAGCACCAAAACCATTGATCTGCCGAGCGGGACCCTGAGCTTGTTTCTTTTCTTCGGGATCCTCTTCGACCACCAACGTCACGTCCACAGGCAATAGCTGCTCGGCAGGTTTTCTTTTCTTGGATGAAACATTCTGTCCGCCATGTAAGCCGTAAGCGTCTCCGAGTAGATAAATGCTTCCCAAGCCGGCGGCCGTTAACGACTGCGTCGTATTTCCAAAAATCTGGCCGGGCTGAGCCTTATAGACAAAACCACCAGAGGCGTGCTGGGTATTAATCAAAAAATTGATCGCACCTTCAACTGCCGACTTTTTAACATTGAAACGTTTTTCTTTGGCAAGCCAAAAGAAAAGACTGGCATACTGAGTCTGGGAAGTATCTCCGGCCGGTTCTTTTTTGTACCCCCAACCACCGTGAGGTTGCTGTCTTGCATACAGAAACTCCAAGACTTTTTTGATCTGTTGGCTGTACTTGACTTCATCAACTTCAGCCAACAGCAAACCAGATACACAAGCGGCGTAAATGGTCCTTTCCCCTTCGGGCGTAATCGTGCCTATTTCCTCAGAAACCTTGTCCAGGATCTGTGACAGTACCGGATCTCTTTTAAGCTCATTCCGTCCGATTCCGAACCGCAGACCGGCATTAAAAATCGCCAAACCAACCAAGGCCGAATTTCCGTACTCGCGCGAATTGTTATAGTTTGCCTTTAGATAGGCGACCGCGGGCTTGACCATGGCCTTAACGTATTCACTGTCCGGTGTAATATCCTCATCCTGTGCTGAAAGCATCGTGAGTTGGCTGTGTTGAAACACCGATGCCACAACGAAAACGACAAGTGTCGTCCATTTTTTGGTGACGGCCATCTTTGGTCCTAGGTTGTGAAAGGCGTTTTGATAAGATCGAGCAATAGCTTACGCCTGAAAAGCAGAAGGCAAACCGTAATGGAATACTAATGCCCTGCAAAAACAGTGTCAACTATTACGAGCCCAGCAGCCGAACAATCCTTATTTTTATAAAAATCCGTTTGCATTCGGTGCGAAATCAGCACATTGGACCTTGCCAGCCATTTCTGCCGATGATAAATTCTGTGATTCATTTTGGATCTCGTCTTTAGGCGTGGAGCCAAAAAGGTCGGGTAGCTCAGTTGGTAGAGCAATGGACTGAAAATCCATGTGTCGGCGGTTCGAGCCCGCCCCCGACCACTCGTTGGCGCACCCTTGACGCCATTCAGCCGATGCCATTCAGCCGATGCCATTCAGCCGATGCCATTCAGCCGATGCCATTCAGCCGATGCCATTCAGCGAACGCCAAACCCCAACGGTCTCCTTGGTACTGGCTTTGTTTCCCTCAGCAAACCAGTTTTCGCTTTGAGGTTGTTCGCCGGGAGGTTGTTCGCCGGCCCGACCCCCAACTTGAAGGATCTCAATTTGTTTGGGGGGTAACGTTAACTTCTTCTGTGTCACAACCTAACTTCTTCAGTGTCACAACATTCTAATCAACTCGACGCATTCGTCTCCGGGGCTTGCCGCCATCGCAGAGTCCTTGGCCCTGCCTGTTCATTCGGCAGACTGTTGAAACGACAGACTGTAAAAACGACAGACTGTTAAAACGGCCGACTGCCCCGCTTCATCAATCAGCAGACTCCCATCCCCAGTCCCGTCTTGGATCCCCCCCGCAACATCACCCCCGCAACATCACCCCCGCAACATCACCCCCACGATCTCTTCCCTCACCCGGTCTAAAAACGCCGGCAACGAAGAAAGCCTCTCGCCGATGGCTTGCCTGCACTGAACGCGATCATCCTCTCAGGAAAGAATCCCCTGAATGACATCCCCATGGACATCAGTCAAACGGAAATCACGACCCATAAAACGATAAGTCAGTTTCTGATGGTCAATGCCCATCAAGTGCAAAATCGTGGCATGCAGGTCATGAACATGGACCGGATTTTCTACAGGGGCGAATCCTAATTCGTCGGTTTTACCAAACTGCATTCCGGCTTTGACCCCGCCTCCGGCCATCCATATTGTGAATGCTTCGATGTGATGATCCCGCCCCACACTTTGCCGTTCTTCTCCCATCGGGGTCCGGCCGAATTCACCGCCCCAGATCACCAATGTATCTTCCAGCAGACCACGTCTCTTGAGATCAATAATCAAAGCTGCGTTCGCCTGATCAATTTCCGCCGTCCTTTTAGGAAGGTCGGTCCTGAGATTCTCCCCGCCGCCGCCATGGTGATCCCAATTGGTATGGTAGAGCTGAACAAATCGGACATCTCTCTCGATCAACCTTCTGGCCAGCAGGCAATTCGCAGCATAGGAAGGTTTACCTCGCTCTACTCCATAGAGATCAATCGTCTCCTGGGTTTCTCCAGCAAGATCCATCAACTCTGGAGCGCTCGTCTGCATCCGATACGCCATCTCGTAGGCTGCAATCCGGGTTTCGATTTCCGGATCTCCGGTTCGATCGGCCCTTAAACGATTCATGCCAGAGACGGTTTCAATAAACTTACTCTGCCCCGCTTTTCCACCAATTCCAGCTGGCGTGGACAGGTTCAGAATTGGCGTAGCCCCCTTACGAAACGGAACACCCTGATAGGTGGAAGGCAAAAACCCACTCGACCAGAGCTGAGCCCCATTCCTGGGCCCCCGCGGTCCACTTTGCAGCACTACAAAACCGGGCAGACTATCCGATTCCGATCCTATCCCATAGCTCAACCAGGACCCCATGCTAGGCCGCCCCGTTTGCGCTGAACCGGTGTTCATAAAGATCTTGGCAGGTCCGTGATTGAAGACGTCGGTCTGAACGGTTTTGACAAAGCAAAGATCATCGACGATCTTAGCGTGATTGGGCAGCAAATCTGACATCGTCATTCCGCTTTGACCAAATCGTCCAAAACGACGGGTCGGTCCCAAGAGTTTTTCCTTTCCCTTCAGGAAGGCAAACCTTTTTCCTTTCAACATTTCGGCCGTCGGTGCCTTTCCGTTAAATTTCGAAAGAACTGGTTTGTAGTCGAAAAGCTCCAGTTGACTGGGCCCCCCAGCCATAAACAGGTAAATAATCCGTTTGGCCTGCGGACGAAAAGAGGTTGGTTTGGAAACAAACGGACCATCCACGACATCAGCGGTTAGCTTGCCGTCATTCAAGAGGTGGGCCAAAGCGATCGAACCCAAGCCTATCGAGCATTTCTCAAAAAAATGCCGGCGGTTCTCTCTCAGGGACACGAGGGGTTCTGATCTGGAATTCAAAATCACTTCACCTAATTAAAAAAATGTTCCGACCGTCAATCAGCCATCTCTATTCCCGCGTAATCATCTCGTCGAGATTTAAAAGCACGCGGCCAACCGCGACCCAGGCGGCCAACACCGGATCGTTTTTGCCTACCAACATTTTGGTTTGCCCGGAATCCTGACGGTAATAGACGACCCTTGATTTGAAATACTCCGCCAACATTTCTTGTTCGGCGCTGGTAGGCAGGCGGGAAAGAGCTGCTTTTACCCCAAAATCAATTTTGGCGGCGACGGAATCTATCAAATCATCTGGCTGCTTACCGACCAACCCATTGATTCTAGCTCCCAGCGCCTGGGACATTTCCATGAACCCAGCATCGTTTGCCATCGTCAGCGCCTGCAAGGGAGTGTTGGAAACCGATCGCCGAGTGCAAGCATTGTCTCGGTCGGGCCCGTCAAATGCCAACAACATAGGGTAAACATTCGCCCGATAAATCGCGGTATAAACGCCCCGCCGATACCGATCTTCTCCCTGGCTGGTTGGCCAACGATGATTTGCAGAACTGGTCCCGATCACGTTGGGCGGAATCGGAGGAAAAACCGGCGGACCGCCCATCTTACGGCTCAGTAATCCACTCGCGGTCAACGCCAAGTCTCGGACAATTTCACCTTCCACTCGATACCGATTTTGCCTACCCACCCAACGGTTCTTAGGATCGACAGCCGACAAGTCGGCGCGAAAAACAGAAGACTGTTGATAGGTCGCGGACATCACAATTTTCTTATAGAGGCGCTTCTGCCTCCAGCGGTGTTCGACTAAATCTGAGGCGAGAAAATCCAGCAGATCGGGATGCGAAGGCAATTCTCCCTGGTAGCCAAAATCGTTTTCGGTCTCCACCAACCCAACTCCAAACAGATGCTGCCAAATCCGATTGGCATGCACCCTGGCCGTCAATGGGTTGTTGGATGATGTCAGCCATCGGGCCAGATCGAGTCGATTGGCAGGGCGTTCGGCATCCCCCTCTTTGGTTGCTTTAGGTAAGACGTCAAAGGTGCGGGCAATCACGACCGGTCCACGATCGAGAAAATCACCTCTCAACTGAACAAACGATTCCCGGGGTTTGCTCCTCTCACGAAGAATGAGCGTTTTACTGGTCGTTTTTTCCAATTGCCGCATTTCTTTTTCAATCTGGTTTTTGCGAGTCACCAACTGCGAAAGACCAGGGACCACCTGAGAAGCAATACCACTGCTACCGGCCAGCCTTAAACGACCGATGTTATAGCCACTGCCCTGTTCATAGGTGGTGAGGCTTAACGAAATCAGTCCTGAAAGACTCCGGGCCATGACAAACTCAGCGGTTCGATCGACGTTCAATTTTCCGCCGGCTATATTGATCGCCCAACCCGTTTCTAAATCCCCGTCAAAAGCGTCCACCACAGAGTAACCCTGCTGCGAATGATCCGCCCTGCCACCAACCACCTCGACGTTTTTACCATTCTGCTGAATCTTCAGTTCCGCCAAAACGAAGTTGCCATTTCCGGCGCGGCCCGGCCCCCCCTTCGGCAGCGATGGGTGGGTCAAAGTCTCAATTCGGATTGATCGCACTGGCTCCACTAAATTAATGGTAAATCGGTAGGTATCTTGAGGTGGATTTTTTCCACTTACCAAAATCGAAGAATCGGGTAACCTTTTTAACGATGCACCCCCTAAGCTCTCCATTTCCTGCAGAGCCAGCCCTTTCCAAATCAGCTCCTTCTCTTTGGATTTCTCCTCGACCGATGCTGTTTTGACTTTTTCGATCTCCGCCAAAACAGTCTGCAGCTCTCTCTTTTTTCCGGCAATTCGTGCGGACACCTCTCCCCTGGGTTCGATCGTTAAAGTGGGCTCGTCGGCACTGTTGAAAAAGGAATAGAGCTGGTAGTACTCCCGATGAGTGATGGGATCAAATTTATGGGTATGACATTGGGCACACCCCACCGTCAAACCGAGCCAGACGGCACCGGTGGTATCGGTCCGGTTTTTCGTTCGTTCAACCCGATACTGTTCCGGATCCGACCCCCCCTCGGTCTGCAATGGAGTGTTGCGATGGAATCCTGTTGCCACCAACTGGGAGGGTGTTGCATTGGGTAGTAGATCCCCTGCTAATTGTTCGATCGTAAATTGATCAAACGGCATGTCATCGTTGAGCGATTGGATCACCCAATCTCGGTAAGGCCAGATCGACCTTAGACCATCATTGGCATAGCCGTTGGAATCGGCGTATCGAGCCAGGTCGAGCCAATGTCGGCCCATGCGCTCACCGTAATGCCTGGAAGCCAGCAATCGATCGACAACACGCTCATAGGCTTCCGGCGATGGGTCTCCTGAAAACCGGTTCACCTCTTCCACCGTAGGAGCCAAACCAATTAGATCAATATAGAGCCTTCGAATCAGAGTCGCTGATGAAGCACGAGGCGAGGGAACCAGGCCCCGTTCCCTGAGTTTCGCTCCCACGAAAAGATCAATTTCGTTTTGAGGCCACCCATCGAGATTGATCTTCGGGGGTTGGCTTTTGCGGATCCCCTGAAAAGACCAGTGCTTTTCAAAAGCAGCCCCTTGCTTTATCCAACGCCGCAACAGCTTTTTTTCGTCTTCCGAAAGCGATTTCCCCGACTCCGGAGGTGGCATCCGTTGATCATCGTCTGAGGTGGTGATCCGCTTAACCAATTCGCTATGGTCAAGATCTCCCTCGACCACCGCTCGGTAACCCCCGAGATCTTTTTTGGCTTCTTTTTCCAAGTCGAAACGAAGATCTGCTTCCCGTTTTTTCTCGTCAGGTCCATGACACTGGAAACAACGATCGGAAAGAAGCGGCCGAATATCCCGATTGAACACGATGACTTGACGGTCATCCAGTTCATCCTTGGCAACAACTTGGCTGCAAAGAGTCAGCGGTCCCCAGCCAAACGCCAGGAAATAAATCAATAGACAAGAGGGAAGAGACATGTTCAGGATTCGATTTTTCCAAGGTCTAAAAGCGAGGCTGCCAATAAAGTGGTCAACATCCATTCTTTGGTTATTTCTTTTTTTCTGGTTCGAGACCAATGTTCATCTTCATCGACCAACGGATTCCATTCTCCAGGAGCCTGGCAAATCCAGCATCCCGAAAGTCGTCTGGATGGCCGAGCGATGTATAAAAAACCCTCGAGTCACCATACTGGTGAGTCCAGGCTACCGGTTCTCTTTTCTCGCTGTCGACCTCCCCCCACAGCACCACCGTCGCATTAGATGACAAAGGGCTTGATCGATAGAGAGACCCCTTGGATTGCTGCATGTCGACGCCGGTCATCACTGCGTGCCTGTTCTTGGCAACCACCAAGCGGCAAACCAGATCGTTTGCATAATGCCCCGTGTAATCACCTCCAATCACTTCTGTATCAAAATTTGGCCATTCCGCGTGTCCGTCGGGGTGCTTGCCACGGGTGTCGAACGCATGGCTAGAGGTCCTGATCGCCACCAAAGGGCGTCCCTTATCGAGATAATCTTTGACAGCATTCAACTGGGACTCCGGCAACGACCTGCGCCGAGCACTGAGGATCACCAAATCGGCGTCTCGTATCTCCTCTTCCAAACGGGGAACCTGATGTTCTCCTTTTCCACAACTCAATATGACGGGCTCCAGCCCTAATTGGTCTTTGATCACCTGGGAGGCAAATTCCGGCAGGGTTCTACTCGTTTCATAAAGGGACTCCGCACAAACAATCAAGCATTTTTTTGGCCGGTCATTCTGAAAGACAAAGGGCTTGCCTCCCAGGATCTGATTCGACGTAATTGTTGGGCAAACGTAAGTCTCAATATGCCTCTGAATGAGCCGGTTCCCTTGAAAGTGATCGACAAAAGGCCACCGGGCCGGGTTATACATCGTGTCGGTCAGATCTCTGACGAGGACGACATTCTTCCCATTCTTGGAAAGCTGCCGCAGCCCGAAAGGGCGGCCGAGAACACACATGTTGGTGTGCACACCGACTAACATGACATTAGAAACCCCCTTGTGATCCAGAATGCTCCACACCTCTTCGCCGTTATCGGTAATGAAATCCTGATCCAAGATTGTCAATGACTCCACCTGACGGGTCCAGGGAGCCCTGGGATTGCGACCCTTGGCAGTCAACTGACGAGCCCAAGCGGCGTGTTGTGCCGGATCGTCATCTTCACCACCGTCCGATTGATCGAGTGGATAATCGACTTCCGATGGAATGTCATCGCACCACTGCCCTATCCCTTCGGGAATGTGACTGCTGCGTGGAATGGAAGCAACGCGTTGACGGGCCGGGTGGTCTTTATAAAAACCGACACAACTGCTCGGGGCATGAATCACGGTAGCGCCCCGACGACGCATCTCTATTAAAAACCGATCCATCTGTGGCGCCATTTCATTCACCCTCCCCACCGCGTTGAAACAATGGTGAGCATCCCACATATCGCAAACGATGACGGCCGTCTTGCCAGGTTGCCAAGTTTCGGTTTTTGTCTTAACTTGCCCGCCTGAAAATGACCGTTTGGTGACCCTTAACGACTCCTCTGCCGCAATCACACCCCCGGCGTATGCCAAGACCCAAACTCCCAGAATCGTTTTCATCAATTCCCTAAAATTCATTTGGATATCCAATGACTCGTTGAAAGAAACCCTATTCTCTGCCAGTCTGATAGTCTAAGCGAGTCGCCTCAAGAAAGAAATCGAAAACTAAAAAGCGAACCGAAACCGGGTTATCAACGCTGGCCGGATATCCGATTTCAAAAACGAGTCACATCATGGCTGATGATTGACCGACCGAATTGAATTACTGGGGAGGCTGCTGCATCCGGGAATGAATGGTGCTCCAAAACTGTTTTTCTCGCTGCTTGATTTTGGTTGACACCACGACTGCCCTGAGGTTCAAATCCCCTATTTTGGCCAGCCCTACTTTGACCAGATCCTTATGGGTACACAGGATCGTTGAAACACCCGAAAACCCACTCGCCCATTTTATCAACCCGGTAATATCTTCCCGCGTAAAAGCATGATGGTCGGGAAACTCTCGAAGTCCCTCCACTTCAACTCCCATTTCGCTCAGGGTCGCTCGAAAGCTCTCAGGATTTCCGATTCCACAAAAAGCAACCACTCTTTCGTCCTGATAATCGGCAGCGGCATATTGATTGCCGGTCACGTCCATCAAATGCGTTGCCACCGTATGGGCCTGAGCAATCGGCACATTTGCGTGACAACCTCGAATAGTCTTCTTGATTGCCTCGATTCGATCAGGTGAAACCAGATTACACCGGTTCAACACCACCACATCCGCACGAATCAAACTGGAAATCGGTTCCCGCAGTAAACCTCTGGGGAGTAAAAACCCATAGCCAAATGGATTGGTCGCATCGACCACGACGACATCGACATCTCGTTTCAGACGCCGGTGTTGAAAACCATCGTCCAATAACAGCACCTCGGCCCCAAGTTCGTTGACGGCAATCTGGGCGATTTCTTTCCGGTTCGGTGATTGCAAATGCGGAACATCCGGAAGTCTAAAATCCAATTCCAGCGCTTCGTCGTTGGCAGATCCGTCGGGCGAACCGTATCCCCGACTAAGAATCGTGACCCGCATCTCCATCGCCCGCAACCCTGCCGCGACGTAACACACCAAAGGCGTTTTTCCCGTGCCCCCGGTCGTCAGGTTGCCGATCGAAATCACTGGCACATCAGCTTTTTCAATACCACGTCCCTTATCGAAACGCTTGTTGATCAGGCGAATCCCAAGAGCGTAGCAAAGAGACGCCAACCAAAGTCCCCCTCGGGAAAGAGAGGCTAACACGCCACGTCGCTTTCCCGACATGACCTCCTTTAGTTTTACTTGCCAATTCAACGCCGACCTCTCTAAAACGGAAATCGAGGGGAAACGAAAATCACGATGAAACGAAAATCACGATGAAACGAAAATCACGGGAAACAGCCCGCTCCCCGTGCCATTCCCATTCCAGGGAAATCGCGTGCCTGGTGACTTAAAACTACGAAACCAATCCCAATCTCAAACGGCCCAAAGCCAGTGAAAAGGTCGCAGCAACTTCATCTTGTCTTTTCACCTCATACGGGAAACGACCATGGTACCGACAGTTTTAGGAGGCCAGACCATTGGGGTCAATGCGAACCCTAATTCTCCTGCTGCCAAACCAGGGGTTCTTGACCAAACAACGACAGCCGCCCTCGTGGAACCGGAAAAGCCCTCATCCAGCAAAGACAAAAAAAAAGCCCGCGAATCATCGCGGGCTTTTGGGTTCTCTTGACGCCTCTCAGGAAATCAATCCCACCACCACTGGCCATCATCCAGCGATTCGGTATCGACGGTGCTTCGCACCTTATTGATCAGGCCCTTCTGGTCGTACTTGATTTTACCTTCGGAAACCGCTTTCAATGGCTGAATACTTACTCCACCACCAACGGGAGTCATTAGCGAACCACCCTTGAAGATAGCGTTTACAGCTGTCTCAACCTGCTTGGGGGCTTCATAGGTCTCCACGGGGAACTTTTCCTCATCAGAGAAAAAGGTCATGTCCCAGCCGGCTCGGCTAAAATAGTCTTCCTTTTGGATAAAGGCAGCCACAATCGACATGTCAATCAAATTCTTCAGTTCGGCATAAACCGCCGTCGTGTCGGCCATCTGGTGATAATTCCGGGTAAACGCTGAACAAAATGCCATGCTGGCAATGTCCTTGGAATTGGTTCGTTGTAGAATTCCATCTGGAGCGACCATTTCGTTTTCGGTAATCAGCTTGACACCTTTGCCAACCAGTTGCATTGCATTCTGGTCATCACTCACCAACACACTCTCGTAATCCGGTTCGAAAAACCAGCGAGTCAAGGCGTTGC
>Ga0214480_100700_pt1 | contig 16461 bp, 13 predicted proteins | sample M1_20Mar14CPVII9_3_FD_165042 | JGI IMG/M metagenome (GOLD analysis project Ga0214480, IMG submission 165042) | Marine eukaryotic communities from Monterey Bay, California, United States - M1_20Mar14CPVII9sort6BwellE17 | ecosystem: Environmental > Aquatic > Marine > Unclassified | place: USA... | reverse complement strand
ACAATTAGAAGCAATATTTCTAAAAACAGCAGACCAAATTCATAGTTATGGACCACAAGACTTGGCTACAACAACCCTCGGCTTTGCTAAAACTATTCAAGCACTTCAGAGGAATAAGAGGGGGTATAGTAGTGGTAGTTATGAAGGATATCTTCACGGTATCCTCATTAGGCAAAGAGACGCGGTATTTAGCTTCTTCGCAAGAACGGCAGTAAACAAACTCAATCAGTTCGAGCCACGATATTTGAAGGATTTAGCATATACATATGCTTTGTTAGAATATGTGCCCAAGCAACTTGATGACGGTAGTACATTATTTGATCATATTGCCGAGAAGAGTATCCCATTATTGGGAAAGTTCAAGCCACAGGAAATGTCCAATACTGTGTGGGCATTTGAGAAGGTAAATGCATCTCATCCAAAGCTATATGAGAGAATAGGAGATCATATTGCTTCACGGCAGCAACTAAATGACTTTGCACCACAAGCTCTTGCCAACATTGTATGGGCATTTGAGAAGGCTGAGGTATCTCACCCTGATTTGTTCACAAGGATAGGAGAACATATTGTTATGCTGGATCATCTGAATGACTTTGCTCCGCAGGCTCTTTCCAACATACTGATAGCATATGCCAAAGCTGGCATATCACATCCTGATTTGTTCAACAAAGTGGCTGATCATATCATTACACGGCAACAACTGAATGACTTCAAGCCACAAGAACTAGCCAATACATCATGGGCATTTGAAAAGGCAAACATGCCTCACCCAAATCTATTCACGAGGATAGGAGATCATATTGTTACACGGCAGCAACTAAATGACTTTGCACCGCAATCTCTTGCCAACATAGTATTATCATATGCCAAATCATCAGAAGTATCACACCCTGATCTGTTCAAGAAAGTGGCAGATCATATTGTTACACTGACTCATCTTCATGACTTCAATTCACAAGCTCTTGCCAATACAATATATGCATATGCAAAAGCTGGCATATCACATCCTGATTTGTTCAACAAAGTGGCTGATCATATCGTTATGCTCGATCAACTGAACGACTTTAAGCCACAAGAATTGGCAAATACTATATATGCATATTCCAAGGCTGGAGTATCACATCATCTTCTGTTTAATAAACTGGCTAATCACATTGTTTCATTCGGCAATATAAATGACTTCAATCCACAAGAACTAGCCAATATTGTTTGGGCATATGCCAAGGCTGAGGTGTCACATCCAGAACTATTTGACAATGTGGGAGATCATATCGTTTCATTAGACCATTTAAATGACTTTCAGCCGCAGAATCTTTCCAACATAGTATGGTCGTACACTAAGGCTGGGGTCTCTCATCAAGGTCTATACGAGAGAGTGGGAGATCATATCGTTGCACGTCATCATCTGAATGATTTTATCCCACAAGAATTATCCAATATTGTTTATTCATATGCAAAAGCTGAAATATCTCACCCTGAACTGTTCAACAAAGTGGGAGATCACATTGCTACACTGAATCATCTGAACGACTTTAAGCCACAAGAACTAGCCAATATAGTATGGTCTTATGCAAAAGCTGAAATATCTCACCGGATCTGTTCAACAAAGTGGGAGATCATATCGTTTCATTAGAACACCTGAACGACTGTAAGCCTCAGGAGCTTTCTAATACAATATATGCATATGCCAAGGTTCAAGAACCACATCCTAATCTATTTAACAAAGTGGCGGACCATATCGTTTTACTGAACAGTTTAGATGATTATAATGAGCAAGATATATCTAACTTGGCATGGGCATACCACAAAGCTGGCATAATCCGTCAAGACCTTGATGACAAATTAATTAGTGTGGCTACTGACAGGAAGTTCAGTGCTGAAAGACTTGAGACTCTTAACCGCTGGGCATCATAACAAAGTATAGAAAACCTAGAATCTGATTTACAGGACGAGGATGAGAACGGTAGTGTGGTAGCAGTAGTAGATGACGATAATGACGCGGATAAAGAAGTGGAAACAGAAGACGAGGATAATGCCTCCTCATTTCCAGAAGACTTGTCTCTTTTGACAGTAGTCCAGTTAAAGGATAGGCTACGAAACTTAGGATTACGTGTTAGTGGACGTAAACATGAGTTGATCAGTAGACTGAATGATCATTTCACAGTGCAAGGTGGCGATAAATGATGGTAACTAGTGAGCTCGTCATAACAACCAATCTATGGACATCATATAATAGTAGCATAACTAATAGATGTTTAGTATCGGATATTGAGCAAATAAGATGCTGCTCTACCTATTGTCATAATTATCTATCCCTTTGCAACCCCTGACACCCCCAAAAGATCCTACATACATTACAAGACAGACACACATGCCACACTCATACAAATAGAAGAACCCAATAACTAAGCTCAAATCTTCTCCTCCTTACGAGTTTCCTCACCACTACTAGCCAACCCAGCAAAGTGACTAGCCATATTATACCAAACTTTCAAATTCGCCGCTAAATTCATCCAACCCCGTGGATCACTACCATAGGCGTGCTTACATCGATTACTCAATGCAATGGGCGTTACGCCTTCCTCAATTATATTCGTAAAATGATGTAAACACCCGCTGTTATTAAAGATTAATAATGATTGTTCGGTTAATGTAACTCGGTAGTACATATCTAAATCCTTGAGATAATCATGATTGTCTGCCGAGCCTGGTATATGAATGTTATCAATACCAGTGGTTAATGTTAACTTCCGTGTCACCTCGAATGGTGCAATAATAACATCCTTCTTTCCCCTCTTTAACCAATAAAAATTGGTTGTACCCGGTCCTAAATCCACATGTGCCAATCCACTTTTATAATTACCCTGGAACCATAATGGCCAATGTGCCCTAAAAGTTAATGGTAATAACTTCTTCACAATTGGATCAATACCATCTAACTTTACATTCATATTATCAGCCTGAACACTTATGCATCCTTTAGTGTCATCATCATCAGTTGTTCGTGGTGGTGATGCATTACTAATTGGTTTACCGTCGGTACGTTGTAAGATGAAGGGTATGCCTTTATCTAAATATTCTTTACGTAGATATTTGTAATCACATGTTTCGGGATCGAATATTTCGATTGGGGTTGGTTCAGCTCGGAGTGCTGATATGGTATTGTATTTGTATTGAATAAGATATGAGCATATGATAAGCATTTATAATAATATTGAGCATATATGATATGCACAACGCACAACACAGGTGTAGTGCTTACCAGGATGTTTACCCAAATCAGAAACACGATCATCCAATCCTAAACTCTTCACAGTTTCATCAATACTACCCACACTTGTAGCCACACTCCCAGCAGACGTAGTCGAATCTCCTTCAATACCCTTATCAGATTTCGTAGCCTTGTACAATACCTGTGATGCCTTAATCTTAGTGCCGACTACACCATTTGCAATGGCATCGCCAGCAGCAAATCCCATTAGACCAACACCAACGACGGGTGTTAATGTTAATTTGCCTAATGCTTTCCCAAGTCCACAGGCTGTTGATGAGAAGGCATGCTCTTCGCCTTTGGTGGGAGCGGGCGGGGCCTCAATTGTTAGTGTTGAGCATGGCTGCTGTTCTTCTTTCTTTGTTAGGGATGGTATTTTCACCATTGTTGTTTTGTTTTATTGTTTGATATTATGTGAAGGGGAGGGGGACAGAGTATATGATTGCAATACTAATGCTATCGTTTCAAAATAGAGGTTGTTAGAAGTGAGAGACAAAGATCAAAGGGCAAATGTTGCAAAATCTTTTGTCCGTTCCAGAACTTTATTCTCGGGCGGTATCCTTTAGCCCAGGGGCTTGAGCCAAAATGAAAAATTGAACAAAAGAAAGCAAGTAATGACATTACTAACAATGATATGAACAGCTATGCCATATTGTATGTGCCTCATTGAACCTACTGTTACCAAATATTTGATCAACGAATACTCTAAATTTTGTATTGAGGCCTTCATCAACCGCTATTTGGTTGTGTATTGCAATAGAATTAGCTAGAGGCATCTACTTGGGTGTCATAAAAATCTCGTATCACTATCACTACATTGCAAAGAAGTCGACGCTGGCGTATATATCATCCAATCGCCGTCAATCAATAGTATATCTCTACCCCTGTCTCTCGTTAGTATTAATATAATATAACAACAAATTAATAATCAAATCATGGTCTCCTACTCAGTAGGCGCATCGATCCTACTTGCATTACATTCAATCGTTAATGCCGAAGCCACAGCAGCTACTACCAAACGTCTACGTCCATCCACTACCGACAAGAAGAAGAAGAATGTAGCCAGCAATGGCCGCACCGGTCCATCCAAACACGCACGCACTCTATACACTGACGGTATGAATATGAAAGTTGATACCGATGAAAAGTGTGAAAACTTCGTCGAGGGTACTCCTGCAGTATGTGTACATGTCTGTGTCATCACCACATCTAAATGGATTGGTGATAAGTTAATGGATGAATATTCCAATGTGGAAAAGAGTAAGTGTAAGGATGGTTGGGATGGTGATCATTCGTACGATGATTCGTCGGGTGATGGATGGCATGGATATACGGAATGGCCGACATTTTCTCCTGTATCACATAAGCGTGATTCATGGAGTGGTGATGGACATGACGGATGGAAGTGTGAGGAGAAGCCTCATAAGGTGAGAGTTGATTGATTGTTGTGTTGTGTTGCTTTGTGCTGTGTTGTGTTGTGTGAAGCCATCATATGCCTGTCTTGTGTGTTTGTTCACATCCTTGTGTTCAATTGTGTTTGTTCACATCTCGTGTTTACACATCTCGTGTTCGTTCTTGGTACAATCTATATACTAACCCCCCGCATCTTCTTCTCTTCGTCTCCTTCTATCTCAACTCTTCATTCAATCTTCTACAACAAACTAAACAGCCAAGCTGGTCAAGTCCCTCCTACAAGTCATTACATTCCATCGATAATGAATGGTCATCACATTCCACTGATCATGATCGTTCATGGTATTCAAGTTCCTCAGGCAAAAGTGGCAAGTCTGGCTCCTCTGATTGGGGTTCCGGCAAGTCTGGGAAGAGCGGAGGCGGCTCATCGTGGTCATCCAGTGGTAAGAGTGGGAAGTCAGGTGGTAAGTAGACTTTGTCATCTCTTTATAAGAATCCGATATCCATATTCAACTCGACTGATGAACACTCATCTCTCTCTCGTATCTACTCTCTCCTCATACAAGGGTATCATTCCTACGATCATAGTGGCTATGATGATTGGGTTAGCTCTGGCGATAAGCTTGAATGGTATTCATCAGACGGTAAGAGTGGGAAGAGCAATAGTCGCCGCCAGTTACGTACGGGCACTTTAAAGAAGATTCATGGTGAGTGGGGTGAGCATAGCTCCTCTTCAAGTGACGACGACTGGCATTCCTCGGGTAAATCTGGAAAGTCTGGCTCATATCATGACTGGACTGGGGGTAAATCTGGAAAGTCAGGTGGATACGGCTCTTCAGGGTGGGGTTCCGGCAAGTCTGGAAAATCAGGAAGTGGCGGAGGAGGATCATGGGGTAAGAGTGGAAAGTCGGGAGCTGGATCGTATCACTCTTCAGGGAAGAAGCCATCATCGTCATGGAAGGCAATCACTAGTATTGACAAGTGGACTGCTTCTCCTACCATTTGTGATACACCAACACCCACCATTGATACTCCCGAGCCTAGCTCAGCCCCCACGACTTGTGAACAGCGTGATGACTACAATGAATGGTATTGGCACCCATTTGGCAATACATGCAACAATGGTCCCGACCAAGGTGGCAGATTTCCAGGAGTACCTCGCTTCGCTCCATTTACAAGTAGTCAAGCTTGTTGTGATTGTGTTGCAGCTATTTTTAACAACAACACCAATGTTCTTGAGCTGTGTGGATTCGACGACATTCCTGATAATACACCTTATAATCTCGGACCCGGAGAAAACAAGGGTTGCCGCCGCGATGATTTCTGTAACCCCACTCCAAGGCCCACACATTCACCAACAGCATCTCCTACCTCAGCTCCTACTGGAAGCCCTACGCCCGACCCCGTTGTCCCTGCTATTGTAGAGACCCCTCAGCCTACTACCTGCCTTGAACGTGAATGGTGAGTATTGTTTTGTTTGTACTGTATATTCGATATTATGGAATCACATCATTCTCACCACGTGTTGTCATCCTTTTGTTTCATACCAAACTTAGGTTTTTTGACGGACAAATCTGTACCAACGGATTCCTCGATGCATCCAACGATGGTGGCACTCTATACACAACCCTAAAGGATTGTTGTGAGGACGTATTCCCCCAAGGCACATGTGACTTTAACGACATTTGTTTCACCGACTCGCCTACTCCATCGCCTACATATAGTTCAACTAATGGTAGTACACCAACAGTTTCTAAGGAAACTACTGGACCACCTACCACTGCTATTGTGCCACGACGTGGTACTGGGGCTCATAAAGTTTCACACTAAGTCAAGAACAAGAAGAAGATAGAGTTTGTTTGTATCCCTCAAGAAGAAGTCAAGCAAGAAGATGGAAGAAGAAGAGAATGTGATAGAGATAGAAGTGAAGAAAGAACAGAAGTATATTGTGATTTTAGTTTGTTGTACTATTAGCAAAAGTTAGAAACAAGGGGATAGTACACATCCATAAGGATTTGTGTATGTTGTTTACCCCTTGAGAACTTATTATTATTCGGCAAGTGATCAAAGTTTAGAGAGAGAAACGTAATTAACATTCAGTAACTTAATAAAGTACGTGGTTGAATACAATATCTTGCCTTAAGAAGAGTTGTATGTAGTGTAGTATATTTGCAGGGGCTGCTTGCTTTATTCGGTCGGAGATACATGATTAGTTATTGCAATTGGGAGTCTTTGGCTAACTGGGACATTGTTTTTTTTTAACACATGTCATTGCTAATAGAGATTGCAGCAATCAGCCTCCTACTTATTATAACATTAATTGGCATTAGAATATATTGTCTATCTCGTCTATCCGTATTATATCCAGTTTTTTATAAACGCTCTTCCGATTGGTAGGAGTTTAGTATTTCCATGGTCTAGAAGATTCATTTATTTTTAGGTGCACCTTCATTTACTTTTACTACTAAAACACAATAAAGAAGATTGGTATACAATTAGACAGTATTGCAGATCAATAATATAGCAAGAGTATCAGTTTGTAACGCTTTATCGAATGGTAGTGGTTTTGAGGTAAGCATCTATCTATTATTGAGTTTACCAAAAAGTACATATCTTGTACACTTTTCTATAAGTGTACCTTCGCATTAGTTTTATCATCTCTATGAGTATAATATAGTATCGTTGCACATTAGCATTTGTATTATAATATACCAGTAATGTCTTCGGATGACAGTCTTCATATCCGGGTGAAGTATTTCAACGCCCAAGTAAGGGAGTTGACATTTAAGATAAAGAAATCAACTGAACTGAAGAAGGTATTCGAGGTAGTTGCGGCACGACAATACAAAGATATCGAACTATCTTCCATCAAATTCTTATTCAATGATAAACTTATTTCCGAAACTGATACATGCCAATCACTAAAACTCAAGGAAGATGATGAGATTGACTGCTGTACACACTCCGAGTTTCTTTTGATAAAAATACTAGAAGAACTATCTATGACAAATGAACTTTCATTCAGTGATTTGTTGGAGAAAATCAAAGACATTCCAAGATATGCCATTCATGACTTATCATTTGTCCATCTGGCAGTGATAAGTATGACTAAGAATACCTCATTGGAAGATTTCCCAGACGAGGTCAGTAGAAGGAGCGGTTTATTTTGTAACGGAACAACTCAATCATACCTATTACACTTGGCATGCTATAATGAACATTGCCCGACATCTATTATTAATTTATTAGTTGAGCAGTATCCAGATGCATTGAGGTACTGGGAAACAAAAGATGATTATAGGCAATCGAATGGATTGCCTCTCCATTACTATCTGTCAAGAGAGAAGAACATTGATATTGATGCGGTCAAGATGTTGGCTGGGGCGTATCCTCAAGCAATAGTAACGCATGATGACGATGAAATGCAATCAACACCGCTCGATATAGTTATTTCCAACTCAAATATCAAAAACAAATGTGATATTATAACATGCTTACTTGATGCCAAACCTTCTTCGATAAGCTATGTTGATAGATGGGGAAGGACAAAATTGGCCAAAACATGTATCATGTTTAATGGAGTGGATTCATTATTTGAAGTAGTACAGCTTCTCTACAATGAATATCCAGAGGCATTGATGATCAGTGATGACTATGGGCGTCTTCCAATTCATCACCTTTGTGACAATATAGATTTGGATGATTCTACTTCCCTTGATATCCTACATCTTCTGAACAAAGATGATGCCGCCGCTTTATTGATGATCAGTGATGACTATGGACTTTTTCCCATTCATTATGCTGTTATAAACAAATCGGCTAACTTCTGCAAAGAACTCTTAGCTATGAGTCCAGAAACAGTTAGGTCCGAAACATTCCGTGGCAACTTGCCAATTCATACAGCTTGCCATTCAGGTAGAGTTGATACAGTTCAGTATTTATTGGAAGTTTACCCCGAGAGTGCTCATATTGCAAACTTTTATGGTTACTTACCAATTCATGGAGTTATCCTAAATGGTTCTGAGATGGTTGATCGGCATACAGCAGCGCTTGAACTATTACTAGAATATGATCCGGGTGTGGCGTCAAAAGTAGAGACTGAAATGCTCAGGTTACCGTTACATTTGGCTTGTCATACTGGAAATCTTCATACTATTCAACTTTTGTTCGATACATATCCGGAGGCTATTTGGGCTCGTGATCGGAATGGTAATACTCCGCTCGACCTATTATGGAAATCTGATTCAATTGGTAATATACCTCTGATTAAATTCTTAGAAGGACAGTTGAAGTATGTTTCAAAACATGAGAGTCAAGGAAATGACTCAAATCTGCCTCTATACCGTGCTTTATATGACAATGCAACTCTGGGAGTTATTAAACTGTTACTTGATGGAAGCTCCGATACGTTACAGTTGGCTAATTCCCAAGGACTGCTACCTATACACATTGCATGTGAGTTCAGTTCGGTCAAGGTTGTCAATTACTTGTTGGACAAACAAATTGCGGTTCTATCAGCACGTAACTCGGATCAAAAGCTACCAATTCATTTGTTGTGTGAATCAGGAGGTGAAGATGAAAGTGTATCATATGTGGAAACAATCTACAGAATGCTTTTGGCCAATCCAGAGCTATGATACAAGTGATCGGATAGATAGAGGAATATAATATTAGGCTTCGATATCCTAGCATACTACCATTGCAAGTAACTCAATCTATACCATGGTATATCTCACAAGAAGTTAAATATCTAACTCATAATTGTTTGCTTAGTAACCTTTTACAATGGCATCCTTAAAAGAGAGGCACAGGGTGTATCAGCAATCACTGAATTCATACTCAGACGGATCATAGGTATCATCATCACCAGGATTAAGACTATACTGAGCACTATTTGCATACTGTCTTTCTTCCATTTTAGTATCAGTAGGCTCTTGCTGTTGTTGTGATGATGCCCCACTATTCTTCTTCAAGTAGGTGATGAGATTGGTATCGTTCTTGTACTCCCCTCCTTTGTCATCTTCTTCTTTCTCAGCCTTACCAACAACAGCATCGACTTGCTGATGTGATTCATCTACAATACCATCAAATGATACATCTGAACAGTAGTCTACCTTTCTATCATCATTCCACTGTACATATTCTGGTACGGTTGGATGATCATCATCCATATCACCTTGTACTTGGCATTTCTCCCTCTTCTGTTTAGATGAATCAACAGCCATATTCGACCCTCGGGATAATGTCACTGACAGATTGCGTATCTTATCAAGTAATCCACTTGGTACCTCGCCCAACAACTCTGTTCCCCCCCCTTCTTCTCGTGTACCCCTGTTGTTGTTTCCACTAGCAGCACTCGTATGCCAACTTGATCCACACCCATCCGATACCTCTCCACTTTTCGACCGACGATGTCTATTGTTTTTATTGTTTTTATTGCTGTTACCACCCCACCAACCCGATCCAGTGGATGACTTATTCGATGACTTGAGACTACGTACTGATGCCCCAGGTTTGTAGGATGATGATTTGTTCGATTGTGCTGATGCTTTTGATCCTCCGCCAGTACCAGCTCCCCCTCGGTCACTATTATCAATTAGGGGTAAGCCTTGTACTACTAATACCTCATCATTATCATCCTTGTTATCAATATCAGATGATCGGTTACTACGATCTTTCCACCAAGTTGATGCTCTTTTCCATCCTCCCCTTTGTTGTTGCTTATCTCCTCCTATTTCCTTTCCCTTGCCCTTGCTATCCTTGACATGCTTCCCCTTTCCCGAGGATACCCCGCCCTTCTTATTCTTCAACGGAGCCAACATCTCCTCCAAACTACCCTTCCTACCACCTATACCACCACCACTTATACCATCCTTCTCATCAATTAAATTCTTCAACAATATTAATAAATAATAATTCTCACTTTCCAACTCTTCATTCCTTTCTACTAATTGATTATTTTTAGATTGTAATTTACCAATTGCACTTTGGGCTGACTTTAAACCTGATGTAGCCTGTTGTAATCCCAATGTATACTTGTTCAATTGTATTTGAGATGTTTGTAATTCAGTATGAAGTTGGGCTACGTTTAGTTTGAGGGCTATATGTTCTTCCATTATTATTGATTGTGATAGTGGTTGTGATTTGTTGGGTTGATGATTTGAGTTGGGAGGAGATGAGGGTTGTGGATTGGATGTGGTTGTTGCCGATGTGTTTAGTGTACGGCTACTATTATTGTTATCTTTGTCTTTATTAATACCTTGACTCTGGTTTTGTTGCTGTTTAGTATCATTATTATCATCAACTGAATCATCTACAGAGGATACAATCGAATGCTCTTCATCATCTGATATGTGCAACATCTTATTTTCAGTACCAACAAATGAAGCACTACTATCAGTAGTCATTGAACATGCTAATAAGTTTGATTTCATTTTATTTGTATGTTCACTTAATTGTGGTTCAAAGGTTGGTATATCATATATTATATCAATATTATCATTATCAAGTAATGATATAGTTGAGCAGTTATATATTTCATTGTGTGATAATGATCGTCGTAGTGAGGAACTCGATGGCTGATGTAAGTGTTGCTTGGCTAGTAGGAGACTATCTTTTAGTACCTGATCGTGATTACCATTTAGTATATCTATACTGCTATCATTATTACTGCAATTGGTAGGGTTGATATCATCATGATTAGATTGCAACCTCTTCTTACTATTGACAGACGATAAACTCTTTCGTCTTCGTCTACTACGAGATCGTCGACGTCGTCTCTCTTTTCTAGCCTTCTTTATATCATCCTCGTTATCACTACCGCTGCTGTTACTATCAACAGGTGGTGGAGGTTTGGTCAATATGGCATCACGCAGTTCATAATTAGTTGATATGATAACTTGACTTGAATGTCGTCTAGTTTGTTTATGATTTGGGTTTTTGTTGGGTGTTGTTAATGACTTGTGACGACGCATTATTCAGCTCTATATGTAGGAAAGGCCTTCGATTGATTGCAATCAATTGCAAGTAGAATGCAATACGTACTTAGTCTATGGCAATGGCAATGGAGGGAGGGGCTTATGTCGATCTGATGTGACAGTCACAATGCCCCGGTCATTGATATTCTTTCCGATATCTCATACTTTCATTTTAGAGTGAAGAGCTTTCTAGACTGATCACGTATCACAGACAGTACTTTATCTCTTTTCTTTACAAATGTTTCTATCTTTAAACTATATGTAAGGCTAATAGTATACCACTCCAAGCATACGGCCAAATTTAAGACCTTTCTCTCAAAACAACCTCCAACACACAATGACAAACTATTGTACACCACACATTATATACGTCCACTCTTCTTTTGCATAGCTTTACCAATCACCACAATACCCTTCAGTTAGTCACATATCTTCTTGGTAGTCTCAACTTCAGTACTCTTTTCTACATCACCCTGATAAACAGTGGTAGTAATTTCACAAACATTCACACACCCAGTAACTACTGTATTCCTTTTAGTCGACCATGCCTCATCATAATGTTGGACACAATCTTTCGTTACCTTCTCGGTTAGTGTTAAGTTGGCTAAATCATTTGATGCTTCTTGTTCTAGTTCTGTTTCACTTGTTCGTTTAATCATAGTGGGAGAAGTAGTAATATCTTTACCAACTGTCGGAGTTGATCCACCTGTGGGTGAGCTTGTTGGGAATGGGGTGGTAGGCTCAGGTGTCTCCTTAATGAATGGAGTATTTGGAGCTTCTGTAGGGCTATCTGTAGGCTCTTGGCTTGGTTGACTTGAGGGCTGGTTGCTAGGTTGACTTGAGGGCATAGATGATGTACTTGGACTGCTAGTCGGGACAAGACAATAGTCAAACGGCTGCTCGACAACTTGGTTGAATAGAAGCTTTCCAAACTCATCACCATCCAGAATGGCAGTTAGATCTTGATCTGGTGCACCACAGCTGGTATCATAGAACCATCTAAATGCGCCAAATACAAAGCTACCATTGGCTGTCTCTCCTATCCATCGGATGACTTGAGAAACAGGTACATTCTCTAGCTGACTGAAAATAGACATCTCTGGGTCAATATCGTCAGCAATGGATGCCAAGGAGAAGGTTGATCCATCAGTGAATTCACCAATTTCTAGTTGTCTAACGGAAGGAATAAATGGCCCATCTCCTAACCTGAATTCACCGAATCCAAAGCCAAAGATTCTTGTTACCTCATCTTGTGATTCGACATAATTGGAACTAAGATTGAGTTCTTCGGAAACAATGTCTTGAGGAGGATTCATCAACATATCTTCCATATCATCCATGTCAAAGTTATCTTGCAATACAATAATCGCACATGACGTACTGTCAATGCCTGGATTACCTAACAGTGTATTTTGATTAAAACACAAGTTTGTGAAATCCCAGGTAATATCAAAAGACTTAGGTGCACAAGTGCAGATATCCTCTGTTGGTTGAGAAGTTGGATTATCTGAGGGTGATTTTGTTGGATTGGCACTGGGCTCGGGGGAGGGTGATGATGTATCACAAATCGTAGGAGAAGAACTCCAGCTTGAACCCCATACATCTCTCTTCTTCCCACTAGTCCATTCAGAAGAGTGATGATATGAGCCAGAACCTGACTTGCCACCTGAAAGATACGTTTCACCGTTTATGGAGAAGAAGAGAGAAAAGAGTAACTACTGTTAGTAAATGTGGATTGCAAATGCAGGTCAAATGAGGTAGCAACATCACCGAGTCTTCATATTGAACATACTATGAGATACGACAAAACGGACTTTCTTTTACCGTAAGAACCGCCAGCTCCTGACTTGCCGCTCTTGCCTTCTGATGACCATAAACCGCCAGATTTACCACTCTTGCCAGTACTCCAGGATCCAGACTTTCCACTCTTGCCCGAGGACGACGAGGATGACGACCAATCATCAGATGACGAAGACCAAGATTTGTGTTCTTCGATTCCCCATCCATAACTGGTCCATTCAGTGTGGGCTTTATCCCCAACTTCTACAACATCATATTGATATAGTTTACGACCTGAGACATTGCCTAAGCGTAATCCTAATGAAGAGAGAGTAAGGTACGAGAGAGATGAGAGATTTTATTACTTGAGTTGAACATTGATATCGGATACACTTTAAAAGGTATCATGAAAACAAAGATCGACTTACCACCGCTCTTGCCGCTCTTTCCCGAGCTTGAGGTTGATCCTGACTTTCCACTCTTTCCTGAAGAAGATGAATACCAGTCTGTGTGTAAGATGAGAGTGAAGTAGAGGGTGGCATATGATGTGAGTAAGGATACCGTAACTAGAAAAAACTGAGTATCTATATTGCAAAGACTTTTACTCACCCGAAGAAGAAGACGAGGACCACCCACTCTTGCCTGATTTACCACTGTGTGATCCGCTCTTGCCAGATTTGCCGCCGTGTGAATTACTCTTACCCGATTTACCTGTACTCCATGATGACGACGTACTCCATTCATCTACTGAATGAAGTGATTTATGAGAATCCCAACGTTTGAGCAGATTCGAATTACACTTCCAGCCACCATCATGATGCTCCTCCTTCTTATTACCCCATCCATCACTACTCCAACTACTACTACTACTACTAGAATGTTTCTTCTCCCAACCATCAGATGTCCATTGATCATGTCCAGCATCTGCAACTGGTTTAACAAAATCAATCTTATCATGATTAGAATGTGGTGCCGAGGGTTCATAGCTGTAACCAGACGGTAGGTATGAACTGCCAGCGGAAGGACCATGATATTCTTCATCTTCGGTATCACCATATCTAAGTGTGATTAGCTTACGCTGTTGCTCTTCTTGAGTTGTGGAAGTATCTTGTTGTTTAGATGGACGTAAGTTATTTTGTTGTTGGTTAGTAGCATGGACTGTTGCAATACCACTGGTAATTGCTAGTAGTGACGTAGCACTAATTGAATAATTGACCATCTTTGTTAGGTTTTATTGATTTAAGCGGTGGTTATTATTATTGTGTAGTATGCCTGAAGATCGGAAGATGATACAACTCAAGATACTTGCTAAGATACTTCTATGATAAGTCAGTCCTTAACAGCGCCCGTCGGTTGCTATATACTTCAATTGTATTGGATTGATGCTCTAGCTATCTAGTAGAGTGCTACTTGTATTATATGCCGTCACCAACCCCAAGGTTTTTTGTTGCATGGTGTTGCAAACCACATGCTTGAACAGACAAAACATCAATTTTTCACCTAAAATTTGAAGGTATCCACACGGCCATTTTCATTACCAACGGCTATCATCCCATGACACTGGTAAAGACAAATCTAAGTAAACACAAATCATTACGTCTATCTTTAAGAACTTATACTATGAAAAAGCCATGACTTTAAACACACACATCTTTTCTAAACAACTATCTATTTCTTTTGATATTCTTGCACTCTATCGCTTCATGTTCACGGTTATTACAATCTCATCTCCTTCTTACTTCTTTCCATTCCTTGGTACGACAGTCATCGTAGGTGGTCCTGTAGTTTCCTTAGACACAGTTGGGGTACTACCGAATGTAGGCATCAAAGTGGGTCTAAATGTAACTGGACTACTCGTGGGGACGCAAACATCAACCCATTCACAAGTACCAGCTTGAGCAGATCCTACACCAAATGCCTCATCACAACACTCGGCTGCACTAGCAAAGAATGTCATACTATCTTGAGCGGCTTCGGGGATATCATATCCGTTAGAACATTGAAGTTGTGTTACCTTATCGGTCTTGATATACCATTGACGGCCCTCACATGTTGTGGGCGAAGGAGATGGCCGAGGAGTTTCAACGACAACAACCTCGATAGGGGAAGGAGTCACTGGATTGAGTGTAGGATTAGGAGTTGGGTTGGGAGTGGGCTATTTAGAAAAGAGATAAGAACAGAGTTAGATGATGATGATCATGGAAAACTTGAAATAGACAGACACGGGAACACAAATTAAAACTCACCTCATCCGTTGGTGCCGGGGTGAAGCAAACATCCTCAAATCTACATTCTCCATTTGTACCAAATGTATTCTCACAACAGAGTTTCATACTTGCAAAAGTAGTATCCGACTGCTCATCAAATTCTCCATCGTTGGTACATACTGATCCATTGTCATACCATACACGATCTTCAGAACAGGCCGTGGGAGAGGGAGTAGTTGGTGTCATCGTAGGCTCATCAGTCTCTACAATAACAAGAGGTGGCTCGGGTGGTGGTGGACAACATGAACATTGCCTAGATACGATATCGAAGAAGGCATTCTTCATGAAGCTCAAGTTGCCACTACCGTCACAGGTGTACTTCAAACAATCACCGTCAGTTTCACTACCGGCCGAGTTGGGAGCATAGAAACTCTTGGTTTCACAATCATATCCCTTGTCTGCATCAGAGGCCGCGGCACATTCATCACCAAAGATTCCTTCGACTGAACAGCCTGTAAAGTCATCGGTACCACAAAACTTCACAGATTCGGGGATAATCTCACATCCCTCGGTAGGGGATGAGGAGGGTTCTGGAGTAGAGATGAACACTTTAGGTTCAACACAGATCTTCCCATTACAAGTCAATCCTCCACAGCATTCACCATTTCCACTACCACAAGTGTTACCAGTTGTTTTGCATTGAGTAGGGGCTGGTGTGGGTGACGAAGTTGGATCAGGTACAACAAGTGGGGGCGCCACTGTTGTCTGCGGAGGAACCGTAATTGCAACGCAAGTGCCAACACTTGGACGGGTT
>Ga0214480_100699_pt1 | contig 16478 bp, 13 predicted proteins | sample M1_20Mar14CPVII9_3_FD_165042 | JGI IMG/M metagenome (GOLD analysis project Ga0214480, IMG submission 165042) | Marine eukaryotic communities from Monterey Bay, California, United States - M1_20Mar14CPVII9sort6BwellE17 | ecosystem: Environmental > Aquatic > Marine > Unclassified | place: USA... | reverse complement strand
TTATGTATATGTATATAAAAGACCAATGGACACTATCAGCACCATTGTAGGGCCCTCCATCACACTTTTGTGGCCACTTGTTGGTGGTTCTCTTGCCTCAGATTGGGTCAGATTTTCGAAATCAAACTGGCTGTTCGACAACGTAACACCTAAACAATTAGGATAGCATCCTTTTGCTGCGTAGTTATTGATGTTTTGCCATTGTACATGTATAATAAAGGGCAACGAACACTATCAGCAGGATTCTTGGGCCCTCCATTACACTTTTGTGTCCACCTGTTGGCAGTTCTCTTGCATTTTTTGTCAGATTTTTGACTTTGATAAGAGTAAAAGAATAAATGATGAAATGCATCCACATCTGTTTCTCAGCCAGAGTAAGCTATTTAAATATCTGTTTTCCGTTGAAACATTAGCAATACTACTATAGACCATCATGACCTAGTATAATGCTAATGTAACGAGCTTGTGCCATGTTTTCCGGTGTTGTTTTTTACTTTGGGATAGTTAATATTTTTTAGCGAAGATCAAGTGATTTCCTTTGGATGTTTGGGTGTCTGCCACTACCTTCCTGTGCTTTATTTTCCTGCCAGTACTTGTCAAAACCATCCCATATATAGATAAGGACTTGAGAATATGTACTCTAACATATGCATCTCTCTGGCTACACATGAAAGTAGATCAGATAACCCCAACATACTAATAAAATGTTTTTGTTGGCCTTCGCTTTCTTGCAGGGAGACCACCTCTCACAATTTGATGTCTATATATACATTCTTTCTTACGAGAAATAGCCCATTCTACCCAAACAGTATCATGTTCACCAGGATTTGCAGGATTTTCTAATTCAAAGGCTTCATGCTCTGTTGTTCCTATTCTCACATAAATAAGCTCATCATGTTTCCTCTTGAGACTGCTAACACCAGCAGCAGCAGCAGGTAGATGGGAATTATCATTATTATCTGCTGCTGCCACTGATGATGATCTGTTTAGTGTTGGCTTACCATTCATTGTTCTAATACCAAAAGATTTCTTTGCCTTATGAGAAGATACATTTCTTATCTTCAATTGCAATGATGAGAGAGTCATCTGATCTTGGCTTTCAGCAGTGTCACAGGCTGTAGTGTCATTATTACCTGTAATTTTGAGATTAGGAGGAATACCATTCAATAAATAATCTACAGCAATATTAGAGTCACCCTTTGAAGCAATCAGACATGCCTTCACAGCAGTGCTGTCTTGGAATCCCAGTGCTTTGATATTGTTAATTGTTTCAGCTTCAACCTCTTCAGTGTCATCAGACAGAGATGTATCATTAGGCACAGTATTAGATGACTCAACAACAGTAAAAGGAGTCAAATCTTCTGTTTCAGACTTCTCATCATCTGTATCATCTATGACTATGATTTCAACAGAAGAAGAGTTGGCCTCCACTCTTCCTTCTTCTCTTCTGTTAACATCCAATGTAGTGCTATTACTTTCAGGAGGAGGAATTCCACTGGTCAACAATTCTACAGCAGCATCAGGGTCACCATTCGTAACACAAAGACAAGCCTTTATGGCGTCATCATCTGAAAAACCAATTGCTTTGATATTATCAATTGTACTGACTGAAAATTTATTATTATTATTATCATCAGAGTTTTTAATTTGTTCTGTCTTAGTAATAGATATTGATGCAGATGATTGCTGGCTGTGATAGCCACATTCATTGGTATTTAAACGCATTTTTAGCTGTACAGTTCTATCATCTAATTCAGTGACACCTTCTATTCTAGTTTCATTTTGTAATGATATTGATGTGGATGTGTTACTTATAACAGGAGTAGAAGCTCTATCACTATCTTGATTATTTTGTGTATCATCATTTGGATTAGTAGTTTCGGCATTAGTTGGTATTGTATGAGACCATTCTAGTGTTCTATTTGTATATTGCACTGTTGGCATGTTGTATTGAACAAAAATACGCACTGTAACCATTCAAATTTATCATATGATTGTCTTCTGTACATATCTCAAATACGGTAAATTATCTTAGTTTAGTGCCAGATATACTTTGGCAGCAAATTTCTGTTAGATATGTCTGCTGAGCCAATCAGCTGGTAACAACTTGGCTGCCGTGTTGATGTGATGTGTTGATATGATATGTGATGTGACAGGTGGTGTATTTGAATATACCTATTTTTTCTGTGTGTAGTGGGAATGTACAGCTGTAGAACAGTTGATATTGTGATACCTTGTCGGACTACAGTGCTTTACTATTCGCAACAGAGTAATAACTATGTGGTATGCTGATTGTCTTATTGATGTGGTGTGTAGTTTGTAATAATATTGTTATTGTATGGAGTTCTTTCTACTCAAAATTTTGAATAGATTTTGTTCAACTTGGTCTGGCCTTCACCCGCATTCATTTGCAAAATAGAGTTATTAAGTACATATGTACTTTGAAGCAATGATGACGATGATATCATCTAACCAATCTACACAATCTACGCGATGAGTAGTTTGTAGATGTTATTATCGCGCGGAGCGTAGTTTCTCACTTCATGACTACTTTGGTCACGCCCAACCTCACATTCGGCAAGTTGAGGAAAGAAATGTTGGTGGTACATTAGTCGGGGCGGGCACTTAGTCAAACATATTGCACTCCACACATCACGAACTCGATGCAATCCCCACTATTGTTTTGACTTATATCATCCCGTTTGTGCTTTTATTTATTCCTGTAATGTAGACAAAATAATCAGTATTGTTTTGTCATTCACAACTACCACACGAACACCATCGAATGAAGTTTGTGTATCTTGCAGTCCACATAACATGTTTGATGAATGTTTATATTGTTCATATCATTCATGAGTAATCATTCACACAACTGACTGGCAATTATTAGCTCGTTGGCTTTGATATTGTATGGTATTATGAATATCATCATCGAACACAGAAGAAGAAGAAAATGTAAGGATAAGATAGAAACATAATCAAACAATCTAAATAACTCAATGATATATAACTCACCTCATTATACATTCCATCATTTCTCCAATCAATAATATATCATCACATATCAGCGGGAATACTTAGCAGTACAATAAACGTGTATGAATACATAACAACATATCACCATACATCTCTCGCGTGTATACACAGGATATTTACTCCAGCCGCCGCTTACTATCAAACCATGGACTGCACAACTATGCTAAAAACCTATTGAATCAACACATACATATCGATGTATGTATTGTTATTGCAATCTCTCCTTCCTTTTAGTGTATGATTCTCTCTCTTTCATGTAAAGATACACTTCTTTTCATTCATACTTGTGTGATGTCAACTCCTTCTTTCATCACTTCTATGAACACGATGTACTGCCACCTCTCATATATCAATCGTTTCTATGCTCGAATATATGATAGAACCGAAGTTGTTGTTGCCGTGCATTAGTTAGGGCCTCTGGGCTCCTCGTGTTGCAAATTTTGAGTTTCGATCATTAATATACATCTTTGCAATTATTAATTATCTCTATTCGGCCGCCACCGATTTCAACCGCCGGCCTATAAATAATACTATCAAAGCATATACTAATAATACACTGAACTATCTATGCCGCCCCATTGCAACAACAATACTCTCTCGAATATTGTTTCATCAACCATACATTCACACTCTCATACGAGTCTGTCCGTCCCCTCACCGTAGCAAGTAGCAAAAGTGCACCATTAAATGACGTAGCAATAAAAATAATATATTAATAATACAATGGCAAGGGGTAAAGGCAAGAAGGGAAAGCGGAGAGGAGACGATTCTTCCGATGATTCTGACGGTGGTGGTAAGCCAACTGCAGCTGCACCCGAACAATCAACAGATGATAATCAAGCAAATTTATCACGTAAACAAAAGAAGGCATTAAAAGCTAAGCAGAAACAACAACAGAATAACAATAAAAAGCAACAAGATGATAGTGATGATGATGATAACTTAGCACATTTAATACCATCCAAGGGTAATAATTATGGTAGTGATAGTGAAGAAGACGATGAACCGAAACCTGTGAAAAAATTAACAAAGAAACAACTAAAACGTCAAAAGGAAAAGGAGGAGGCCGAGGCACGTGCTAAAGCTGCTGCATTTGCTGCAGATGATGATAGTGATGATGATTCAGATAAGAGTGAAGAAAAGGAAGTAGAAGAGGAGATTCCACAACCAGTTAAAAAGGGTGGAAAGAATAAGAAGAATAAGAAACAGCCTGTATCTAATTTTGCTGCTTTGGATAGTGAATCTGAATCTGAGGAAGAAGATGAGGTAGTAGAGGAAAGTAAACCTACTAAAAAGCAGCAAGATGAGGAAGCTGCCAAGGCTGCAATGTTTGCTGATGACAGTAGTGATGAGGAGGAAGCGATTTCAAAAGATATTGCCAAGGTAAGTTGTTAATATATATACGCAAAACTTTATGTGCACATGATATGCATTTCTAACATATATACTACACACACTTACATACTTCAGTTGGGTATAGCCGATGATGATAGTGACGACGGCAAAAAGAAGAAAAAGAAGGATAAGAAGAAGAAGGATAAGAAGAAATCCAAGCTCGAAAAGAAGTTGGAAGCTGCCAAAATGAAAATGGATGAAGAAAAAAAGGATGGTGGAGATGACGATGATGGTGATGTAGTTATTGAAGAGTTGGATGAAAAGGCAAAGAGAAAGGCAGAAAAGGCTGCCAAGAAGGCTCGTAAAGCTGAGAAGGAGGCTAAAAAGTTGGCAAAGTTACAGGACAAGAGTGGTGGAAGTGATGAGGATAATAAAGCAGATGATGGAGAGAAGAAAGATGAAGTATTCTATGGTGCACCCGATGATCATGCTTGGACTGATTCAAGTCATGCTATTAAGGATGCAAAGGAGAACAAGAAGGATGATGGTCCTGATACAAGTGTAAGTATATATGATTTATCGTATATATATATTTTTGAGCATATCATATGGTGTCACTTTAAGCTCATCTCTAATGCACATTTCCTACTCAAACAGCTAACACATGATAAGAATGGCAAAAAATTGAGTAATAAGGAACGTAAAAAGTTAATCAAAGCACGCGAGGCCGCAGCCCGAGCAGCTGAGTATGAACAACAGGCTGCCAAATCATCAGCAGTGGGTGCACAATTCGCATGTTCACAAACAGCCGTGAATGAGAATGATCCCCAATGGCAGAATTCATTAGATATTAACATCCCAAGCTTTACTATTAGTGCAGCGGGAAAGGTATTATTCAAGGATGCAGTATTCAATATTGCACACGGTAGACGATATGGATTAGTTGGGCCGAATGGGAAAGGGAAGAGTACGTTACTAAAAATGATTGCATCGAAAGATTTAATACTTCCGCCTCGTGTTGACTATTTGTATGTTGAACAGGAAGTTGTTGCCGATGATACACCGGCAGTGGATGCCGTTCTTAAGGCAGATACAGTCCGATGGGGTCTACTTGAGGAAGAGAAGACTTTGACAGAAGCAATTGATAAGGGTGATGAAGATCCAGCGACATTTAGTAGATTACAGGAGGTATTAGACGAACTGAATACAATTGGTGCATCAAGTGCCGAAGCGAAGGCACGACGAATATTGTTTGGTCTTGGATTTGACGGGGAGATGCAAACCAAGGTACGTGTATACTCTGATTATATATTATGTTTCTCACTACCTTTGTATAATCTCAACACATATAAATTTTCTACTCAAATAATTCAGCCTACCAAGATGTTCAGTGGTGGATGGAGAATGCGTATCTCACTCGCTCGTGCTCTGTTCATCGAACCCACTCTTCTCATGCTTGATGAACCTACGAATCATCTTGATTTGGATGCTGTCATTTGGCTTGATAATTATCTCCTCACTTGGAAGAAGACACTACTAATTGTATCACATGACCAAGACTTTCTCAACAGTGTCTGTGACGAGATTCTCCATATTGAAGATCTAAAGCTGGCATCATACAAGGGCAACTATGACTCATTCAAGAAGGCTGAGAAGCAAAAGATCAAACAACAACAAAAGGATTACGAGAAGCAGGAGAAGAGACTTCGTGAATTGAAACGACAGGGTCAGAGTAAGGCCAAGGCTACTGAGACAGTGAAGAAGAATAAACGCGAGCCCGGAGCACGTACTGCCAAGAAACAGAAGGAGGCGGTGGCATCAGGACAGGAAGCAGCCAAGGCAACAGAACTTATTAAACGACCAAAGGAGTATTCTGTTCAAATCCACTTCCCCGAGGTTGCTGAGTTGTCTCGTCCTGTCATGGAGGTGAACCGTGTCAAGTTTTCCTATTCTGAGAAGCACCCAATCATCTTCGACTGTATTGACTTTGGTATTGATATGGATAGTCGTATCTGTATTGTGGGTCCAAACGGGGCAGGTAAATCTACATTGCTCAAGTTGTTAACGGGTGAAATTCAACCAGTTAAGGGTGAAGTGAAGCGTAATCCACGTTTACGCATGGGTATATACAACCAGCACTTTGTTGATAGACTTCCAATGTCAAAGACTCCTGTTGAGCACTTGCGTGATAGATATCAAGATGAGGACTATCAATCTATTCGTAACAGGCTAGGCAAGTATGGATTGGAGGGTCATGCACACGAGGTGACAATGCGAGACCTGAGTGGTGGTCAGAAAGCTCGAGTTGTATTCGTTGACTTGAGTTTACAGAGACCTCATATTCTGTTGCTTGATGAGCCGACAAATAACCTGGATATTGAGACCATTGATGCGCTTACAGATGCAATTAACGAGTTTAATGGTGGTATTGTCTGTGTGACTCACGACCAGCGCCTCATTGAGGAGTGTGATTGTGAACTATGGATTGTGGAGGAACAAGATGCAAAGAAGCATGCAGCTGGCTTTGATGATTACAAGGATATGATTTTGACAAAGATTGAAAAACAACAAGCAAAGGAAGAGGCTATGCGTAATGAGAAGCTGGCTGCTCTGGCAAAGGCAAAGGAAGAAAAGTTGGCGAAGCTTAGATCCAAGATTGGAAAGAAGTGATTGGTAAGATAGAGGTGTTAATAGATAGTTATGTTTGGTTTGAACACCATCGTGCCGAGACAGTCAGTATCTTCACCTTATTCCCTTCTCTACCCTTCTCTGTAGGATTGGTTGTGATTGTAACTTCACAATATCCAGTGCATCCTGGAATAGCATCTTTTGTGATTTGAACATCCGACCAAACCGATATCGGTGAAGACCACAAGCCATCTACTTCCTTTGTTGTTATCTTTATGGGTGGCTTCTGCTTCTTTACATCACTTCCATAATCTTTGACTTCTGGAGGATGCGCGTTTCACAGTTTTGAAATACACAGAGAGGGGATTGTAACTCATGTTAGTATATGTGGTTTTGGCACTTCATACTGTATAGTTCACAAGACAAAACAATAAAAACACAGACCTACCAACTCTAAATGTGCCCATACCGACATATGATCGTAGTATGGCGACATAAACGACATAACACTCGGCTTGTTGTAGCTCGACCGAGAATGTAATTTGACTTCCTCCTTTTGGTTCAGTAGCAATCCAACCAGGTCTCTGTTTCAATCCATCATCTGCATAGAGTGTAAAGCCTTCATGGTTTTGAGAAACTGGTAGGAGTTTATCCCAACGTGTAAATACTCTTGCCACATCTTTGACAACCAGATAATCACTACGAACTCCAAGTTCTTGTATATCATTAGCGAAATATGGTGACAGCGGCATTACATCTTTTTCAATGCTTATACCCTGACAAGAACTCTTTTGTACATTTGCCAATGTATGTACAATCAAATCTTTAGCAATAGCATGCCCGACTGCAGATGGATGTATAGCATCAGGTGCAAGGAAGGGAACAGAGCATTCATATCGACCATCTGGTATATCTCCTTTCTTTGAATTACACTTTAGTTTCCTGTCATGTATTATATTACTTCGTTCCATGAAAGTACATATACTTTTACAACCACCACCTCGAAATTGAGGTATGATATGCTCTAATTGGCACGGAGAACAGCCGTGAGGATAAGGAAACACTGCAGAGGAAATATTTCCATGATTAGTGTCAATCCCTGCCTTTGGTAGCCAGTTATTCTTTTCAAATGAATACGATTGTTTATCCATCTTTTCGAGTCGTTCTACCAATCTCCAAAAGTGTGGAAATAACGCCTCTGCATAACTTATTACAGGAATATGATAATGTTGAGCGATACCCATATGCAGTAGAGCACCTGTCTTTCGAGTAGCAATGGCTGTTTGCATTTCCAAGAACATTATTGCTGCGTTTGGATACTTCTTCATTAGTGAATATATAACAACCTCTGCACATAGTACTAGTTCTTTAAAGCCATTGAAGAATACTGATGTTTTGGAGTCCACCGTTATTATATGATCTTGTCCCTGATAGTCGTTCACTGCAAATTCTAATATGATAAGATCTGGTTCCTGATTTGATTGTGTAGATAGATCTGAGTATAATATGTTAAGTCTCTTTGCCATTGCACACATGTCAGCTCCATGTGCTGCGACATTGATAACTTTATGCTGTTGATTGTTCTTGTTATCTTGAGTTTGCAATGGATACATTTCATTCATCCACAACTCTAATCTATCAGCATATCTTGCTTCATCTGGTTGTACTCCATGACCAAGAGATATACTCCCACCAGCAACCACTGCCACAATCGGTCTTTTTCTAGATGACAATGCTTTCATAGTTTGAACTAAACGGTATTGATTTCCAATCCATGCTTCTGATTGCCGTAATACACTACTTAATCCAGGAGTTTGCTTTGAAGTTAAACGATTATATTCTAATTGACATTGTGATGTTGTTGTTGTTGTTGTTGTTGTTGTTGGAAGCTTCCTGCCTCCTGGAACAGTAATACTGCCACCATTATTATCATTGTTTGAATCACAATGAATGAGGGATAACATCTTGTGCATATAAATCATATAAGTGCATGATACTAAAAATACTAATGCAAAAAGGATTTGCCATGATGTTACAGGGGTACTACGGGCTTGTATCATTGTACCACCATTTCGAACTTTATTCCGATGTTGCATTAATGCATGCTTCATTATTGTTTAAATCTTTATTGTCAATAAGGTATCGTAGGTATACTTAGTATCTCTTTGTATACATATTCGTGGTGTTTACTCTTTATTCAAGAAGTTGTAAAAGACCGACGAGACCAAGCCACCGCTACCAATCAAAAGACCTTAACAGCTAACTATAATTTACTGAATATCTCAAAGTGTTATGCATAATTCCTGCCGCTACTTACTTGCAAAACCAACATGCAGCTGGCTGATGCACCGACGTCACGAGACCACCATCCATTTTCATCTCTTTTCATTTTTCACCACACAATAATAAATTATTATCTTTGAGAGACAATCTAAACCATGGTAATTACTACTGAAGCACGCTCGGCGCTGGCTAACCTAACTATCCCAGCTGCAACTATGTCATCTGATCCACTTGTTGCTTTAATTGCTGCCATCTCACCACCATATCAAACAAATGTCAACATAGTAAAGAAGGGAGGTTCACTTACCCTAAATATTGGACCTGATACATTAACTCATCGTAATGCAATATTACGCTCTCTATGTGGTAATGGACTGCATAATGCATTAGATAGTCAGGGTAGTTCACCACTATTATTCCTGGGAGGTCATTCAGCTTCCTCATTTGCCGGCTCTTCACCGATTGCAGCCTTGGCTATTGCGGGTATAACAAGTTGGATGAGTGTTGCATCTAGTATCCGTGATGGAAGTCCTGATGATGTATCTACATTAATTGGTCAATTGAATGGTTACTTTGTTACACGAGGATTTGTAGTTCCCAGTGCTGCACCAACATTGGCTGATTTAGACTTATATCTTGCAATTGTTACCAAAGTTGCAGGAGATGAGTTAGAGAATATGGTTGGATCAAATGTTAATACACGTAGATGGTTAGAACAATGTGGTGCTACAGTTGATGAGTTGGTAACTGTTGCTACAAAGAATTCGAAGGTTCCTGCTGTTACAATTCCGAAAGGATTGACAGCCAAACCAAAAACACTCCCTAACTTCTTCTTCGGAGATGAAGATGAGGAAACAGTGGCAGCTGCCGCTTCTGCAGTTAAGTCGGCTACTTCTACAACATCTGCTGGCAACAAAGGCAAGGGTGGTGCACCTACTACTGGAGGAGCTGGGCTAACTGATGAACAAAAGAAAGCCGCAGCGGAAAAGAAGGCAAAGAAGAATGCAGAGAAAGCTGCAAAGAAGAAGAAGGATAGCGGGGGTAAAGGAGGAGGTGCCACACCTGCAGCAGAACTCAATGTTAGTGCATTAGATATTCGTGTTGGTAAAATTGTCAAGGCATGGAATCATGAGGAGTCTGACAAGTTGTATTGTGAGGAGGTTGATGTTGGCGAGGAGACACCCCGCAAGATTGCATCAGGCTTGAGGTCATTCTACAAACTAGATGAAATGCAAGAGCGCAATGTCCTTGTATTATGCAACTTGAAGGCACGCAATTTGGGCGGTTTCCCTTCACATGGCATGGTACTTTGTGCATCAAATGCCGATCATACTAAAGTTGAGTTTGCAGTACCACCCGAAGGGAGTAAGATTGGTGAAAGGGTCATGTTCGAGGGATTCACTGGTGATCCCGAGCCCGAGAATAAGGTTGCCAAGAAGAAGATATTTGATAAGTTGGCACCAGATCTTAAAACTGATAGAAGTGGAGAGGTAGTTTGGAAGGGAGTTAAGGGGAAGACAAGTGCAGGTGTTTGTAAGGCCGTGAATGGTATGACCGAGGCTCAAGTGTCATAGAGACACGATAGTCTAGGAGCACTAATTATACACACCTTAACTAATTAAGATCGACAGAAGATACTCACACACTGCTTTATTGTAAATGAACTTTCACTCACTGCAAACGAATGAATGGTCAGCCATTAGCGAGTCATACCTCCATACGCCTCTAATCATCTTCCAGGTAAAGATCGATTCTAGATACTTCCCCCTTTTAGAACAGGCCAAGGAACTTGCCCTTCTTTATTTGTTTCTCACTATCTTCTAATTCTGCCAATAAGCTATCTCTCTTTGCTTGTGCTCTCTCCCTTGCCTCCTTTGCTGCAGCAGCTTGTTTAGCAACCTCAGCTCCCTTTAGTTTTCTTTGATTTTGACTTTCGAATACTAAGCTCACTGTAGGGCCTAGAAGATGTGCATTTCACAGTGTATGAAGATGAAGAAAGATGATTGAAACATATGTTAATGTACGGCTTGCAAAGACAATCAAATAAAGATACAAAAAAGCCAAATGAAACTCTCAAATCACCAACACTTCATATTGAACACATGAACTCATAAGATAAAGAACTTACCAGCGCGTACTCGAATAGCTGCCAACACCCTCGTTAATCCTACACCTCGGCAACTCCACATTTGTGAACCAAATGTTGCAGAACACATGGTAACAATATCTCCCTCCTTTACTAAACCAGACCGAGCGGCATTTCCTTTTGGTGCTACTGTTTGTACATAAACATTGCCATTATCATCTTCATCGAGGACAAGTCCCAATGGTCTTTTCAATTCTACTAAATTGTCATTTGCACCTGCTGATCGACTTGCTTTTGCCCATCTGTTGAAATCTTCATCATCTTCTGCCATTGATATTGCAGTAGATATTGGTCTATTAATAGCTACTTTGGAGGAAGATGACGATGCAAACCCCATTGCAGATTGGATAGAGATAGCAGCAGTAGCGATGATAATGATAGCAGATTTCATGATTTATTGTTTGTTTGTTTGTTTGTTTTTGGATTTGTTTAATGCGCAGTTTTCAACTATCAAGTATCAATTATCAAGTACCTATATCAAAGCAGTATTATTAGTCAATGTTTATTTGTTGTTGCCTTTGTCAGTCAACAGAGAAGTTGTGTCATTGTCCTCACTAACGTGTTACAACTTTTGCAACAATTATTTTGAGCACATTTGCACTCACGTTGTAAAGATAAACCGTATGTACTTCTATCTCAGTATCGCATTTGGCTCATCAAATATCGTACCTTCCAACAGGCAGTCGATTCTGGATAAAAAGTTTGTACCAGAGCAGAGCTAAGACGGCTTAAGTATACTCCATAGTACCAATAGAAGTATGAGACGGACACTGTTATTATGCGGTCTATCCGCTATGCTATCGGGGGCATCTGCATACGGTAAGTGTATTGTGGTATTTTCACCACAAACAATAATGATGTACACATCACATGCCAACTCATAACTTGTACTCTTTCTTCTTTATCTCCTCTTTCCTATATATTATTGATATATAAAAATTGATATCATGCATATCAGTATCATCATTTGTGCCAAAGAAGGGTATCGTATCACCTAAACCAAAAAATGTTTCGGGCATGAAGAGTAGTAGATCGATGCGGGCTTCCATGAGAAATGATATTACGATGATGCCTATTGGTGTACCCAAGGTTGCTTATCGTGTTCCTGGTGGTATGGGAGCTGAATGGTGAGTTTATTTAGAATTTAAATATGTCTTTAAGCTTACGGGTTAGAGTTATTTATTAGTTTAGAGAGGATTGGGTAATGATATGCACATTTTATGTACAATACTTTATATGATTATGGATTGACTAAAACTGAAAACTTCATCTTTTAACTTTCTTTGACGAATCAATAATAAATAATGGTATTATTATTTACGGTTAGGGTGGATATTTACAACCGTCTTTACAGAGAGCGAATTATTTTCCTTGGATCTGAAATTGATGATGAACTTGCCAACCAAATTATTGGAGTAATGCTTTACCTTGACGAGGAGGACAGTTCTAAACCCATCTACTTATACATCAATTGTCCGGGAGGATCCGTCATTTCTGGACTTGCAATCTATGATGCCATGCAACTTATTAAAAGTGAAGTTATTACTATTAATCTTGGCCTTGCGGCATCAATGGCTTCCTTCATCCTTGCGGCCGGTTCAAAGGGTAAACGTCTTGCCCTTCCTAGTTCACGTATTATGATCCATCAACCCATGGGAGGAGCACAGGGACAGGCTCAGGATATTAAGGTAGAGGCTGCTCAGATTATGCGTATTCGTGACAACCTTGTGAAGATGTATTCAATGTTTACTGGACAGACAACAGAGACGATTACAGAAAGTTTGGATAGGGATAACTTTATGAGTGCACAGGATGCCTTAGAATATGGACTTATTGATCGTGTACTAGAACGTCCCAGTGGACAAATGTAAATATACTGTGATTGGAGTAAGGGAGGAGAGAGTGAGACGACATTTTTGTGTTGTGAGTTTCAGTTAGTAGCAGAAGAACAGAGGTCACTAATTAATCTAGTCTTTACATTATTCATCAAGCGTTACAACTGGTATAGAACAACCTAGGCATACCTACATTCTCTCTTTAATGTCACTGTTCTCATCCGTCCAAAGAGTAGGATACCCCAGGATACCTTTGCCACTCATTCCTTACTCATGACCATTTGTCATTTTTTTTGTTCTAGCATGATGACGTGACGCCACAACCAACAATAGCAGCTAAAAGTAGCGTGTAAGCTCGATATGAGGAACTAATTTGATCAGACTATCGGTAATAATAGACGTTAATATGGTTTCAATTAGTCATCTGTTGCTTCTGTGTGGTATCCTTACCAATTTACTGACTGCAATACTTGCATTCACTTCTACGACATCCAATATCAATAGGAATGTATGTCCTACTTATTCTACTGCATGCTATGGGTCAGTTTCGAAATGGAACGAAGAATATCAACAATCTGATGATAACGGTGAGTACCTGGTTCATTATCCTTGGGCATATATATTGCAAATAATCTTTCGCGACTGACTAATTCTATACTCAATTACAAAAGATGAGGAGCTCATAACAAATGAAATGTTTATGAGAGAAATGCTATCCGAACCAGTTAAAAGAAAGAAGAAGGGAAAAGGAGAATATAAACCACACGACAATAGAGATGCACTACCATTTGTCGTTAAAGTGAAAACACCGGATCCATATACAAATGAAAAGGATATGCTGAAAGAGGCATTAAAAATCTCAAATTCAGATGAGAAGAGTAGCAAGAGTAAGAGAAAAACAAGCAATTTAGTTGGTATGGATTCGAAAGGTAAAGGAATAGCTGCTAGTATATACTCGAGAAAGAAAGATGGGACTTTGTATAAAGTACTGGGATCTTTTGAGTTTGACAAGGACACCAATTGCGGTGATCTCCTACAAGTTGGGGAGCGTGAATTTGAGGTTGTGACAGCGAGATCACAGTTCAAGTACGCAGGCGGAAAAAGGTTTATCATGGTGCGGTGAGTATTCATACATGTATAGTATCCATGGTTCATGACTGTATCTTTCCTCTAAACACAAGACATCATGCGAACATTTGCTCTGCACTCAAAACATAACAGTAAGATACTCGAGGTAAAGGAGATCACTAGAATAGCAGAGGAAGAGTCTCTCAAAAGGCTAATGGAAAAGTCAAGTAGTGAAGATAAATCTTTCCAATAGAATACAACATAAACTAGCAAGTATATCAAACCTTGATAGAATATCAAACAACTTTTGACTTGAGTTTATATTTGATAGCGTAGCTTGTTGTTTTAGCGATTATTTGCCCTCTTTACTATATATTAGCTACCAGGAACTTCCTATTTTGGCTGTTGAAGATTCTCAATACCCTCTGTAACCTTTGCAGAGACAATAATATCACCTTCTTTCATATCCCGAAGGAAATCTGAACCCTCCACTACATAACCAAAGACAGGGTATCTTCCATCTAACACATTCTTACCCGCCGGGGTTAAATCTGAATCAAACAGCAGCCAGAAGAACTGACTACTTCCTGAATTGGCATCATACTCTTCTCGTGCCCAACCCATAGCACCATAAGCTGAGAAGGGTAATACTGTTGCCTCTCCACCACGTCCTTCATCTTCAATGCTAGTCTCATAGAATGGTCCTTTGTCACCCAATGGAAAGATTTCAAGAGGAATCAACCTCTCTCCATGCTTTCCAGCACCGACACTTTTGGATGGCGTTCCTACATACCCCTCAGCTTCGCCTGCAGGATCTCCAGTTTGTACAACAAAGCCATCACTTCTCTGAATATCCATGTTATTGTAGAATCCCTTTTGAACAAGATCGACAAAGTTACCTCCAGTGACCGGTGCTATTTTGTGTTACAAGAGATGTTTGAGTCATACATTCTCGGTCATTCATACACACAAAGAACACAACCACTATCTTACTCACCAGCGTAACCATCAATAATCATCTTCATATTAGCCTCCTTGAATAATTTACCCTCAATATCAAACTTCTCACCCTCTGCCTTCTTCACTAACATATCAACTGTTGCACGTCCTTTCAACTGTGGCAAATCATCATAATCAGATGGAACAGGAGTGACATATCCAGCTGGAATCATTTGCTCTTCCAACTTGGTCAACTCCTTACTAATAACATCCTGTTGATCATAACTCTTATCCAATGCTGCTCGTTCTTGATCACTACCATTCAAATAGTCTGCACTTTCCCTTAATGTAGCTTCCAATGGCTCAATCTTTTCTTTCATTGATCCTATAATATCTGAACATACCTTTGCATCACGACATGAGGCAGTCATTTGCTTTTCTTTCGTGTTGAGTACTCCTCGTGCCTTCTTAAGATCATCAAGTGCTGCTGCTTTACGCTTTGACTGGGCATTGATTTTAATATCTTCAATACTCTTTTGGAGTTGTCTTACCTGAAGATAACAATGAGCAAGTCAAAGGTTTAGCATACATATATCAACATTATATACGTACTTGCAAATGAGAAACACAAATAACATATGCATACAAACTACTAACATACCTCCTTGTTCTTAATAGGTAAACCCAATCTCAACAAACTTTCAGGATCTTTATTAACACGAGTTCCTGATCCACTAGCCATCTCCTTTGCATTTGCAATTGATGATAATATCATATTATTATTGTTATTTGCAACATAATCTGGGAATGTTGATGATAAAGGTCCAGCCATTGTAGCAGGGGCTACCCACAGAGCAGCTGCTAGTGCCATACCTGACATAGCACCCTTGACTGTGGCATCAACGGCTTCTAATGTATCAACTACTATGTTTTCATTTTGTGATGGTTTTGTTGATGCATTCAAAGGAGTAGTTCTTGTTTGAGGCTGAGGTGTAAAGCCATTTATGGCTGAGATTGATGATAGAAAGAATGCAATATTGGAGAACCGCATATTGGACTGTGTTAATAATATAGTATGGTAGTATTGGAGAAGAATGAGCTACTAATAAGCCCAACACAACTCTAATAGGAGAGGAAGCTTGATGAGGATTGAGAGTCAGTGTTATTTTGGTTTGTGACGATGCACAGATACGTATCTTTTTTTTTTT
>Ga0214480_100698_pt1 | contig 16489 bp, 12 predicted proteins | sample M1_20Mar14CPVII9_3_FD_165042 | JGI IMG/M metagenome (GOLD analysis project Ga0214480, IMG submission 165042) | Marine eukaryotic communities from Monterey Bay, California, United States - M1_20Mar14CPVII9sort6BwellE17 | ecosystem: Environmental > Aquatic > Marine > Unclassified | place: USA... | reverse complement strand
GCTCAGATGAAGTACAGTAACACCCGAAAGTGCATTCAACGAATGGGCCGATACTGCATCGAGAGACTCGTCATTCTCTTCTAAATCTCGAGCATTATCACCCGCCTTGGTTGATGCATTGCAAATGGCAGCTCGTCCATCACCACCACATGCCAATTCTAAAAATGATGATACACCAACAACTGGAAGATCAACTCCACTACCAACATATACATCATCAATCGAGGCAATGGCAGCACACGTTGAGGCATCCCATTTACAAAACAAGTGGAATAAGAACCGACAGTCTAAGTCTACTAAAAAGAATAAGTTAAAAACACCGACTAAGATGTCACCACTATCAGCCAAGATATTGAATAAGAATAGATTACGTACTGTTAGTTCAAGTGCTAGTCTCAACAGTAAGAGAAGTAGTGATGGTAGGAGTACACCAGTAACATCGAATCGTAAACTCCTCTTTCCAAGAAAATTATTATATCCACATGGAAGTAATATTCCACTCAAGAAATTATGGTTAATTTCATTACCTATATTGATACCATTTATTTTATGTGAATTGGGTATTGGTTTGTTGGTATTATTATCTAAAGATACTGTTGTGGTTACACCTGTGGGTGGTGAAGGAGGGGTGGAAGTTGAGCTGCCATTGCCAGATGTTCATAAAGATTTAGGAAGGTTGCCTGTTTATAGTTACAATTCAATCCCTGTCGAATTTACACCGTCCGAGGAGCCTACGGAAGAAGAGGCCGTCTCAACTAATATTGACAGCTCATCTGAAGTGTATGATGAGGGTCATGATGATGAGCTTTATCAAACCATGCTAGACGATGGATTTGCAAAGCTACGCATGGCATCAACCACAAATCAAATGCAAACAGAAACAGAACGAAAGATTGTTGAATCACATTGTGGTAATGTATGGGAAATTGCTAATGAAATGGCTATCAAAGAAGCCAGTTCTAATGTAGAGTTATCATCCCCGTCATCGACAATCAATTGGAAGGCATTAGCGTTAGATTCACAGCGTTGTTTAGCCGCATCGGGATTATCATTCCTATCAATCAAGGACACATTAGATATTAGTACACGATTGGTAGTATCCACCAAGGTATTTGATAGATTATCATATGTTGAACCACAAGATGCTGATATTCGTGGTGGGCTGGGCACGGCGCTGTTATTCCAAGGAATCTTCCATGATGATATTGAGGAGTCAAGACGATTACTATCCTTGGCTACATACCATTTGAAAGTTGCCTCGTCACTTTGTTCTACATCCTCACGTGTTGTGGATATGGAGACTGCTGCCACCGCTGATATATTGACACCTGTACCCTCAAGACTATCAGAGGAACTTGCCAATCAAAACTCCATATCACATACGGCCATTCTGCACAACCTTGCCCTGGCTTACCTGGCCACGGGCAATATGAAGGGAGCTGTACCAATCCTACTTCAATCGGCGGCAATGAAACGAGAACATTCACTAGTTGGTACTGAATCATACAAGCCATATTGGAATGTACCTAATGATGTATTGCAATTAGTGGAAGAACGTGCTCTGTTGATTAGTGCCAGGCCTCAGTTGGAATCTAATAATAAGAAGAAGAGGAAGAGGATTCCCTTCATGAGCATGCCGTTTGATACTGAACAAATGTTGGATATGGGAGCAATGTGAGAGTCATTTGGTACGTGTTTTGATGTAAAGTTTAGAGCCGGATGTTGAAAAGGAAGCACGGTCTAAACACAAGTTGCATTTTGTATTTGGTTGATGTCGGACTGGAGCAGATCGTCAAAAGAAGAGAGCTGAAAAGAATAGATATTTGCTAAGCTAATACTTCTATGGTCACAAGATGTGATATCCTTCTTTAACTTTTAAGTTTGTTATCATCATAGAACTCCAAATCACCATTAATTACCCCTTCTAACTTAGTTCAATCTCTTGATCATTTATAATCAACCTATTCTTCTTCATATTCTTTTGAGGACGTTGCAACGTGCTACTTTTCTTGGGACGATCATCTTTCCACGGCACAAACGAATCTTCATCCTTCCACTCTGGTTTCTTCATATCCATTGATTCAATCGGTGTTACCCATAATACACCTGCTAAGAACCCGGTAACTATACTTAACCCGATAAATGTCCCCACTGCTAATGCCATTAGGAAATCCTTCTTGCTATAAATCTCTCGGTCCAATAACGGCAGGTCTGGATCATGCTGTTTAACTTGAGTAGTAACACTATTATTAGATTTGTCTTTACTATTCTTCCGACTAAATGAATTACTTGTACTTATATCAATATCATGATCATCATAATAATCATCATTATCACCAGTTAACATTGCCGAAGTTGTACTTAATATGTCATAAACTTGATTATATAGAGAGAAGAAACCGGTAACGAATGACGGAGCACCACCACGTGTATTACCATGATAATCACGTGAAGAGGAACTATCACCACGTGTATTAGAGTCGTTATTATTGTTATGTCCTTTGCGTTTCTTTGGATTCTTGGATGATTTACTCTTTGATTCATTCTTTTTGTTACTGCTTTTGGTTGTTGTGGTGGTACCACTGCCAACCCGATCAACCTCGAATATAAATTCATCTCCTGGTTTTAATCCGGAGGGTACCCGAACATTCACTGTGTATATCAAATAGCACAATTGTCAGTTTCATATGTTAATGTTATGACAACATGCAAAAAAAGTGAGCACATCATATGCACAAAAAAGTATAAACACACAAAATAAACGTACCTTCATTACCGTCGGGTAAACGAACTCTAAGAAGAGCATTTGGAGGTGCTCCGGCTGGTACGGCGGCTTGGAGTTTGGGCATGATATGGCTATCAAAAGAGACGGCAATTGTTAAATGCGTATGCGTATTTTCGTCGTCCGGACTCATTATCCGAAGTGTTTTTGCTCTTCTTGATCAGAATTTAGTTCCCATTATTACGGTATCTTACTCCGGTCTAACTCTTTAATAGAGACGATGTTTCTGCGTGCATGCTATTAGGTAATCAACTCAACTAAACTCTGCCTCGTCTAATCAACCGTATAGGGCGTTAGATACTATCCTTTTTAGTTCAACAATCTTATATTACAACAGTACGCTTGAATTTCCCATCGTTCAATAATTAAATATATTAAAGGTGCACCAACATAAAAAGAACTATCTATTTTATACACTTGCCGTCTCATTTATTACAGTGAGTGAGTTACATTTAATTACTATTATTAATACTTGGTTGAGTGAGTTATTTCAGTACCTTTATTATTATTGAGTACACAAAGTTGTAGTAAAATCACAATACACAAATTATATCAAGATGAGTGAAGAAGAAAGTACACCGGTATACATTTACAATGGAGTTGGTGTAGTACCGGAGGATGTTTCGCACGTTAGAGTTGATCCATCCGTCACTGTTATACCCGAACAATCATTTTTCGGTCATGAAAAGTTGGAGGAAGTTGAGTTACCAGAAGGGCTTGTTACAATTGGAGACAATGCATTCTCTGATTGTAAGTCTTTGAAGAGGATCAATATACCATCTACAGTAATTGAAATTGGATACAACGCTTTTCAAGGGTGTAACAAGTTAAATGGAATTACCTTACCAGATGGACTGCAAACAGTGGGAATGTATGCATTTTCTTCGTGCACATCTCTGCAAAGAATCAACATACCTCCAGGCATTACACAGATTAAGTTAGGAGGATTTTTCTTCTGCAAAGGTTTGACAAAAGTTATGTTTTCAGAGGGTATAATAGAACTTGGAAATGCATTTGGTTTCTGTGAATCATTGGTATCAGTTCAGCTTCCATCCTCTTTAAGAGTTATTGGTGGTGAAACTTTCCAGTGCTGTGGGGTGTTGAATGAGATACACATGCCCAACTCCATAGTAAGCATTGGCCCAAGAGCATTTTTGGGGTGCAACCTTATAAACTTCCGTTTACCACCTCTAATCATCAACGTTGATCTATTTATATTTGGCAATTTAAATGGTAATAATAATAAGTGCTTGGTTTCACTTGAATTATCAGAAAACATTACACAAATTACCATCACCTCCGGTCATTCGCAACCACGGCTAGAATCTTTGCGCAATGTTGCATTACCATCAGAATGTGAAGTAGATGCGGATGCATTGCTTAATTTTACAGATTTGAGGGTTGCCTTTCCGAATGAAGATATGGATACAATATCAGAAGCATTACAACACAGATTTGATGATTTACCAATCCACAAGATATGTTATTACCAATCATACCACGACAATGAAACTACAATGCAATATCTCAAGCGGGAAATCAACCCTTGGACGTCAAAGCCTCCTGGTCAATTGAATAGAACGGGTAAACAACAAGATTGTCTGGGGATGACTCCTCTACACATTTTGTCATGTTCAACCAAACCAACAATTGAAATGTATCAATTATTGATTGAGAAGTACCCCGAAACACTTATAGTCAAAGATAAGTGGGGTGATATCCCTCTATTATATGCACTCTGGTGTAATGCACCAAATGAGGTATTGGACTTGTTAGTAGAGAGTTACAAATCATTACACCCGGATTATGAGTTTGATTGGAGTGGCATGATGCAAACTCTGGCAAAGCGCAATATACCTCTACCAAACATTCAAAAGCTAATCAATACACATCAAAGCAGCTATCCGAACCAAGAGTATGATCTGCAGTCTGTGGTAACAGCATTGGCATCATCAAATGCCACTCAGGCAAGCTTACATCAACCATTTACCAATGGTGAAACGTTTAGATATCTTCTTTGGATTAGTATTATCAAACGGTTAGATTTATTGGACATTACGAAATGGCGTATAGACTTGGAGAATAGCATCAGTATCCTATCCTTACCCGGATATAACGGAAGCAACAGAGAAGTAGATACTCAGCTAGTGTATGATAGGCTTGCCACTTATGAATCAATCAAAGAGGGCACATCAGTACTTGAACTAGCTTTATGGAAGGCAAAGATTGACGAGGGTCGTAACAAGAGGGCAAGAGTTGGTGAAGATGTTAGTTACAAAGAGCAGTGCCGTGTCAACTCTGGTGCTGATATTATCATTCGAAATGTGCTGCCTTACCTATTGCCTAAATTGGCCCGAAGGTATAGATGGTAAAGGTAAAGTTAGTTAGTCAAGTCGAGACATGTCTATATGAGATTAGACTTAGACTTAGGGTACACGTTCTATCTTTCCATCTTCTTCTCCTTCATACCAACTTCATATCTTTCTTATCATTAACTGGCTATACTACCCAACATTTCAAAGTAGGTAGGGAAAGTCTTAGCCGTACATCCCGGATCATCAATAATAACATTCACACCACCACATGCCGCCAACGAGAATGTCATGGCCATACGATGATCATCATATGTTTCAATAACAACATTATCCTTCACAATATTCCCCTCTGGTGGGTGGATGATACAATAATCCTCAAACTCCTCAACAGTAGCACCCAGCTTGGTACACTCCGCAACAATTGCCTTCATACGTTCAGTTTCCTTAAGACGCCATGAGTATACATTACGGATCGTGGTTGGTCCCTCGGCAAATAAGGCGGCAACTGCCAAGGTCATTGCAGCATCTGGAATCTTACCACAATCAACATCAACACCCTTTAACTTAACACTAGGATCCCTAGTAATTGTAATTGATTCAGGTGCCCATGTAACAGTTGCACCCATTTGTTCCATAACATTAGCAAATGCAACATCACCCTGTACGGAATCACTACCACATCCACGTACGGTAACTGTCCCTCCGGTAATGGCGGCACCAGCCAAGAAGTATGATGCAGATGATGCATCACCTTCCACTAGTATCGAATTTGGACTAACATACTTTTCACTACCCTTGATAACAAAGCTAGGCGTTCCCTCCATATCACCCTGAATATCAACATTAACACCAAATTTCTTCATTAATCCAATAGTTAAACTAACATATGGTGCTGAGATTAATTCATCCTTAATGGTAATGGTAACATCACCATCAACTGCTGGACTTGCCATTAGTAATGAACTTAGGAACTGAGATGACATTTTACCACTAATTTCACATGTACCACCATTCAATCCATTCGCGTTAATCGTTACCGGTGGACATCCCGTTTCAGAAACACACGAAACATCAGCACCCAATTGAACTAATCCATCAATCAAATCGGCAATAGGACGTTCTCTCATCCGTGGCACACCGTCTAATACAAAGTTACCATTTCCCATACATAATGCCGCGGCTAATGGTCTCATTGCCGTACCTGCATTCCCTAGGAATAATTCAACTGTTTGATCGGGTGTTGGTGAATTGATAGGGCCAGATTGTCCAGTCACTGAAACAGAAGTGGCATCATGACGTGTAACTGGTACCTGTAGTGTATCTAATGCTTCCAACATGTATCGAATATCATCTGATTCTAGTAGGTTTTCAACATTGGTTGTGCCGGAACTTAATGCTGCTAATAATAGACAACGGTTGGATAATGATTTCGAACCGGGTAATGTTACAGTACCGTCGAGTGATTTGATGGGTGTTACTGTTAGTTGATTCTTTTCTTTGTCTAGTGTGTATGTTTTACCAACTTTTGTTGATGGGGGGGTTGTTGTTGATGATGTGGAATAGCCACGACCTTCTGCCCATTTGGTACGTGATGCAATTTTTTCTTTATTTCTACTTGCATTTAGTGTAATGATGGATGGATTGTTTTGTATTGAAGGCATAGTTGATGTTGATGGATGACGTTGTGTGGTAGATGTTGTTGGTATTGTAAATCCATTTGTTGTTGAAGATACAGCCAGCAAAGCTGCCGCCGCCGAAATTGATATTATACTTCTCATATTGTATACTATATAACTGATAGTAAAGATGTAATCCGATATCGTCTATTGCAATAGCAATTTGCAACAATAAGAATGGGCAGAGGAGGCAGGAGGAAGAAAATTTTCTCAGTAGTCAGTGCTCAAAATGCTTACGCGTGGAGTGTTTATTACGCGTGGAATCAACGACGGCCAGACCTTATGAGAGTAGAAGTAAGTAGATTGATGAAATATATATTCGATCAACAATTGACAATACTTGGTACAAACAAGCTCGTAGCGGCTCTTTGTTGCGCTACACTTTAATGGATTATGTAGAAGGTCATTGCAAAAAGCCCCAGTTTAGTTTGCATATTTATATAGTTTCCATTTGGATACCTCCCATTGCAGATTTTTATGCAGCTTGATCTGCTTTTGATAATACACATAAACGTGTGAGAATTGGACATTAGTAGAGAGATATTGCAGGTCATCTTCTGACAATATCAATGCAATACTCTGCGAACATAAGATATGTTTGGACTTGTTGACATAATGTTAATGATGTACGCTCTGTTCTTTGCAACAGTTGGATATGCATTTCATCCATACTATCATCATCGGTGGCGTCAGCATCATTCATATAGACATAGAGAAGTCAATTTATTACACCAGCAAGATTACAATCAGCGGCGGCTAGTTCAACTATATGGAGCACCAACAGATCCATCAATAATAGAACATAATAGACAATATCTGAGTGATACGTTAGGATTTAGTGAAGAAAAGTTAGACAAGATAGCAGCATCACGAACTTTCAATTACAATATCCTTACACGTGAGATTGGTATATTAGATGATCGTGTGAGTTGGTTAAAGAAGCGCCTCGGTTTGAATGATAACGAGATCAAGAAGATCATTCAATCTCAGCCAACAATTCTCAACATACCATCAGAAACAGAGAAGGGGCTTGGCCCAAAGATTGAATACTTGCAAGATAGATTACTACTTGATGATACCTCGTTGAGTAAATTGTATATCACAGCCCCAACTATGCTGAAATACAGTGTGGATAACATTGAGCATAAGTTAGATTGGATACAAGAACGCCTAATGCTAGATCAAAAAGGCTTGTCAAAGATGATAACAAAATTTCCTAGTATTCTACAACTTAGTATCGACGACAATATAGAACTAACGTTAGATTGGTTACAAGAACGATTCCAATTAGATGACGTTGCCTTAAGCAAACTGATTCAAAGACTGCCTAGTATACTGGGAATGTCTATTACTGACAATATAAAACCCAAATTGAACTGGTTGCAACAACGTCTTAAGTTGGATGATACTGTCTCAAGCAAACTGATTCAGCAATCACACAGTATCCTAAGCTCTTCTACTGATATCTTAGAAGATAAGTTGAATTGGTTACAACAACGACTCCAATTAGATGATACTGCACTTAGCAAACTGATTCGAAGAATGCCAACCGTTCTAGGGTCTTCTATACCCAACAACTTAAAACCTACATTGGACTGGTTACAGGAACGTTTGGCATTAGATGATACTGCACTTAGCAAACTGATTCAAAAATCTCCAAATGTGTTAGGAATGTCTATTCATGATAACATTGAACCAAAGTTGAATTGGATACAGCAACATCTCTACTTGACCGATGATGAACTATCAAAGATGATTCAACAGTACCCAGCTCTCTTTCACTATAGTATACTCAACAACTTAGAACCAACATTGAACTTTTATATTGATGCTTTAGGTAAAGATGATGCTTTGGCTTTTGTTACAAGAAATCCAAGCGCATTCAGTCGTAGTCTGGAGAAGAGACTAAAGCCTCGATTAAAGCAAGCCTTAGATGTTGGGATGGTTGTAGATTCCAAACTTGTATCTCTCATAATGATGTACACTGATGTTAAGTGGAACAGAAAGGTTGAAATAGAAATGGGTAAGAGATAATGAAAGTAACATAATACAGATAGTACAAGTAGTTAGAGTTTTGTTCATTCACCATCGATTGTCATCATCTACAAAGAATCAAGGTACTCTAATATCTGACCAGACTTTGCCTTCTTAGCTTCCGACTCCACAGTGTTTGCCGAGTGTACCAAGTTGGGTGCTACTGTTGAGGAATTTGAGGATTATTGTATTATCCATCCACCGGAGGGGAATGTTGTGAAGGATAATGTTGTTATTGAGACGTATGATGATCATCGTATGGCCATGACATTCTCATTGGCGGCATGTGGTGGTGTGAATGTTATTGATGATCCGGGATGTACGGCTAAGACTTTCCCTACTTTGAAATGTTGGGTAGTATTGCCAGTTAAGGATGTATGACTTGTTATGAACGGAGAAGGTAGCTTAGATAAGGTTAAGGAGTAAGAGGAGGCAAATATCCTTACATCAATTGACTTTTACTTTAGTTATACACATCCCATTATCTCACTCCGGCAACAGATAAGGCAAGACATTCCGAATCACGATATCAGCTCCACAGTTCACACGACACTGCTCTTTATAACTAACACCCTCACCGACTCTTGCTCTCTTGTTACGACTGTTATCATCAATCTTTGCCTTCCATAGAGCTAGCTCAAGTATAGAGGTACCTTCTTTGATCGATTCATATGTGGCAAGTCTATCGTATACTGCCCGAGTTTCCCTCATTTTGTTCTTTCCCTCTTCAGGAAGGGACTTGATGCAATTCTCCAAGTCGATACGCCACCTCCTAATACCCAATATATCTAATCTGTCGGTAATACTGGCTCGGAGCAGATATATAAAAGTTTCTATTGGTGTGTATGGTTTATATAAGATTGCCTTGATGGCGTCAAATCTTGCCAACTCAGTCGTAACTTGCTGCATATCATACTCTTGATCGGGGAAGCTCTTTTGTTGTGTGGTAATCAACTTCTGAATGTTAGCCAGAGGTACGTTACGCTTTGCTAATGTTAGGAGCATACCACTCCAATCAAACTCATACTCGGGATATAACGATTTGTAACTCGCTACTAACAAGTCCAATATTTCAGTTGGTGCATTACACCAAATTGCATACATTAATGGTATTTCTCCCCACTTGTCTTCCATTATTAGAGTTTCGGGATACTTATCAATTAATAATCGAAACATTTCAATTGTTGGTTTAGTTGAGCATGCCAATATATGTAGAGGAGTCATCCCCAAGCAGTCTTGCTGTTTCCCTGTCGGGTTTATCTTACTTCGCCGTTGACTAATCTTTATCTCAGTTGAGTTATTGAGCTGATCTGATGTGAAATTGCTATTGTATGATTGGTAGTAACATATCTTATGGATGGGTAGATCATCAAATCTCTGCTGTAATGCTTCTATCATCCTATCGATGTTCCTATCCGGAAAGGCAAGCCCCAAATCAGCGCCTGTTTTTAACAGATCGATATGTATCTCACAGGCTGGTGGTACTGCAATATTTCGTACATTTAGAACTGTTTGTTCTTCTGTGCTATCATGATAGTCCAGAAGCTGTTCAACGGTTTCCGATAGCTCAAGTGAGACCAATGATGTATTACGCCCCACTATACTGATATCTACATCATTTCCAATCGAAGAAGGCATTAAAAAGTTAGTAAGGTTGCAATTCTTGAATGCTCTGTCCTCGATGCTCTCTATAGTATCAGGGGTGTATATCTCATTCAATCTAGGACATCCTTCGAATGCTTCTATACCAACAACTTTTAAAGAAGATGGGAGAGTAACTGATTCCAAAGATTTGCAGCCACTAAATGCATCTTTTCCAATTACTTCAAGTCCTTCTAATAGTACCACCTCGGATAAGCTGCTGCAAAAGAGGAAAACACCTCGTTCAATCCTCTCAATATTGGAAGGAATGTTGATTCTCTGTAGTGATTCGCAACTAGAGAATGCTTCTTCCCCCAATCGTTGAAGTCCCTCCGGTAGAGTAATCCCATCTAACTTTACACAATAGTCGAATGCCTGTTCACCAATCTCTTCTACCGTAGACGGGATATTAATTCTTTTCAATGATCTACAACCATCAAATGCATAATCTCTAATTTCAATTAGCCCTTCTGGTAGGTAGCTCAACCACTTCCAATTTTCGATGCTCCTGAAAAGCACTCTCGGGAATAACAGTAACAGAAGAACCTACCCTCACATGTGTAATAACATCATCCGGTGCCTGTACTGCACCAACTCCATTGTATACATAAACGGATGATTCATTGCCTTCCTCTCTGTCTCTGTCCATGATGTGAATGACACGTGATGTGCACAAAAAGTGAATTTGTTGCAATATGAGAAAGTGTAGATATAACTAGCCCCAATACGACTTCCACTTTTATATAATAAAATCGATTGTTTTTATTGTATATGATAATACCGAAGAGTACCCTACTCTAGTATTGTTGTGTGTTAATTAAAGTGGTAGGTGCACCGTTCGAAGGTTTATACTAAATTTTGACCCCAAACTATTGACGCCAACACTAAGCCGATTGCTGATATTGGAATCCTTTAATCAATATCTATCCCAAATAGTTTATTGCAGTAAAAGTAATCTCCCTTATGTACAATCTAAGTGTATGGTAAGTGTACTGAAAATTGTGTATTGCAAAAGAAAGACTCAAAATAATTAAGTCGGCAATACTAGAGATACTAACTCAGGGCAAATTATTATAAGTAGATCTAGACAACAAATCGAAATAAGTGGAAGAGTGCACTCTTTAACCGATCGATACTAGAGAGAGAGAGAAGAGCCGCGCGGTACCATAGACCATATTATTTATGGTACAATAAAACCAGTCAGGATAGGCCGGTTCATAAAAGAGCGCTTTGACCTTGAACTCTAATCTCGAACTGACCTCCCACAAAACGAACAAATCGCTCACTAACTCACAATGGTGGAGCCCAACTATTAGCGGCCTCTACGAATGCGACGAGCATAGCAACCGCTGAAAGCACAATAGAACAATGGAAGAGTATACAGACTGTCAACGGCATCGGCCACTAAGAAGAACACGAGCCGTAATAGGTCTTTTACTAACAACTACAAATAATTCTGATCATAATTCTTATTCCTCGGGCTTGACAGTGGCGTTTACTACCCCATTACAACAAAGAATATCTCCCTCATACCCACTTAGTAGCTCTATTACTAGCAGCTCCTCCTTATATGCAAGTAGATCGAGTAATAATAATAATAATAACAATGAGAGAAGCAACAATTCCAAAAAGAGAAAATCGACAGAATTAGAAGTTAGTCAACATTACCTCCAGGGTATAGGTGAGGCTACATACAATAATACTATAATTAGTAATGCTGAATTACCACGTGGATTTAGTTTTGCTGATGATGAAGACGAGGGGTTGGCCGATTCTTTATCCCAGTCTGATTATTTGGGTGAGGAACAGCAGAGCTATGAGGTTTCAGAGGCAACCAATAATTTACAAGGAACACTCTCTTCCTCATCACAATCTTCCTCTATAGCAACCAATGGTGCAAGTGAGGAATATACAATTAATATGTCAAAGTATTATATTAATGATGATAATTATGATGGTGATCATTATGACAATATGGATTATGCTGAGATTGATGGCAGCTTGATTGGTACGTGTTCTTTGTTTCTATTTGGTTCTTGTACTTAGATTAGGGCGGGGTTATTAGAGAAGGGATTTAACAGCTGTTGATTGGTTCGTATGCTTATGAATTTACATAATGGGGTGCCTGCGGGGTATGAGGCCGACAGCCGAGGAGAAGTGTTGGACGCTCGTTCTATCGTTTTGCTCACATCTTATTCTCTTTTGCCCCCCTATCTAAACATAACAGCCGACGGAACAACAAAGTATGCACCCGAGGTAAACAAATGGACAACATTAATGCAATCAGGAACAAACGCGGCAATACATCGTCCCGGACCCGAAATGACACTCGAGGAAGGGATGGAAATACTTTACAACGATTTAAAAGATTTAAATACACATGATTATAATATGATTGAGGGATATTGGGATAAATTATTACCCACGGTTAGTTATTTGGGTACAGCGAATGCAATGAAGGTTAAACAAGCGCTGAGGGTGGCATATCGTGCACATCGTTCTCAGATGAGAAAAAGTGGTGAACCATTTATTATCCATCCGGTAGAAGTTGCGTTGTTATTATCTGGTATGAAAATGGATGCCGAGACGGTAATGTCAGGCTTGTTACATGATACAGTCGAAGATACAGATTTAACATTTGAACAAGTGGAAGCCATGTTTGGAGCAGAAGTTAAAAACATCGTTGAGGGTGAAACAAAAGTATCAAAATTACCTAAATTGGCATTTGCCGATTATGCAGATGAACAAGCCGAGAATCTACGTCAAATGTTTATTGCCATGACTGATGATTATCGTATCATCATTGTCAAGTTAGCCGATAGATTACATAATATGCGTACGTTACGGCATATGAAACCAGAGAAACAAAAGAAGATATCACGTGAAACACTTGACATCTTTGCACCGCTAGCGCATCGGATGGGATTATGGCCATTCAAATCGGAATTAGAAGACACAGCCTTCATGTACCTATATCCGAATGAGTATGCACAATTGAATCAACGATTAAGTCAACGACAGTCACAATTCGGCGAAACGTTAGATAATAGTATCAAAGTATTAAAACAAACATTGGAGAATGATCAAACGTTATCATCACAGAATGTTAATATTGAGGTAGTTGGTCGAACTAAAGAGTTGTACTCGTTATGGCATAAGATGGAAATGAAGCATGATCGTAATTTAGATCATATATCCGACTTGGTTGCATTACGTGTTATACTTACGCCTGAGGTAGTTACCAATGTCGGTCAGGCACAACAAGATGAGGCAGACTCTGGTGTTTGGTTATGTTATCACGTATTAGGATTAGTCCAACACCTGCCAGGATTTCAACCAATGCCTACCAAAGTTAAAGATTACATTTCATTCCCAAAACCAAACGGATATCAAAGTTTACACACGGCATTAATGTATAAAGGACAGAGTGTAGAAGTACAAATACGTACCAGTTACATGCACCAAGTAGCCGAATATGGTATGGCAAGTCACTTTGCCTACAAGGATGAGATGAAACGTAGCGGAACATCCACCGGACAAGAGTTATATAACACACCATGGTTATCTAGTATTAAGGAATGGCAACAGGATACGAATTCACGTGATTTTGTGGATTGTGTCCGAAGGGAATTGTTGGGTCGACGTGTCTTTGTCTTCTTGAGGAATGGTAAGATATTAAACTTGGCTAGAGGTGCCACGGCTGTTGATGCGGCTTTTCAGATACATACCGAGGTTGGATTGAGTATGCATGGGGTTGAGATTAATGGCAAGCCGGTACGTTCTTCTTGTCTTCTATGTTGTTTGATTTGATGACTTTGTTTGTTTTGGAATGCCACAACTCAACCTCCATACTCTTCTTCTTCCTTCCCTCAAACAACAACAACATTCCCACTCCACCATTAGGTACCCATCTCTTACAAGCTTAAAAATGGAGATGTCGTATCAATCCTAACCGGGGAGGGTAGACCAACAACCGAATGGATGAGGTTTGCCAAAAGCCGATCAACAAGGTCAAAGTTACGCACCTACTTCCGTTCCAAGCAACGTGATAGTATAACCAAGTCGGGAGAGTTGATATTCTTTGATTATCTTACTCAACATGATGATGAAATACGGCAGTCTTCATACCTTGAGTATAAGTTCGACGTACCCAAGAATACTGAGGAGTTATCGTCGTTCCTTCCCGGAAGATCACATTATAATGATGTCGACGAACTGCTACATGCAGTTGGCAAATCTCACAACACAAACTTTATACGAACTAAAGTTAGTAAGATCTTCCTCGTACCACTAAAGGTACTTGAGGCAAGTGATGAGGGTAGTCGGTTCACGAACATTACACAACAGATGTATGCCTCTCAAGTAAATGGTAATAGTAATGCCTTGACATTATTGGAAGAAGATGACAACATGATAGAGGATGATCAGATGATGACCCCCAAGTCTTCTTCTTTTACATCTCCCACTATTGATCTACCAGATGGTGGACCAGTTGAGTATGCTGACTCTGAGTGTGCATGTCGGCACTGTCTCCCCATCCGCGGAGATACCATCATAGGAACGAAGGGACACACGGCTGATGCCCCAACAATTGTACATAGATTAGAGTGTCCATATGCACAGCAGGCACTTAATGACGCAAAGTCAGATGCTGTCAATGTGGATGACGTAGTAGGAGACCCTGTCAAGTTAGTCTGGTCAGAAGCTGAACCATGGGAAGAAGAGGGAGGAGGAAGTACACCGGAAACATTCCTTGTTGAAATAGTTGTCATGGCAATTGATCGAAAGCTCCTCTTGGCAGACTGTAGTGTTATAGCATCAAAGTATTCTGAGATACTCAAGACTGGTAGTAGCTCCTCTGCCGAGCATTGCTCTTTAGAGTTCCTCACGAGAGTAAGTGATTTAGAAGAACTTCAGATGTTGATGAATAAGCTTGGTGAGGTACATTCGGTAATGTCAGTAGAACGACGATTTGGTAGTGAGCTTCTCGAATGAGTTGAACATTAGTGACTACTAGTAATGACAGTTCACGTGGTACAAATAAGGTTCACTTCATTGGGCGGATGTGCTATTTGGGGGGAATGTTATACAGGATAGAGATAAAACAAGCTAGGTAACCAATTGTACATATAATATGGTCTCATTTAAACAAGTGGTTATACTACCACTACTCCTACCAATATCTAAACAGCCCTCAATCCAAACCACCCTTCACCCCAACCCTGTTGAAATTTACTACAACTTACTCAGCCCAATATATCTTGCCAATTCGCTTACCTTAACAGCCAAAACCAACATAAGTAATCCATCAGCTCTCTTCGCCCTTTTGTTTCCATCTCAAGGTCCAACACAACGTAACTCTCCATAATCAGAATAGGCACGACAAACACCACTTTTACAATTGGAACCATCTGTACAGCACACATTATTACCACCTTGGCGATAAGATGAGTTTGCACACGTGCAATAGTATCTTCCTGAGGGAGGGTCAATCTCGCATCGTACGGTACCTCCATCGTTCACATCTTCAATACATTGATGATTCAAAACAGATTTGAGAAATGATTTGTTGCAAGAAATGACTACAAGATAACACAAATTGCATACTCACTATTGAAGCAGTCACGATTGGTTTTGTAGCCTTCGGGCCCGGGCGAACACGTATAGCCTCGGCAAATGTCACGATTAAAGGCTCCAACTATTCCACCAGGGTTACATTGACCCACAGCATTTAATACTTCATTCCCATCCGGATCATTAAGGGCCGATAAATCCCCTTTACATTCATCAAGCGCAATTTTTAGCAATGTGATCCTCTCTTCTTGTAGCTCATCGTACTCTGCTTGTGCTGCAACTATTGCTTGTGCATCAGCTAGATCCATTGCAGTATCCGATGAAGATCCCGATCCCGAGCCTGAACTATTTACCCATGGATTAACAATAGCACCTTTACCATTCCCGTTCTTCTTGAACATCTTCTTCTTGCCCTTCTTCTTCCCTAAGATACGATCAGATTCATCTACCGCTGCCGCTGCTCTTGC